>Ga0070726_10002108_pt1 | contig 18472 bp, 17 predicted proteins | sample tdAd471_FD_67275 | JGI IMG/M metagenome (GOLD analysis project Ga0070726, IMG submission 67275) | Marine sediment microbial communities from the Atlantic coast under amendment with organic carbon and nitrate - tdAd47.1 | ecosystem: Environmental > Aquatic > Marine > Coastal > Sediment | place... | reverse complement strand
TCCGGATCCGAGTCTGGGTGGTTGTGACGCCTGGCTGCTGGACCCTGCTTACATGCATGTGATTCGGATGAGGAACTTGATTGGCTGACAGCTTCGCACACCTTCATGTGCACACCGAATTTTCGATGCTCGACGGTGCCGCGCGCGTTTCGGACCTCGTGAAAGCCGTCGCGGCGGACGGTCAACCTGCGGTGGCGATCACCGACCACGGCGTGCTGTATGGCGTCGTGGATTTTGTGAAGGCGGCCCGCAAGGAGGGGATCAACCCGATTATCGGGATGGAGGCGTATCTCACGCCAGGGTCTCGCTTCGATCGCCTTCCCCGGAAGGACGACAAGCGGTACCACATGACGATCTTGGCCGAGAACGAAGCCGGGTATAAGAACCTGATGCAGCTTGCTTCCAAGGCCTACCTCGATGGCTATTACTACAAGCCCCGCATCGACGCCGAACTCCTCGGCGAGCACGCGGAGGGTCTGATCGGCACCACGGGATGCTTGGGTGGTCATGTCCCGCAGCTACTTGGGGTCGATGAGCCAACCGACGACGATCAGAGGGGCCAGGAGCGTGACTTCGACGCCGCCGTTGAGGCAGCAGCGATGTATCGCGACATCTTCGGACCAGAGAACTTCTTTATCGAGATCCAAGACCATGGGATTCCAGCACAGCGCAAGATCATGGCTGATTTGCTCGACATTGGGCGCAAGGTCGGAATACCGCTCCTCGCAGCGAACGACTCGCACTACACCCACGCCCACGAGGCTGAGGCGCACGATGCTCTGCTGTGTATCCAAACAGGCTCGATGAAGTCAGACGAGGACCGGTTCAAATTCCATTCTCAGGAGTTCTACGTCAAGTCGGCAGCTCAGATGCGGTCGCTCTTCCCCTCCGATGAGTTCCCTGATGCGTGCGACAACACGCTGCTCATCGCTGAACGTGCCAACGTCGATATCGAGTTCGGTCGCACGCTTCTCCCGCCGTTCACTGTGCCGCAGGGTCACAACGAAGACTCGTATCTCAGAGAGCTCGTTATGAAAGGGGCTTCCGACCGATACGGAACGATTGAGGCATCGATTGCAGAACGGATCGACTACGAACTCAAGGTCATCTCAGACATGGGCTTCTCGTCGTACTTCCTCATCGTGTGGGACCTCATCGCGTACGCGGCGTCGCGCGGGATTCGTACTGGCCCCGGCCGTGGAAGCGCTGCGGGCTCAATCGTTGCGTACTGTCTTCGCATTACAGACCTCGATCCGATCGAATACGGGTTGATTTTCGAGCGCTTCCTCAACCCCGGTCGTCGAGAGATGCCCGATATCGATATGGACTTCGATGAGCGATATCGCGGCGAGGTCATCAAGTACACGTCCGAGAAGTACGGGTCAGACCATGTCGCTCAGATCATCACGTTCTCGACCATCAAGGGGAAGCAGGCGATCCGAGATGCTGCGCGGGTTCTCGACTTCCCATATTCGACCGGTGACCAGCTCGCAAAGGCGATGCCTCCTGCGATTCTCGGCAACGACGCAACGATAGATCAGTGCCTCACCGCTCCTGACAAGAATGCCCCTGCTGCCGATCGCGACCACTACAACGCTGCCGCGGGTCTGCGGGATCTGCTCGCGTCACTTGACGGAGCTGAGGAGATTATTGACACCGCCCGTGGTCTTGAGGGCCTCCGACGGCAGGATTCGATTCACGCCGCGGCAGTCGTGATCTCGCCCGAACCGCTCACCAACATCGTGCCGATTCAGCGCAAGGGAGACGGTGCGGAGGTCGTGACGCAGTACGAGATGCACGGCGTTGAGGAGCTCGGTCTGTTGAAGATGGACTTCCTTGGCCTCCGGAACCTCGCAACCATCGAGCGTGCCCTCGAACTCATTGAACGCAACACGGGCGAGCGGCCCGACATCGATCATGTGCCGCTCGACGATGAGAAGGTCTTTGACATGCTCCGTGCCGGCGACTCGATGGGTGTGTTCCAGTTCGAGGGAGGACCGATGCGGGCATTGATGCGCAATCTCGGTCCGGACGAGTTCGAGCATCTCATTGCTCTCAACGCGCTGTATCGGCCGGGCCCTCTTGGGGCAGGGATGCATCTCGAGTACGCCGACCGAAAGAACGGGAAGTCGGCGGTCACGTATCTCCACGACGATCTGGAGCCGGTCCTGTCGGGGACCTTTGGTGTCATGGTGTATCAGGAACAGGTCATGCAGGCAGCGGAGCGAATCGCTGGATTCTCGATGGTTGATGCTGACAGCCTCCGCAAAGCAATGGGAAAGAAGATTCCCGCGGTCATGGCAGAGCAGGAGAACAAGTTCGTGGCCGGCTGTATCGAACAGGGCTACGAAGAGGCGCTCGCTCGTGAATTGTTCGGGTTCATCGAGCACTTTGCTGGTTACGGGTTCAACAAGAGTCACTCTGCGGCCTATGCGCTCGTTGCGTATCAGACGGCATGGTTGAAGGCCCACTACCCGGCGGAATACATGGCTGCGTTGTTGACTTCGGCAAAGTCGAACAAGGACCGTACGGCTGCCTATCTCCATGAGTGCCGGATGATGCGAATCAACGTCGGGGTGCCCGGCGTGAATGTCTCTGAACGCGACTTCCTCGCCCATGACGGGGAGATCATCTTCGGCCTATCAGCTGTGCGAAACGTTGGAGAGGCTGTGACCGACCTCATTGTCGAGGAGCGAACAAAGAACGGGCCGTTCACTTCATTCTTTGATTTCATCGACAGAGTCGACGTGCAGACACTCAACAAGCGGACCGTCGAGTCGATGATCAAGGCTGGGGCCTTCGATGGCATCCACCGCTCCCGGCGGGGCCTCCTCGAGGTTGCGTACCAGATCGTTGATGCGACCGTGTCCCGTCGTAAGGCAGAGGAAGCCGGCCAGTTCAGTCTGTTCGGCGGTGCGACGTCGGAGATCTCAGACGTCCAGCCTGAGATCCCCGATCACGAATGGGATAAGAAGGTACGTCTCGGGTTCGAGAAGGAGATGCTTGGTCTGTATGTGTCGGACCATCCGCTACTCGGTATCGAGAAGATGATGAACCGCCTAACTGACACGACCGTTCCTGACCTGTGGGAGAAGGAGGATCGGTCCCAAGCTGTCATTGGTGGCGTCATAGGTGCGCTCAACCGGCGGTACACGAGAGGCGGCGAGCCCATGGTGTATTTCTCAGTTGAGGATCTCACGGGAGCAGTTGAGGCGGTCGCTTTCCCGAAAGTTGTTGCCGAGTACGGCCCCATGATCCGGGAGGACGCGATCGTCGTGCTGCGCGGTCGTGTCGACCACCGAGGCGACGAAGTGAAGTTCATTGTTCAGGGGATCACCGAACCAGATCTGAAGACCGAGGACAGTGTTCGAGTTCGGGTTGCAGCTACCAGAATGTCGGCTGCTGTGGCCGAGAAGCTGAAGTTGGTGCTCGCCAACCATCCTGGGTCCTCTCCCGTGTATATCCATATGACGGGTGACGCCGGAGAGAGAATCGTGCGAGTCAGCCCCGATCATGCAGTAAATCCTCGTTCGGCGCTGTTCGCCGAACTGCGAGAACTGTTCGGGCCTACGTCGGTGATGTAGCAGCTAGAAGTGATCCGCTGATGGGATCGGTGACACCAACGCGTTCAGCGCATCGAGGGTGGCCGGTGGCGGAACGACCCATGCAAGTTCGTACACCGGAAGGCCGTATCGAGCCGATAGCTCACGAGCCGCGTCAACCTGACGTCGAGCTTCGGCCGCCCATACGTCGAGGTTTGCTCTGAGGGCACCCTCTGGACCGGAAGCCGCACCTCGCTCCGAGCCGCGAACGGACGATTCGTCGACCCATGACTCTGGAAGCATCCTGTTGAAGAGGATCGCCACCGGAATGATCCGAATCGCAGCGAGCTCCTCGAAGAACCGTCTCGTTTCGTGAATCGGGGTCGGGTCGGCTGTCGTCACGATGACAGTGGCAGCGTTCGTGAGATGTCGCTCGATCGTCTTTGAACGCACGGTGAGCCTGTCATACATCGTTCCGAGGTCGAGAAGAAAGTCGGCGACATCGCTCAGCATCGGACCCCCGAGCACCGAATCGGCCAGTCGGAGCATCGGCTTGGCGGTCATGCGATACAGGATCGATCGACCAGGGAGTCGAGAGCCGGTCAACCACCGAAGGACTCGGCCAGACATGAGATCGCCGGTGCGGGCGGGAGCCAGAAAGAAGTCGACGCCTCCGCTCGACGGAGGTGTGTCGACGACGATGACCTCAAACCTCCCGGATTCGATGTATTCGGCCATCCGTTCACCAGCTGCGTACGACTGGGCTGCCGGGAACCGGTCGGCTATTGCTCGGAAGTACGGGTTCACCAAGAGCCGGTCCGCCACCTCGGGATCGGCGTAGCGGTGGATGATCGCCTCCCACGATGCTGAAACGTCGAGCATGGCTGCGAAGAGGTTTGGCTCACCTTCGACGGACTCGGGCGTGTCGCCGAGATGTTCGAGGGACAGCGCATCGGCGAGTCGCTTCGCTGGATCGATAGTCAGCACCAAGGTGCGTTTGCCCGTTCGAGCTTGCGCGACGGCAAGTCCGGCGGACACCGTGGTTTTACCGACGCCACCGGCCCCCGTGACGACGATTGTCCGCGTCATGGGCGCTCCAGCGCGTCGGCAAGTTGGAACGCGACCTCACCAGGGGTCAGAACCCCTCGGAGGTATGGCAGCGTGCTGCTGGCCCCGAGCTCGACGAGCCATCGATAGTGCTCGTCCTCGACGGACAGCTGATGCTCGGCAGCTTGCCGAAGAGGACCATCTGTGACGCCCTGAAGATCCCCGTCGCTGAAGGTGGCACGGTCGACAAGTCGGTTCATGATGATGTGAGGCGGCGGGCAGAGTTGCTCGTCGCTCATCGTCGCAATAGCCTCGACTGTTTCCAGGACCGGGAGCTCGGCCGGATTCGCCACGAGGACGACCTGTGTAGTGTCCGGGTCCGTGAGGACGCCGGCAATGGATGCTGCCTGCCGCTTGACGTTCCCCGTTGGCACGAGATCGGCGATGGTGGTCGGAGCTCGGAGGTAGCTTTGGAACTGGCCAAGAGATGGCGTGTCGACGAGCACAGCGTCCCACGAGTTCTTCCAGACCTCGAACGCAGGTTTACCGATGCTGATGATCTCCCTGATTCCGGGGGCGGTATCGACGAGGACGTTCAAGGCCGATGTGAGGGTCTTGGTCGGAGCACCGGTTGGCACGTGGAGTTGTGTCTTCAGATACTCATCCAGAGCAGCGGCCCGAACCATCGTCATCGCCCAGAGGCCAGGAATCACCTGTGTGGGTTCGTAGGTGAGGTGTGTGGATCGAAGATGGGCACCAAGGCCGAGGCCCGACCCAAGATCGATCGCAAGCACGGTCTGCCCGCGTCGTGCTCGCTCGATCGCCAGCGCCGCCGTGACTGCCGATTTCCCTGTGCCGCCTTTGCCAGAGACCAGCACCAATTCGGTCGTGACCATCTTGTGAGCGTACCGTCGGCAAGCCCCTGAACCTGTCTACGCTCGGGTCGATCGACCAAGGACGGCACATGGCCCAACTCGACATGGATGAATTTCTCGAACGCTTTGAGCGAAGGGCGAACGCGGTGAGAGAGCGAGGCGTCCCGCCGCTGGAAGGTGAGGCACGCAAGCAGTTCATCGATAGTGCCGAGAAGGACTTCCTGGACTATTCACTCGTTGCGTCGGCTGCCTGGGCGGTTGAAGAGGGCGAGCTGGTACTCAGGATTCCTCTGGGGCTGTGACCGGATCCATTGTTGGGTCGGCTATCCCGAGTTCGGCGCGCTTGGCAGCAGCCCTTCGTTCAGTCTCGAGTCGCGCAAGGTCGTAGGTTGCGTGATCTACGAACGTCATCGCATCTGCGATACGACGATGGCCAGCCTGATCCCGGATTAACTGGTGCATCTGCTGACAGACCCTTCGATAATCGGGGTGACCGCCCTGTTGTGTGCGAAGTTCGAGCATGTGGAAGGCCTCACGGGCATTCATGTTCATGGTGAACCTGATGTTCTGGGCGAACGGGACGGCGTACTGCCCGACGGCGGGGGAGACGACCGCCGAGATATCCCGATACAACGTGCCTGCCTTCTCCATGGCGTCGTCCCACGTCCCTGTGGCTGAGATGTCGTCGATGGCTGGCGGCGTTATGTAGCCGTGGTCTGGCGACAGAGCCTGCCATTCAAGGGTCATCATTCGGTGGCGTTGGAGATCGCGGAAGATGCCGTAGTCACAAAGGACATCGAATCGGTAATACGTCTGTTCCATGCTTCTACCCGGTTTGTGTCTGCGGTTCGTCCTCGTCCCGACGTAGGCATTGAAGACGTCATCAATCTCCTGCTCAGACATGGCATCAACGAGATGCCTGATCTGAGCGTCCGGCAGATTGGTGTGGGCATAGAGTGCGGCGGCGGCGACCTTCCGTTCCCCTTCCGGATCAAACTCGACCAAGGTGACCGTTGGTGCCGCGTTTGGTACAGCGTGGATGCTGGCAGCGACATCGTCCATCGACTCTGCGATATCTGAGAAATACCGCGCCCACACGCCCCCACGGTCTGGCACATCGACGCGTTTCATGAAGGACGGAATCATCTTCCGAAGCTCGGTCAGCATGAGGTCCCCGAACCATCGCACCTCGTCAAGGGGATGTGCCTGCATCCTCAGCAGAAGTGCCTCGTACGCCTGGCCAGATCCAAAGATCCCGACATTCGAGGTAGTAGCCGCAGGAAGAAGTCCTCTGGCGTCGTCACATGCCTTCGCCCGAATGGTCGACCGCCAGACGAAGTCAGAGTCGCCGTCTTGCTTTGGGTGCATGGATTCGTAGTACGACACAAGCTTGCCGACAACGGTCGAGTACGTGCTGAACGTCTCGTCCATTTCGGTGCGATACCGGTCAGCCATACCGGCGGTGTGCAACTCGGATGGCACGTGGTATCGAAATCGGTCGCCTAGCTTCTTGTCGTAGAAGATGTATCTCGTGGATTGCTCGAGGTACGAAGCCAATCGACCCCACTCGAGCACCTTTGTGAGGATGTTCGACGCCTGCTCGACGGCGAGATGCGCACCGCCGAGTTGTGCAACCGAGTCGTCTCCGTACTGTGTGAATACCCTGTCGTATAGCTGCTCAGCCCGCTCAAGACCGACTGGTCCAGAGCCGTCGTCATGGGAAGCGATCGTCTCGACCCCAAGCGTGGGCTCTACCGCGAACTCATCAAGAAAGAGCCTCCTCACCGACTTTGGTGAGCGGCTGTAGCGTGCAAAGAGCGCTCCCTTGACGACCTCAGGGAGCCCCGTGATCCCGAACACGGGCAGATCAGCATTCGTGAAATAGCGATGGACGATCGCTAGCTCGTCGTCGCTGAACTCCTCTACATGGAAGGGCGAATCTGTGGAATCTGATGTGGGCACGGACGCCTCCCGACGGATATCGGCACCGTACCTGACGTGTGGTTCATCAGCAATCCGAGCGGACTCGGTAGCCTTGGCGCGATGGTTGCTATTCGGGTTGTGTTGGGTGCGCTGATCGCGATTTTGGTCGTTGTCTTGCTTGTCCCGGCCATCGTCTTGATGGATCTCATCACCGGTGGCTCTGGGCTCGGGTTGTGCTCGGACGGGCTCGGGAGTTGTGACACTCCTTTCTACACCCTTGTCGAGCTGATGCTCGGTTTCGCGATAGTTGTCTTTGCGCTCGGCTTCGGAGTCACCGCATGCCTCAGGGCACTCGGACGCGATCGGCGCACCGCCATAGACGCCTAGGCAGCGTCCCCTCGTTGGTCCAGAGCAGGTACGCTGACCCGCATGGAGCCGCTACCGACTGATCCAGCGTTCGATGAACCACTTCCGTTGCGTGACCGCCTCCCCGACTATGCCGCCGTCTTTGGCATTGGACTCGGGGCGTCCGTTCTCATCGGCCTCCTGATCTCGCTCATATGGAAGACCAATGTTGCGGCCGCCGTCGGTTACACGATTGCCATGTACGGCGTGGTGCTGCTCCTCGCAGGTGGAGCTACCGGGGGTGGATACACGAATCTCGGTGTCGGTGCGGTCGGTGCGCTGTTCGGAACACGGCGAACGGATGAGGCTGGCGACGACTTGTCTCCGACCGCCGGATCACGACCAACCGTCGATCCGAAGGAACGCCTTCGCCGGGGGCTGAGGCCTGAATCGAACCCGAGAGCCTTTTGGCAGGTGATGGCCGGGTTCACGTACATCGTTCTCGGGATTGCGCTTGTCGCCAATCTTGGCTGAAGAGAAGCTACGCCAGGTCGTCGATGTTTCGTGCTGCCACAAAGAGACCCTGTGACTCTGCGACCGTGACCCCTTCATCGGTCATGCGTGCGTCGATTGTGAGTCGTTTGCCGCGTCGTTCCCGCACGGACCCGCTCAAGACGAATGCTGTGTCGGCGCCTGCCTGCTTGCGGTACCTGATGTCGAGCTTCGCGGTGAAGACGAGGACGCCCTCGGTCAACATCGCTGACCATGCCGATATCTCGTCGAGGGCTGTGGCGACGATGCCACCGTGGAGAACACCCTCAAATCCTGCGAAAGTCGAGGTGGGGTGAAACGGCGCTGTGACACCGCTATTTTCGATTTCGAACCCATCGAGTTGTAGACCGGCGGGGTTGCCAAGCCCACACCCGAAGCAGTGGGCATATGCCGCACGCAGCTCATCGATTGCTGCTCGGTCGGGAGTCATCCCGGCACCCTACTGCAGGTACCATCGCTCGCAATGGTGAAACAACCGCACGCATCCCCTCCCGTGAAGCCGCTCCCCGAGTTCTCTACAGAGCACAAACGCAATGCATCCGTGATTCTCAACCGGATTGCAAAGCGGTACCCCGAAGTCGGTACTGCGCTTGATTACTCGGATGCATGGCAGCTGCTCGTTGCGACCGTTCTCTCTGCTCAGACAACCGACGAGAGCGTCAACAAGGTTCTTCCGGAACTGTTCGGTCGATACCCAACACCCGATGATCTTGCGGCAGCCAACCCTGACGATGTCGAGTCCATCGTGTTTTCGACTGGCTTCTATCGTCAAAAGACGAAGAGCATCATCGTGCTCGCAAACGACATTGTCGATCACTATGGCGGCGAAGTTCCGCCCGACCTCGACCAGCTTGTGAAGCTTCGGGGCGTCGGAAGGAAGACCGCGTCTGTCGTCATGGCTGAGGTCTGGGATGTTCCTGCGATCGCAGTCGACACACATGTCAAGCGGGTCATGAACAGAGTTGGACTCACCGACAACACAGATCCGGTCAAGATTGAGGCGGATCTCATGGGGATGTACCCGAAGAAGCGCTGGAGTGGGATCTCGATGCGCGTGATCCAGTTCGGACGAGATGTCTGTGATGCAAAGAAGCCGCGCTGTTGGGACTGTCCCTTGCGTGATCGATGCGCCTACGAGGACAAGAGTCCACGGCCGACCTCGTGATATTGGCGGAGATCCGGACGTCGTTCCGACGCAACCCCAGGGATGCTGCGATCGCGGCGCTCGCGGTGCCAGCTCTCGGAACGCTTGCGATCGACCCCATCGTGACCATTGTGGACACGGCCTGGGTTGCACGCCTAGGAACAGTTCCGCTCGCTGCTCTCGCGGTTGCAGGGGCGGTGTTTGCGGCCGTCTTCTCGGTGTTCAACTTTGTCCAGGTCGCGATCACACCTCTGATCGCTGCCGAAGTGGGGAGACAAAGGCTCGACAGGGCTGGGGCGGTAGCAAAGGGAGCCCTGGCGATCGCGGTCGGCCTCGGCGTGGTGTGCGCGGTTGCCTTCATCGCTTTGACCCCGGCGATCACCGACTTGTTTGGAGCAGAGGCCGATGTCGCCGCCGACGCTTCCGCCTACTTGCGGATCCGGTTCCTCGCCCTTCCGATGATGCTCATAGCGTCGGTCGGACACGGCGTCTACCGCGGCCACCACGACACGAAGACACCGCTGTATGTCGCCATTGGTATGAATGTGGTCAACCTCGTCCTCGATCCGATACTGATATTCGGATTGGATATGGGTATCGAAGGAGCTGCGTGGGCAACCGTGATAGCCCAGACCATCGCCGCTGGCTGGTTCCTTGTTCTCATGTTCTGGCGACAGCGCCAGCGGCTCGGGCTCGACCGCATGGGAGGGAGTCTTCGAGGTCTTCCGATCGGTCAGGTTCTCTCAGCAGGTTGGCCCCTCGTGATTCGATCCATGGCGCTGCTCGGTGTGCTGACGGCAACTACCGTGGCGGTGGCTCGGATAGGGACCGACCAAACTGCCGCACACCAAGTTGCGCTCCAGGTGTGGTTGTTCCTCGCGTTCGTTCTCGACTCCTACGCGATCGCGGCCCAAGCGATGGTCGGCACCGACTTCGGGGCTGGCGATGTCCCAAAGGCGCGGTCAATTTCGAACCGGCTGCTCGCCCTCGGCTTTCTCACAGGCATCGGGTTGTCGGTCCTGTTGCTGGTCACCGCTCCCTTGGTCCCGATCCTTTTTGACCTTGACGACAGCGTGAGGGGCCATCTGCGGGACATCTATCTATTCGTAGTGTTGACCCAGCCGCTGACCGCCCTGGTTTATGTGTGGGACGGCGTCGGTATCGGGGCCACAGCGTTTCGGTACATGGCGCTATCCATGGTCGCCGCTGGTGCAGCAGCGATCGGCAGTCTGGTCTTGATCGGGGACACGTTGACCGGGGTGTGGGTCAGTCTGCTGATCCTGACGCTGGTGCGCCTCGTCACCCTTGCGGGTTGGCACCAGTGGGGGAGACTTTCTTCCGGTCGAGGCTCATTCCCCTCGTCTCGGGCAGTCTGAGAATGAGGAGGATCGAGATGATGAGACCGGAACCGAGGATTGAGACGGTGACGGTGAGTCCGTATCGGTCTATGAGGTAGGCACCTGCGGCAAAGCCCGTGATCGATCCAGCAATCGCCACGTTGGTAATCCATCCACCAGCGGTTGCTCGCAGGCGTGTTGGAAACAGTTCAGCCCGCTGTGCAGCGATCGATGGCGTCAGCATGGTCGCACCCAACGTCGCAAGGAAGATGGAAACGGCGAGGAACCAACCGCTGTCGAGGGCATAGAACCCGACGCCGCCCACGAGCCCGATGGCAAGCGCGGCAGCAGAGGTTGGCCGTCTTCCGATGCGGTCGGCCAGTCGCCCACCGACCAACAGGCCGATGGTCCCCACGCCTGAGAACACGATCAAGAGAAACCGTGCTGCTCCCGTATCCCATGCAAGATCATTGATGAGCCGCTCGAGGACGAAGTCGAACGCCGGACTCGAAAAGGCAGCGACAAAGAAGCTGACACCAGCAAGCGGCCAGAAGTGCTTTCCGAGCCCCATACCCAGTGCTTTGAAGAACGGAAATGGGGGAGCGGGGACGAAGACGTGCGATTCCGGCAGGAATCTGTTGAGTAGCGGAAACGCAAGAAGCCCAAGTGAAGCGAAGCCGAACAACAGCCTCCACGCGTTGTCAGTCCCCTCTGCGATTGGGAGCAGAATGAGCCCGAAGCCGACACCCATTGACCCGGCCAATCCATAGAAGCCAAGAGCAAGGGCCCGGTAGCCCGCTCCCACTTCCTCGGCGATGAGCACGATCGACGTCGAGGCGATCGCGACCACCCCGATGCGGACAAGCGACTGCGAGATCACGTATGCGGGGAGCGATGGAATGAAGGCCGTCATGAGGCTGGCGAGACAGACGAGTGCGAATGCCGCCAGCAGCGGGCGCCGTCGTCCCTTCCTATCAGCGACGACGGCGAACACCACACCGAGGAGAGATGCTGCCCGCACCCCGGCAAACACAGCGCTCATCTGACCCTCGGTCAGTTCGAGTGACGTCCTCGCAAAGGGGAGGGTGTGCGACATCTGGCTTGCGGCGTACCCCGCAATAAAGCCGATGATTGCCGTAAGGAAGACGATGCGTCTCGCTGCGGGCGTCAGAGCCTGCTTGGAAGGGGTCGGTTGTCCGAATACGGACGAAGTCATGACGGCGTCAACAATCCACGGTGTGATGGGGCAGTGCGGCAGGTTAGCGGTCAGCTCCGTGATTTCGGTTGGATCCGCACCTGTCGGCAGTGTGTCACAGTTGGAACAATCCAACGCGCTCTACCGTTGATGGTGCAGAGTCAGCGACCAGGGGTAGGACCAGGTGGAAGTTTCGATCTTTGCAGCATTGCTTGCGGGTGCGGCGTCCTTCCTTTCGCCGTGCGTGCTGCCGCTGCTTCCTGGCTACATCTCGCTGATGTCTGGCTACGACATGGCAGAGCTTGCCGAAGGCAATGTCTCGACGAAGAGAGTCGTGGGCCGAACAGCGCTGTTTGTGCTCGGATTCTCGTCGATATTCATTGCGCTTGGGGCTACGGCGACGGGGTTGTCGTCACTCCTCAATAACTCATTCTTCACAACCCTTGCCGGATGGTTGATCATCATCATGGGCGTGTTCATTGCTGTGACCGCGGTCTGGACCCCGGCGTTCCTTCTTCCTGTTATGAAGGATCGGCGGATGGAGTCGACGAAAGCGTCGAAGATGGGCTGGTTCGGTCCCCCGGTGATGGGTGCGGCGTTCGCATTCGGGTGGACACCGTGCATTGGGCCATTCCTTGCATCTGCCCTTGCCCTTGGTGCCAATACAGACACGGTTGGTCAAGGCATGATCGTGCTTTTGTTCTACAGCCTCGGCCTCGGCGTTCCATTTCTTCTGACGTCGCTGCTTCTCACGAAGGCGTTTTCTGCTTTCAACTGGGTCAAGAAATACCTGACCCAGATCACCGTGATCTCGGGTCTCATGCTTGCGTTCTTCGGCTGGCTGATGATCTCAGGGAACATCACGACACTCTCGTCGTGGTTCTCTGACATTCTTGTGTGGCTCGGACTTGAAGGACTGGCCGAGGTCTGAGCCCCGATCCGCCGTGGTCGGATTGTGCTGTAGCCTGCCTCACCGATGCAGCCAAACCTGACCCTCGACGAGTTCGTGTCTCTTGCCCAACGGTACGCCGTAGTCCCTGTGGCCATAGAGGTGCTTGGAGACTCTCAGACGCCCGTTTCGGTATTCGAGCGCCTTGTCGGAGGCAACGATGGATTCCTCCTCGAATCTGTCGAGGGTGGAGAGAGGTGGGGGCGATGGTCATTCATTGGATGGGACCCTGCCTTCACCGTCGTATCCGTCAACGGCCTGACGACGACCGATGATCCTTCGGTGGAGCTAATCGACGGCGATCCACTCGAGGTCCTTGAAGGCCTCACGAATAGGTTCACCGTCCCGACAGCGACCGAACTCAACCTTGCTGGACCCATGCCGCCGTTACACACAGGGGCCGTCGGCTACCTGGCGTACGACGCTGTTCGATACATCGAGCGACTTCCTGATATGCCAAACGACGACCGGGACCTCCCTGAGATGCTGTGGCAGTTCACCGGCGGCGTTGCGGCGTTCGACCGACTGAGAGACACCGTCACGCTCATCCGCAATGTCTTCATTGCAGATGATCCCGCTTCTCAGTACGAGGCTGCGGTGGAATCGCTTCTCGAAGCGGCGCACCTTCTCTCGCGCAGTACCGGTGTTTCGGTCGGTGTCCGCCCAAGTTTCGCTGATGTCCCAGAAGCACAGGCAAACATGACCAGGGCGGAGTTCGAAGCGTCCGTCAGAGTGGCCAAAGAACACATCGTCGCTGGTGATGCCTTCCAGGTCGTGCCATCGATCCGGTTCGAGGTGGCGTTCGACGGGGATGCGTTTTCCGTATACCGAGCACTCAGATTGGTCAACCCGTCGCCGTTCATGTTTCTGGTGCGGACGGGGGACGTCGCCGTCGTCGGGAGTTCCCCTGAATTGATGTCGCGTGTCAGGGACGGAGTCGCGTACTCTCGACCGATCGCAGGTACGAGACCCAGAGGAGCGGATGAGGCAGAGGATCTCAGGCTCGAGCGCGAACTCCTTGCTGATCCGAAGGAGCGAGCGGAACATGTGATGCTCATCGATCTAGCCCGAAATGACCTCGGGCGAGTGTGCGATTTTGGATCGGTCACGGTCGATGATGTGATGGTGATTGAGCGCTACAGCCACGTCATGCACATCGTGTCTGGGATATCTGGCGATTTGAAGGAGGGGCTTGGGCCCGTTGATGTTCTTCGGGCGACGTTCCCCCATGGCACGGTGTCTGGAGCCCCGAAGGTACGAGCAATGGAGATCATTGACTCGCTAGAGCCCACGGCCCGTGGCCCGTACGCTGGCGCCATTGGATATGTCGACTTTTCCGGAACCCTCGATACTGCGATTGGGCTTCGGACGTGTGTGATCAAGGGTGACACTGCCTGGGTACAGGCAGGCGCTGGTGTTGTCGTCGACTCAGACCCCGCCTTCGAATACGAGGAGTGCGTAGCAAAGGCACGCGCCGTGCTGGCAGCGATCGCCGCTGCGAGTCAACTCGGCTGACGTCCTGGCCCCACACATGCGTGGCTTCGTAATCGACCCGTCATGTCGTCCTCACACTTCTCTTACAACGCCGTCGTACGCTGTGCTCGTTCAACCGGACGGAGGATGTGTGTCAGGCGGTGCAGTACTGCTGATTGAGGATCACCAAGAGATCGCTGATCTCCTCAGGCTCTACATCGAGCGGGAGGGGTTCACGCTGATCCATGAACTCACTGGTGAGGCCGCGCTCGAACGAATCGTCGAGCGGACGCCAAGGGCCGTGCTCCTCGATCTGGGTCTTCCTGGAATGGATGGAGTGCAGGTGTGTCGCGCGATACGAGAGAAGTCAGATGTCCCGATCATCATGATTACGGCTCGTGACTCGGAGACGGACACGATCATCGGCCTCGAGGTCGGAGCCGATGATTACGTCACCAAGCCATTCTCGCCGCGGGAGGTCGTTGCACGGTTGCAAGCCGTCCTCCGGAGGGCAGAGGAACGGCCGATGACTGCCGCAGCGCGCACTGTGGGCGGGTTCACCATCGACTCCGGACGAAGAGAGGTGGTGACAGCCGAAGGCGAAACCATCCGTCCGACAGCCCGGGAGTTCGACCTCCTGTGGTATCTGGCCGAGCATGCTGGCTTGGTCCTTTCACGGAGCCAGATCCTGGAGTCTGTCTGGGGTTACGACTATTTCGGTGAGACGAGGACCGTCGACGTTCACATCAGGCAACTTCGAAAGAAGATCCCAAACCTCCCCATCGAAACCGTGTGGGGTATCGGTTATCGGATGGAGCGCTAATGCAACGACGGATTGTCATTGCGACGGCGTTTGTGGCGGCCGTGACACTTCTGGTTGGCGTTGCTGTCCTTGTCGTTATCGAACGCGGTGTCCAGATTCGGGCAGAGCAGGAGCTTGAGAGGCAGGCGTCGGTGACGGCGGCACTCATCGAAGAGGACTTCGACCGCCTCGAATTCAGGCCAAGCGACGACCCCGGAGCCGGCATCAACCGATTGCGGGCTGATCTACAGCGTTCGCTCCAAAGGGCAGAACGCCTTGGAGGCCATGACATCGTCGAGGCGACCATCGCTGTTGCTGGTAGGGAAGTCCCCATATCGCAACCACTCATCATCATCCCGTTGCTCCCAGACGACGTCGGCGACGGCGATGTCGTCACAATCGATCTCGAAGGAGAGCGCCTACTCGTCGCCGTCGAGGTTGTTGAAGCTCCCCCCACAACCTTGACCGTCGCAATCGCTCGGTCCCAACCGCTGATTGCCAAGGCGCTTGTCACTGTGCCAGTTGCTATTGCGGTCGTCGTCGGAGCGGCTCTGACTGTTGCGCTCGGCGTGTGGTTCGGTCGCTCGCTTTCGCGAAGGCTGAAGGGATTGGAGAACGCTGCCCACGCGGTTGGGGCCGGTGACCTGGAAGCACGGTCTGACGTGGAGGGGCACGACGAGATCGCGGCGGTCTCGGTCGCATTCAATTCGATGACGGAACAGCTCGGGGCGGTCCGAACCCGTGAACGTGAGTTCCTCATGGCGGTCAGTCACGACCTGCGAACGCCCCTGACGACCATTCGGGGTTACGCCGAAGCCCTCGATGCCGGCGACATCGAACCGAATGACCTCGCACGGGTTGCTGGTGTGCTCAACGCACAGGCTGACCAATTGTCCCGACTCGTCGAAGACGTGATGCTTCTTGGAAGGCTTGAGGCCCGCCAGTTCACCATGCGGCCGGAACCAGTCGACATTGCAGCTCTGGTCGGCGGTGTTGCATCGGCATTCGAGAGAGCAGCTCGAGAATCCAACGTTCACGCCATAGTTGAGGCGCATGAGGCAGGTGACAGAATGGTCGACCCCGATCGATTGACCCAAGTTCTCTCCAACTTGATCGAGAACGCGCTTCGATACACACCAGAGATGGGAACGATCAACGTCAAGCTCGAGTCACATCGCGAAGAATTCGACATCACCGTGCACAACACGGGACCGGGAATCGCCACCGGCGACCTCCCCAGGGTGTTCGACCGTCTGTATGTCGCCGAGCGGTACCGGGCGCTGCGTCCATCGGGCTCAGGGCTTGGGCTTGCAATTGTCGCCGAGCTCGTCGACGCAATGGGCGGCTCCGTTCGATGCGAAAGCGACGCAATGACGGGGACCTCCTTTGTCGTCGTCCTCCCAGCCGTCCGTCTCTGACCAGCGATAGGCTGACGCCATGCTTGCAACGATTCTTGCGTCGGCCGATGAACGTGCGAAGGCTGCGGAGAAAGATCTCGCAGCGTTGAAACGCGCCGCCAGCAACGCGACTCCCGTCAGAGACCTCTCCGAGGCACTCAGCGGTCCTGGGCTTGCGGTGATCGCGGAGATAAAGCGCCGGTCCCCGTCCGCTGGAGACATCAACGCGGACCTCGACCCCGCCGACCTTGCGACGCGATATGTGCAGGGTGGCGCCGATGCCATCTCCGTTCTCACAGAGCCCCACTTCTTCGGTGGGTCACTTGATGACCTCAGGGCTGTTCGTGAAGCGGTGGGCGTTCCTGTGTTGCGGAAGGACTTCACGCGGTCTCCCGCGCAGATCTGGGAGGCTCGGGCTGCTGGAGCCGATGCCATTCTTCTCATCGTTGCTGCGCTCAGCGCATCGAACCTCGGCGCCCTTGTGGCGACTGCTTTCGACGTTGGGGTTGCAGCGATCGTCGAAGCACATACGGATGCCGAGGTGAGGGTTGCTGCGGACGTCGGAGCCCGGATCATTGGGGTAAACAATCGAAACCTCCACACCTTCGAGACGGACCTCGGCGTTGCCGAATCCGCAGCATCGCTTCTGCCGACCGGCGTTGTCACCATCGGTGAGTCCGGTGTGTCCACGCCGACTGGGGCGGCTCGGATGGCGGCGGCTGGCTATGACGCGATCCTCGTCGGTGAAGCGTTGGTGAGGTCAGACGATCCCCTTGCGTTGGTCGCTGCACTCAAGGCTGTCACATGACCTGGGTCAAGATCTGCGGCATCACGACTGATGAGGCGCTCGACGCAGCAATTCATGGAGGGGCGGATGCTGTGGGATTCGTCCTTGCGGATGGATCGCCACGGACCCTCGACGTCGACCGTGCTGCAGACCTGATGCGAGCGGTCCCGATCTCACGATTCATCGTGACCGTAGACCTGACACCAGCCGAGGCCCTCTCACTGGCCGAGTTGACTGACGCTGACGGAATCCAGAACCACGGGCTGCACGCGACCGGTGTCGCCGCTGAAGCGGTCGACGCTGGGTACCTGAGCCTTCACCCGGTACGCGTCGGTCCTCGCGGTCCCGAGGTTGATGTCAGGACCATTCCGCCGCAGAGTCTTCCTCTCTTCGACTCGGCGTCGTCGGTCGCACACGGCGGCACGGGCGTGGTCTTCGACTGGAGCGTCCTTGATTCGCCAGGGCGTCCATTCGTGCTCGCTGGTGGTCTGAATCCATCCAACGTCGCCGCTGCGGTTCGTGAGGTCGACCCGTTCGGTGTGGACGCGTCGAGCGGCCTAGAGGTGGCTCCTGGGATCAAGGACCCGGTTAGGATCGTCGACTTCATCGAAGGGGCCAAAGGGATATGAGGCTGGAACGACCGACGGATGCCGGGAGGTTTGGAGACTTTGGCGGCTCTTTTGCGCCTGAGACACTCATGCCGGCGCTTGCCGAACTCGAGGCCGCCTTTGTCGCAGCGTGGGCGGATGAGGCCTTCCACGCAGACTTGGATCACCTTCTCGCCAACTTCGTTGGCAGGCCAACACCCGTTTATCACGCGGAACGTCTCTCAGAGCACCTCGGATGCGATCTCTGGTTGAAGCGCGAAGACCTCGCCCACACGGGGGCGCACAAGATCAACAACACCGTGGCTCAGGGGCTTCTTACCCAACGCATGGGCAAGCCAAGGGTCATCGCAGAAACGGGTGCTGGTCAACACGGCGTGGCGACGGCCACGGCATGCGCCCTACTCGGTCTTGAGTGCGCGGTCTACATGGGGGAGAAGGACATCGAGCGCCAGGCGCTGAATGTCTACCGCATGCGGTTGCTCGGCGCTGAGGTCAT
>Ga0070726_10002107_pt1 | contig 18489 bp, 19 predicted proteins | sample tdAd471_FD_67275 | JGI IMG/M metagenome (GOLD analysis project Ga0070726, IMG submission 67275) | Marine sediment microbial communities from the Atlantic coast under amendment with organic carbon and nitrate - tdAd47.1 | ecosystem: Environmental > Aquatic > Marine > Coastal > Sediment | place... | reverse complement strand
GTCACTATGGACGAGGTTCGAGCCAAAACAGAAGCCACCATCGAGGGCTAAGGAAAAGCTGATCCTGTATGGGGCCGTATTTCGGCATAGTATCCGCCCGCTTGATAAGGAAACGGCAGGCAGATGACAGCAACTCTGGTCAAAAAACATGTGTCGATAACAGCGCTTTTCGTGCTGATTTTCCTGCGTTTTTTTGACCTGGCTGTTTTCTATGCCGGGCAGGGGAGCCACTTTCACTACATGCGAAGGCGCCCGCAAGCGGGGTCGCCCACAGCCACAGGCCCGATAAAATGGCAGAAAATGACACCATGCACGGGTCTTACGCTCATGTTGGGATTGGCAGTGAAGTCCAGTGCACGCTCGCCACTGTGGTGATCGGCGGTATCGTCGCCTCAACGCTGCTGACACTCGTGGTCTTGCCGATCCTGCTCTCGGCAGCGTCCGGCGAAAGCAGGGCCATCCTGCGGTGTCAGGCTTACGCTTGGGGGAAAAGCGGACGTTACTCGCCAATGGTTTACAAGCTCTTGCCTCGTCATATGGGGGCATACTCTAATTCGGGCTGACATGCTCCGAACGAGTTTATAGCAATTAGGGTTTGAATGATTCGTGATTTCGGTTGAATTTCTGCAACCTTTCGGGACTTTTCTGCCTTTTTTTAGGGCGGATTACGTTTCCGGGGTCAAAATTGTAGCGGTGCCTAACAGGCTACAAAAATCTAGCAAGAGCAATCTGTTAACGATTAATTACAATCATTAAGGGTGAATCTTGGGTTGAACCTAAAAACTTTTTCCTTGCCAACCAATACACTTTTGATTGTACTTTGGGTATGACCAAAGTTTACGGCTTTATTGCGAAATTTGAGGCGTAGAATTGGTAGTGGTTGGGGGGTTAAATCATTGAAAGCATTTGAGTTTATCTCAAATGCTGTCTATTCTCCACGACTTTTATCAGGCCTGTCAGCTTCTTGATTGAGCAAGAGGGAAGCTGGGTTAGGTTGTAATGAAAATGGTTCTGACCGCGGCAACGATCAGAACCATAGGTTGTCAACACTTTGAAATGGAGAATTGACATGATGAGTAATAGCACAAAACCGATGATTGTAGAAGTGCCAAAGAAGGATACGAAGAAAGTTTCCGGCGGCACAGCCTTTCCACCTACCGGCAACGACGGCTTGCCTCTGCCTACCAATCCTTGGGACCCAATTCTGTGGGGCAGTAACTGAGCCTTCCTGAAGAAGGCGGAGCCCACCGCATTTGGTGGGCTCTGGCAGTTGAATTCGGTGAACAATAGTTTTGGGAAGTGCTGTGTTTCGTTCTGAAGCCGTTAAGGCACAACAAAAAAAGCTACATGGGGACGTATTCCTCACTCAACCACTGCCGTTCTCGGTTCTAAGTGGAGTGCTGTGCGCGATCGTCTTGCTTGCCGGCGTCTTCATCGTGGCTGGCTCTTACGCCAGAAGCGAGCATGTTGCGGGTTATCTGGTGCCGTCGAAAGGCCTAGTGAAAATTCAGGCACGACAGTTTGGTACCCTTGAAAGTATGCGAGTTCGCGAAGGTGATTTGGTTCACAAGGGTCAGCCACTGGCTGAAGTGTTGGTTTCTGCGACAGCAGACGATGGTAAGAATGTTGCCGCAAAGGCATTGGCGGCGATTGAGCAGCAGCGGCTGACCCTTGAGGCCCAAAAGGTGCTTGAGCAGAACATGCTTGAAGCCGAACTTGCCAAACTGCAGTCGGAGCAACGGGAGACGATGCTCAGCATCAATTCCCTGGAGGCCCAGATCAAGCTGCAGGCTCAGATTACGTCGTCCGCTGAAGATGCATACAAAGATGTGCAGGACCTCTTGGGGAAGGGCTATATCAGCAAAATCGAGTCCGAGCGTCGCCGTCAAAGCTGGCTGTCTCATCAGGCACAGATGCAAATGCGGGAACAGGACCTGGCGTCGGCGAAGGCGCGGCTCCAGCAACTGTCTATCCGGCTTACCCAGCTTCCGGACGAAAGCGATCAGCGGTTGGCCCGTCTCAGGGCCCAGTTGGCAGAGCTTGATGGGCGTATCGCCGAACTTGAAGGACGGCGGGCCTATCTGGTCTCCTCACCGGTTGAAGGCCGGGTGGTTGCTGTGTCCGGAACTGGCGTCGGTCGGACAGTGCAGGCGGGCCAGCCCTTGCTGACTATCCTGCCAGAGGGCAGCGAACTGAAGGCAGAGCTTTATGTGCCGAGCCGGGCGGTAGGGTTCGTGGAGGAAGGCCAGGAAGTGCGCCTTCTCTATGATGCCTTTCCTTACCAGCGCTTCGGATCATTCCCCGCCGTCATCACCAAAGTGACCGAAACAATATTATCCCCGGATGAGGCAATGGCGCCTTTCGAAATCCGCGAGCCTGTGTACCGGGTCACGGCAGCAATCGAGAGCGATACGATCCAGGCTCGGGGGCGTGAAGTTACCTTGCAAAGCGGCATGGCGCTGAAAGCCAACATCGTGCTTGAGCGTCGCAGTTTCCTCGACTGGATTTTGGAGCCGCTCAGGGCAGTGGGAGAGCGCTCATAGCATTTTGACGAACTTTTAGCGGCGGATCTTGTCGCTGAGGGAGGGGCTTTAAGCCCAACATGAGCAATGACCGGCAAGTCATTGCCATAGACAACCGAACGAAATGGAGAATGACATGAAAAAGATCGAAGAACTCAAGGCTGAAGAGGTGACCCAAGTAGCTGGTGGTGGGATCATTGATGACCTGATGGACCGTTTTCCCAATGGCGAATGGGTTGGAGGTACTTTCTACCCCAACGGTAGGCCTAACCTCCCAGCCCAAACTACGCCGGTGATCTTTTAACGGACGCAGGGGAGTAAGTGATGCGGGATATGGCAATCAATCTTTCAGGCCGTCGCAAGCTGCCACTCATTCGTCAGAATGAGGCGGCGGAATGCGGTCTTGCATCACTTGCCATGGTGGCGGGCTATTATGGTTTCAATACCGATCTCGCCACCCTTCGGCGCAAATATGCCGCCGGCCTGCAGGGCATGACGCTGAAGAACGTGATCGATGTGGCCACCCAAATGGGTTTTGGAACCCGTCCAATCAAGGTGCCGCTGGACTTGATCGGCCAGGTGCGGTTGCCGGCAATTGTTCACTGGGACATGAACCATTTTGTGGTGCTGAAGTCGGTTGGTGCCGGGAAGATCACAGTTCTTGACCCGGGCCTTGGGGAACGTTCCTATTCAAAAGAAGAATTTTCCTCGCATTTTACCGGCATCGTACTGGAGCTGACGCCTACGGACGCCTTTGAGAAGCGGGAAGAAAAAACGCGCCTGAAAATATCTGACTTGTGGGGGCAGTTGCGCGGCTTGAAACGGAACCTGGTGCAGGTTTTGGTGTTGTCGGTTATTTTGCAGCTCTTTGTTCTTGCAAGCCCCTTCTATCTACAGGTGGCCGTCGATGAAGTGCTGACAAAATTCGATACCGACCTCTTGATGGTGTTGGCGCTTGGCTTCGCGGGTTTCACCCTGATCAATTTTATCGCCCAGGCGCTGAGGGGCTACGTGCTTCTGTACTTTGGCAGCATGCTTTCGTTCCAGACCGTCGGCAACCTGTTCCGCCACCTGATCAAGCTGCCGGTGGATTTTTTCGAGAAACGTCATATCGGGGATGTCGTCTCGCGCTTCGGGTCCATGGAGCCGATCAAGGCAATGCTCACCGAAGGGCTGATTGCCAGCCTGATCGACGGTGTGATGGCCATCACAACGCTTGTGCTGATGTTTATCTACAGCCCCACACTGGCCGCAATCGCGGTTGCGGCGTGGCTTCTGTATTTCATTGTGCGCATGGCTTTCTACCGCCCGTTCCGCGCGGCGCAGGAAGACGCGATTGTTTGCAAGGCCAAGGAAAATACGACCTTTATCGAGACCGTGCGGGGTATCACCAGTCTCAAGCTATTCGGGGCCGAGAGCGAGCGCGAGAATGTTTGGCAGAATAAGTATGCCGAGGTCATCAATACCAATGCTCGGGCGGAAAAGCTGCGTATCTGGTTCAGTGCCGCCAACAGCGGGATTTTCGGTGTCGAGCATATTATCCTGATCTATGTCGCCGCCAAAATGGTGCTGGCGGGTGAGTTCTCCGTGGGCATGATTTTCGCCTTCATGGCGTACAAGCGGAACTTTACCGAGAAAGCTTCAGCTCTGGTGGAAAAGGCGATCGAGTTTCGTATGCTGAGCCTGCATCTGGAAAGGGTTGCGGACATTGCGCACGAAGACCAGGAAGACCAAGGCGAAGAGCTGCCGGAAGGTGTCGGCCGCCGCGAGATCGATGGCAGCATGACGCTGAAGGGCATTCGCTACCGCTACAGCGCCAACACACCTGACGTGCTGAAGGGTGTGGACCTGACGATCGAGCGCGGAGAATCTGTGGCCATTGTGGGCATGTCTGGGTGCGGCAAAACTACGCTCCTGAAAATCATGACAGGCCTGTTTCAACCAGCCGAAGGCCAGATACTGCTGGGCGATGGGCCACTTGATACCTATGGCCTCGCCGCTTACCGCAGGCAGGTTGGCGTGGTGATGCAGCAGGATGACTTGTTCGCCGGTTCCATTGCAGAAAACATTTCCTTCTTCGATGCCGACACAGATATGGCGCGGGTGGTGGAAGCCGCACGCGCTGCCATGATCCACGAAGAAATCATGGCCATGCCCATGAAATATGAAAGCCTTGTGGGCGATATGGGGGCTGCGCTTTCGGGCGGGCAGAAACAGCGCATCATGCTCGCGCGTGCGCTCTACCGCAGGCCGAAGATCCTGTTCATGGATGAAGGCACAGCACATCTGGATGTGATGACAGAGCGCATGGTGAACCAATCGGTTGCGTCGCTGGGGATCACCCGCGTCATCATCGCCCACCGGCCGGAAACCATCCGGTCCGCGGGCCGGGTGTTGGAGATGACAGACGGTACCTTGCGCGAAATTGAATATGACCGTGCTGCGGGCGCGGTTGCGCCTTCTGCTCCGGCTGTCTCGGCAGCTGCAGCGCCTGAAACAAACAAGACAGAAGGGATTTGCGCCCCCAGCTTTTGATTGGCGGCGCGAGACTGGAAAAGGAGTTCCATATGAATATGCAGAGCGAAACACAACGTGGGGATGACGACCGTTTCACAGCAGCTGTCAGCCAGTTGCTGGACGTCACAAAAATGCACCTGATTATTGGCCAGGTGGCGGAGGCCTTCGTGATGCAGGGCAAAAAGTCCATCAGCGATAAATCGGCTGGCGCAGACCCTGAGGCGCTGAAGGCGACGCTTGCGGCATTTGAAGCCGAATTTCGCAAGGAAACGCCGGCGCTGATGGCAAAGGTGACCGAGCTGTATCAGGAAGCCTACACGCTTGAGGATGTCGAAGCGATCCTCGCCTTCTATGGCTCCACCGCGGGGCAGAAATTCCTGTCCGGCGGCGCCATGATTGAACAGAAATTGCAGCCCGTTGCGCAGGCCTGGGCCAGCGAAGCAGGTAAGGTCGCTTTCGAGCGTGCCACCGCCCAAGTGAACGGTGCGGTATGATGATGGTTTTAAAGAATTTGCAGGCCGGTGCCTGCGAATGGGCCCGGTAAAATGGGTAAAGGTGGGGCAGGTGGGCCCGTTACACCCATCCCGCCCCGGTTCCATAACACTCATGAAATGGAGATAAAGCGATGAACCGAATTGAACAATCTGTCAATTCAAATGAGATTGAAGAACTGAAGTCGACTGAAACCGAACTGGTTTCCGGGGGCTGGACCCCATGGGACACCATCCACGGCAGTAACCCTCCAGACTGGTACAAGATCCTCGAAGAAATCGCAAAGCATTAGGCTGTTAATCCAATAGCGAGTGCGCTGTTAAAATGACTTTCGGTAGTAGTGCTTAGCTGACCCTTACGCTACCAGTGCCCACACAACAACGCACCCTTGGGGCAATAACGTCTATTGCTGGCGCATAAAGCGCCGAAAGGTCTTCTCGCCCTTGGGCGGAAGGGGCTTCGTTGATACGGAGCCAAAAGTGGGTATCACGGGGCCGTTACACCCTGGATATCCTTGTTTATAACACTCATGAAATGGAGAAATAAAATGAGTGCAATTGCAACTAACTTTAATGAATTTGAAATCGTAGATCTCAACGACAGCGACCTGCATCTGGTTTCTGGTGGCAATCCGGTCGTCGTTGCCGTAGCGGCAGCAGCAGGCCCAGCCGTCGTCGTGGCAGCGGTCATTGTTGGGACGGTGTTTGTCGCTGGTGTCATTGCCGGCATCTTGGAATAAGCCGGGCCTTGTACCGTCAAAAAGGATCAAAACCATGAATACTCTTACACCGAAGTTTGAGGGGACTTCTATCGAAGAGCTCTCAGCATTTGACACCGAACAAGTCTGTGGCGGCACCATTGTTGGGGAAGTCCTCGACGATATTTTTGAAGCCGGCAAAAAAGTCGGTCGGGTCATCCGCGACCTTTACGATGAACTGACCAGCTAAAGCAAACCAGGGGCCAGAAAGCTTCTGCTTTCTGGCCTTACATTGGAGGAGTACCATGAACTTCGACACCGCATCATTCTTAAGGCCTTCACTGACACATGCATTCATAGTCTATGTATTCGTGTCGTGCCTGCTTTTCCGCCGATATATACCGCCTGTCCTGCCAGACAAATTTCTACTACTTCTGGCGCTCGTACATGTGTTGGTTTCCTTGCAGATACTGCCCAAGTTGACTATTTCAGGCCATAGTATGGCTGGCGCGCCGGCAATTTGGAGCATGATCATCATCATGAGTGGCATCGCCATTATGGGCGATGCGTTTATTCTGCCCGTTCTGAAAATTGTGAGCGGCATATTTGACGACCTTTTCGGCGCAGGGCAAAAAGTCGGAAGAGTAGTTGCCAGTATTTTCAGATAGAACGGAACAGGTTCTTACTCTGGCCCAAAAACCCTGCCCACCGAAGGCAATTTGCTTGCGCCCTATTCAGATGAGCTTCTTATGTCTGCTGCTGCGCAATCTAGGCGGGGGCTGAAGGGCTGCGGCCAGAGTGTGATGCACTGAGGGCGTACGCGGAGAGGTAAATGATGGAAATGCCGGAATATGCAGATGTGTTTCTGATCTTGTTGGCGGCTATTGTTGTTACGCTGATCGGCGAGCGTAAAAAGAAAAAAGACAAAATCTCATTGCTTAAGCACCTGGAGATCATTCTGCTGAAGGTCGCTGTTTCAGCGGTTGTTGTGCTTGGTCTTTTGTATCTGTTTGGTCCGGTTCTGAAGGTTCCAGAAGCGCAATTGGCCCTGATCGTTGCCGCCGGCGGTGGAACCGCATACGCCATCGTGTCCTATTATCTCGACAAGTGGCACTTTTACGACAAATAGGTCGTACCAAAACCGCCAGCGCCCCTCCCACAAAAAAATCTTTATATTGAATAGTCATTCAAGTTAAACATTGCCACACTAGTTCCCATTATCCATTGGCTGGTGCTTTAAGGGTGGCAGGCTGTGTGGAATGCCGAAATGCCGGATTGGGCGGAGATGAAAGAAACTGATGACTGATATTTGCTACCAGAGTTTCGTGGCGGGGCACTTTATGGCCAACCGGACCGGTGAGACATTGCCCGTTGTGAACCCGGCGACAGGCGAACAGATCTATTCTGTTGAGGTGGCGGACCAGCATGTGCTTGAGGCGGCAGTTGCGAGTGCAGAGCAAGGCTTTCAGGCCTGGGCCGGGACACCGCCAGCGGAGCGCGGGCGTATTCTTTTGCGGGCGGTGGCGCTGCTAAGGGACCGTAATGATGACCTTGCGCGGATCGAGGTTCAGGATACAGGAAAGCCGTGGCAAGAAGCATCCACCGTTGATGTGGTGACGGGTGCGGATGCTATTGAATTTTTCGCGGGCCTGGCCGCCTCAATCGAAGGCAGCCAGCAAGATCTGGGCGGGGAATTTTATTATACACGGCGCGAGCCCTTGGGGATATGCGCAGGCATCGGCGCCTGGAACTATCCGCTGCAGATCGCTTGTTGGAAAGCGGCGCCGGCGCTGGCGTGCGGCAACGCGATGATCTTCAAGCCGTCTGAGGAAACGCCGCTAGGGGCGATCAAGCTGGCGGAAATTTTTATTGAGGCCGGAGTGCCAGCAGGCGTGTTCAATGTGGTGCAGGGCGGCGCGCGCGTGGGGGAATGGCTGACGCGCGATGACCGCATTGCCAAGGTGTCCTTCACGGGTGAAGTGGGCACGGGCAAGAAGGTGATGGCCGCGGCGGCCGGGTCGCTGAAGGATGTCACGATGGAACTGGGCGGCAAGTCGCCGCTGATTATCTTTGATGACGCGGATATTGAAGAAGCTGTTTCGGCTGCCATGCTGGCCAATTTTTATACCCAGGGCGAAGTGTGCACCAACGGGACACGCGTGTTCGTGCACCGCAGAATCCATGATGCTTTTCTGCAGCGCGTGAAGGAACGCACCGAGGCCAATGTGGTGGTGGGTGACCCGATGGACCCAAAGACTAATCTGGGCGCCCTGATTTCGGCCAAGCATCGCGATCTGGTGATGGATTATATCAATAAGGGCAAGGCAGAGGGTGCGCAGCTGGTGGCGGGCGGGGATGCATTGTCGCCCACCGGGCATGAGGGTGGCTATTTTGTCGCGCCAACTGTGTTTGCAGGCTGTACGGACGATATGACCATCTGCCGGGAGGAAATCTTCGGCCCCGTCATGTCGGTGTTGGTGTTTGATGATGAAGATGAAGTGATCGGCCGCGCCAACAACACCCATTACGGGCTGGCTGCAGGCGTGTTCACAAAGGACATCCGCCGGGCGCATCGGGTGACCCACCAGATGCAGGCGGGCATATGCTGGATTAATGCTTACGGGGCGTCACCGGCGGAAATGCCGGTTGGCGGTTATAAGCAGTCTGGCATCGGGCGCGAAAACGGGGTGGTGACGCTGAAGCATTATACCCAGCTGAAGGCCGTTTATGTGGGCATGAACCCGGTTGAAAGCCCGTTTTGATGGCGCGTGAATATGACTATATCATCGTCGGGGCGGGCTCGGCGGGATGCGTGCTTGCAAATCGTCTGACGGCAAGTGGTGAATACTCTGTGTTGCTGCTGGAAGCTGGCGGATCGGACCGCAGCATGTTCATCCAGATGCCGACGGCGTTATCGATCCCGATGAATACGGAAAAATACGCCTGGCAGTTCCACACACAACCGGAACCCGGACTGAACGGCCGCCGCATGCATTGCCCACGCGGAAAGGTTCTGGGGGGCTCTTCTTCCATTAACGGCATGGTCTATGTACGCGGCCACGCGCGTGATTTTGACGAATGGGCCGACCATGGCGCAGACGGTTGGGACTATGCGGCTTGCCTGCCGTATTTCAAGAAGGCTGAAAGCTGGGCCTTCGGCGGTGACGATTATAGGGGTGGCCATGGGCCGCTGGCCGTGAATAACGGGAACCAGATGAAAAATCCGCTCTACCGTGCCTTTATCGAAGCGGGCGTGGAAGCGGGGTATCTGGAAACACCAGACTATAACGCCTTCAACCAGGAAGGCTTCGGCCCCATGCATATGACCATCAAGGATGGTGTGCGCTGGTCCACTGCCAATGCCTACCTGCGCCCGGCAATGGCGCGGCCAAACCTGACGGTTCTGACAGGCGTTCAGGTGCGGAAGTTGTTGCTTGATGGAAAGGCCGTTACCGGTGTTGACTATATGCAAAGCGGCATGGCGAAGCAGGTGCGGGCAAAGCGCGAGGTGATCCTGTCTGCCGGGCCCATCGGGTCGCCGCATATATTGCAGCTTTCGGGCATCGGGGCCGCGGATGTTCTGAAGGAGGCAGGGATTACGGCGCAGCACGAGCTACCGGGGGTAGGCGAAAACCTGCAGGACCATATCGAGTTTTATTTCCAGTTTGAATGCAAGGAGCCCATCACGCTGAATGGCCAGTTAGACTGGTTCCACAAGGGCCTGATCGGAGCCAAATGGCTTTTGACCAAAAAGGGCCTGGGGGCCACAAACCATTTTGAAAGCTGCGGCTTCATCCGATCTGAGGCCGGGGTGGCGTGGCCGGACATGCAATATCATTTCCTGCCGGCGGCCATCCGCTATGACGGCAAGTCCGCATTTGATGGTCATGGCTTTCAGGTGCACATTGGCCACAACAAGCCGAAAAGCCGGGGCTGGGTGCGGGCGCAAAGTGACAATCCGGCTGAGGCGCCAGCAATTCAGTTCAACTATCTGCAGCATGCGGACGATATCGCCGGTTTCAGGGCCTGTGTGCGTTTGACGCGGGAGATCCTTGGTCAGCCTGCGATGGACGCCTTTCGCGGTCGGGAAATCCAACCCGGCGCGCAGGTGGAAACAGACGAGCAGATCGATGCGTTTGTGCGGCAGGCGGCTGAAAGCGCATATCACCCATCCTGTACCTGCAAGATGGGCACGGATGACATGGCTGTCGTGGACACTGAGTTGAAAGCGCACGGCCTGGACCGCCTGCGGGTCGTGGATTCGTCGGTTTTCCCAACCATCACGAATGGCAATCTGAACGCACCCACCATCATGGTGGCTGAGCGCGCGGCAGATATTATTCTGGGGCAGGGCACACTGCCCCCCGAAAAGCTGCCACACTATGAAGACGAATTCTGGCAAAACCGCCAGCGCCCCGGAGAGCCAACACGGGCAGCGCAGGAAAACTGAAACAAAACCAAGGCATAAGCCGCAAACAGGAGTGACTGATCAAACAGCTTAGATGGCATATCAGGGGAGGCATCTCATGACAGTATGGCTGAGTGCCGGCCTCATCTTCACGTTCGCGGCGATCCTTTATGTCCTGTTTCGTTGGGGCAATATGCGGTGCGAGGGACCAAACCCCACCTCCTTACTGACGTTTGTGGCGATACTTTTCACCTCTGGCCTTGATGTTGGGTTGGTCATGTTCCCGCTGACGGAATTTGGCGCTTATGCCGATGTTGGCGTGAACCCGGAGTATGGCTTTACCAACCCGCTCGCCATCGAGTTTGGTTTTTGGGGTTTTCTGATCTGGGGCTTTTATTTCCTTACCTGCTTCTATTTTTGCCTGATTGAGCCGCGCGTGCGCTTTTTTGACCTGAAGCCGGTGAAGTTTCTGAACAACCTTGTGATCATCGGAACCTGTGCCTTTACCGCCTACCTGCTGCTGTCGAACCTGCCGTGGTACATGCCAGCGTTAGCACAAAGCGGCTCGGCCCCTCTTGTTTTCTTCGGCATTGTATTCACGGTCATTGGCTTGGCGGTTTATTCAAGCACAGACCTCAAATATGTGCGTATCCTGAGCCTCGCTAGTTCCGGGCTTTTTGCCTGCCTGATCCTGCTTCTGGGATTGAATGCGCTGCAGAACGGCATGATGATGGCAGACTATGCAAGCACGCTTTCCTTGATCGGGGGGTACTTCGCCCATCTGGACAAGTTTGTCCTGCCGATCAATGATTATCATGAGTTTTACCTCTACTGGTGGTTTGCCTGGAGCATCATGATTGGTCAGTTCACAGCGCGTTTTGCGGGCGGCCTGAAGACCTGGCAGGTATTTCTGGCGATGGTGGTAGTGCCAAGCGCGCCGATCGCGCTGTGGTTTACGGTGCTGTATTATTATCACCTGAACGAATTGGCGGTGGCAGGCCTTATTAACGGGGCGATGGTTTTTGTTGGCGTCACCTTTGTCGTCAATTCGCTGGATTCCCTTGTGCGGCTTTATACAGACAACCTTGGCCTGACAGTTGCCCGGTTTGGGCGTAAACGATACTGGCTTGGGAATTTCGCGGCGCTTTGCCTTCTTATTGTTGCATTCCAGGGGGACTTTCTGGAAATTCAGTGGGTTGGCGCGCTGGTGATCGCAATCTATTTCTTCTGTTTCCTCTACATCTTGGGTAACAAGAGGCAGGCGGTGCAAAGCATCGGCCGAACATTAGGCTAATACCACGATAAGGGGTTAACGACGTGCCAAAGGTGGGAATGCAGCCGATCCGGCGCAAGCAACTGATTGATGCCACCATCAAGACCATCGCGCGGGTTGGCTATCCCGACACTACAGTCGGCCGGATCGCAAAGGAAGCCGGCCTGTCAGTGGGGATCATCTCACACTATTTCGGTGGCAAGCAGGCGCTTCTTGAGGCCACAATGGCGAGATTGCTGTTCGAACTTCACGACGCCTTTGTTCAGCGGGTGGGTACTGCGACAACCCCGCGCGATAGGCTTTCGGCGATTATCGCCACCAACTTCGAAACCGACCAGTACAGCCCCGAAGTGGTGCGTGCCTGGTTGGCCTTCTGGGCGCAGGTGCCCTTTTCGCCAGAACTTGCTCGGTTGCAGCGGATTTATAATAACCGAATGCTATCCAACCTCAGGTATGCCTTGCGTAGCCTTGTGCCTGATGCGCAGGTGAATGATGGAGCTGAAGTGCTCGCGTCCCTGATTGACGGTTTCTGGCTTCGGTCGACAACAAGCGCCGATGAGATTCGCCTGGACGAGATCACGCGCCAGGTCGAATCAAGCGCTGATCGGTTTATCGCGGCCGGGGCCTGACCTGCCGGATCACCCCTTGTTCCTTCAGAATGTATCGCTACCCAAAGTTGGGGTGCAGCAAGAACCCGCGCTCAGCTTGGCCTTCAGCCTCGCGCGCTTAATTTTATCAATTCCTCATATCTCTGTCACCAAACCGTAATGCTGTCAGCGCATTAACACGCCTGCGAGATTTTTATTGAACAGATATTCAATAAAAATAGAGAACAATTGTAAACACTCAAAGGCTCAGGAATATGACACTCAAATCAAATAAATTGGCTCTGCTGGGGGCGTGCAGCATTTTCGCTGTGTCCACAGCAGCTTTTTCGGAGGAAGCAGCGACAGAAGCTGCCTATGACACCGCTGGCGATTTCGAGGAAATCATTGTTTCAGCCCGCAAAACCACTTTTGCGAACAACGCGACTGACCCGGTTATGCTTGATCAGGAGCCAGACGCCGCCAGCGTTCTGTCCGTGATCGACAACCTGCCTGGTATTTTCGTTTCCGAAGGCGGCACCTTCGGGTCTGATGATTGGTCCACAAGCCTTTCTGTTCGCGGCTTTACTGTGAGCCTCTCAGAGCAGCAGATCGGCATGACCATTGATGGCCTGCCGAACGGCAACTCCAACTATGGCGGTGGTGCAAAAGCGAACCGTTATATCGACAGCGAAAACCTGGCGCGTGCCATCGTTTCCCAGGGTACGGCCGACATTGCATCGCCATCCCACGAAGCCCTTGGCGGCACAATCGACTTCCAAACCAGCAACCCGCTTGAAGAGCGCCGCGTCTGGGCGGGCCTGAGCTTCGGCGAAAACAATGCCGAGCGTTATTTCTTCCGCTATGACACTGGCGAGTTCGCTGAGGGCACCAGCGCCTACTTCAGCTATTCGACCCAGTCGAACGATGCCTGGATCGGCAACGCAGGCGGCACCGAGCGCGACCACTTCGCAGCCAAGATCGTGTCCGAGCAGGAAGAGTGGACCTTCACGGGCCGCCTCTCCTGGGATGATACCTGGGAGAACAACTATCAGCGTATCTCCATCGCACAGTTCGAAGAAGACCCAGATTGGGACCGCCTGACCGATACAGTCACAGGTGTTCCTTATGTTGACCAGGTTTACCGTCCGGGCTGGGGTACGCTGCGGGAAAACTGGTTCGCTTATGTCAAAGCTGAATACAAGGGCGAAAACCTGGACTTCACCGTAGCACCATATTTCCACGACAACTGGGGCCGTGGTGACTGGACGCCTCCTTACCTGGTGGCCGTTTCTGGCGGTGACGAGCAATCAAATGGCGCCATCTATGGCGGCAGCATCGCAGGGGCTTATACCTTCACCGACAATGGTGGCAACCCGCTCGCGCCAAATGCTGACTGTACAGCTACGCTGACCTTCCCATATGGCGGTGGCTCGCCAGCCAACAACCCGGCTTGTTATGATGCGACGGCGATCCCTGTTGGGTCCTACCGCCACACAAACTACGGCAAGCAACGCTTTGGCGTAACGGCTGACATGGCTTACCGCATGGGCGAAAACAACACGCTGCGCGCTGGTCTGTGGTGGGAAGATAACACCCGCGACGAATACCGCACCTGGCACGAACGCACCAATATTCTGGCTGGTATCGAGTTTGATGAAACTGAATACTGGCGCCAGTATGACCGTACATTCCAGACTGACACGATCATGCTTTATGCTGAAGACACGTTCGAGATCGGCGACCTGACACTGCGCGGTGGCATCAAGAAATTCTTTGTGGATCTTTCCCGCGAGGACAATTTCGGCAACGAAGCCAAGCAGGAGCTGGATAGCGATTCTGACATCCTGATCACCGCCGGTGTGGTTTATAACGCTACAGACAACCTGGAAGTCTTCGGTGGCTTTAGCCAGAACTTCGCGGCTATCAAGGACAATGTGATTGAAGGTCGTGCCAGCGCCTCCAACCCGAATATTCCGGACCTTGAAGGCGAAACAGCCGACAACTTCGATATTGGTATCCGTTATTCCAACGAGTGGCTGCGGGCAACGCTGACCGGTTACTATATCAAGTTCAACAACCGCATCACCTTCGTATCTGCGGGCGACGGCACCAGCGGCATCGATTATCTGGAAGAAGGTGAAGGCACTTACCTCAACGTCGGCGGTATCAAGTCCAAGGGTATTGAAGCCAGCATCTCCGCTGATTTCGCTGACTATTGGAACTTCTACAGCTCACTGACCCTCAACAACAGTGAGTATAGCGACACGACGGCCGATGTTGTCGAAGGCAACAAGGTTGCGCTGGCGCCTGAGTTCCAGCTGGTTGGCACGCTTTCTTACGCAAACGAAGGCCTGCGCGCAGGTATCTCCGCCAAGCATGTGGGCAGCCGCTTCGGCGATTTCGCCAACACGCAAGAGCTGGATAGCTTCACGCTGGTTGACGCATGGGTCGGCTATTCGCTGGACGAGGGTGTGATCCCTGGCGTTCAAGCGGTGGACGTGAGCCTGAATGTGACCAACCTTCTGGATAAGAACTATCTGGGTGGCGGTACGCCGGGTTCTTACTTCATCGGTGCTGACCGTCAGGTTACTGCAAACCTGACCTTGAAGTTCTAGCATTCCCAACGGCGCACTATGGTGAACCAACTGGCAGGTGGCTCCGGCCGCCTGCCGCTTTTTCTGAGATATGACGACGGAGCAGGGCATTGACCACTAGACGCGATACACTGAAGCTGATGGGCGCCGCGGGCGCGGCGCTGATGGTTGGCCTGCCGGACGCTGGCGCTTTCGCCAAAGCGGGGTCGGCAAGCAAGCGCCTGTCCCGCATCCTTTTTGGCTCATGCGCCCATCAGGACAAGGCCCAACCGATCTGGGAGCCGATCCGGGACCTGGACCCTGATCTGTTCGTGATGCTGGGCGATAATATTTACGGCGATACACGCGATATGGCGCTGCTAGCGGATAAATACCGCCGTCTGGCGGCCAAAGAGGGCTTCGCGCAGCTGCGCCGGAAGACGCCGATGATTGCCACATGGGACGACCATGATTATGGCGAAAACGACGCGGGCCGCGAATACCCCATGAAAGAGCAGTCGAAAGACCTGTTCCTGAAATTCTGGGGGAATGAAGGCGGCGCCCGCCGCCGCGATGGCGACGGCATCTACCATTCCTATGAATATGGTCCCGCGCATGAGCGTGTGCAGGTGATCCTGCTGGACCTCCGTTGGAACCGCACGCCGATCAGGCATGTCAGCGAGGCTGAAGCCAAACGGCGCGACCAGATGGCGCTCGGGCCTTATGTGCCGGTCACGGATGCTGGGGCGACCATGCTTGGGGAAAAGCAGTGGTCTTGGCTTGAGGGCGAGCTCAGGAAACCCGCGAAGCTGCGTATCATTGGCTCAAGCCTGCAATTCATCTCCACTTTCCCGGGGTGGGAGGCCTGGAGCCTGTTCCCGAATGAACGCCAGCGCATGATTGACCTGATTGGCAAAACGCGAGCGAACGGCGTGCTGTTCATCAGCGGTGATACCCACTGGGCTGAAATTTCGCGCCAGGACAGCCACGTGCCTTACCCCCTATATGATTTCACCTCATCAGGGCTTACCCAGACTTGGCATAACATAAGCCCAAATGCCTACCGGCTGCCGGGCTGTATGTACACGAAAGTGAATTTCGGTGTGATCGAGATTGACTGGAATGTGCCTGATCCGCTGATTGTCCTGCAGGCGCGGGACGCGGATGGCAAACCTGTGTTCGAGAAATCTCTGCTGCTCAGTCACCTTTCCCCTTCCTGACGGCTCCGGGGCCTTGCGGCCTTTGGGCCATCCCTTCCCTCAGGTAGTGTGGCTGAACCTTCCAAGTGGCAGACCTGGCGGGGCAATGCGCCCCGCCATTTTTTGTCCTGCAGCTTATCTCGCAGCCTCAAGAGGCTTGTCCATCATGCTGGTGATCGGCGCACCGGCTGTCAGGGAAGGGTGGTCGCTCTCGAAGGTGTATCCCAGGAAACGAGCGGCAGTAGCGGCAATCTGGTTGGTTGTTACCTCATGTCGGCCTTCAACTTCGCCCAGTGCGGGGGTGTCGGGCCCGATAGCGGCCATCCAGATGGCATCGTCGCCCTTGAAATCGCTGATGGCTTCTGTGCCGTCTTCCTTCGTGTAGGGGAAGCGACCGTGATGGCGCCATGTGTCGAGGCTGTCGCTGCCGCGGCCATGGTCTGTGGTGATCAGCAGTGTGGTTTTGCTCCGGTAGCGGTCATCCGATTGCAGCCATGCCCAGAGCTCTGCGAGTGCGGCATCCGTGCGGTGGGCGGCCATCGCATATTGATCGTAGTGGCCGTCGTGGGCGAAGTCGTCCGTTTCCCCCAGCGCGATATAGACGAAGCGCATCTTTTCACGCTTCAGCGCCGCGCGGGCATAGCCCATGGTGAAGGCATCCAGACGCACGGTATCCCAGGGACTAGGAACCTCGCGCTGTAGTTTGTTGAGGAACGCAACCCTTGCGTCTCCGATTGCGGGATACTCCTCAAAGCCCGCGTTTACAGGAATCCCTGCGCGTTCCTCATTCAGGATGTAGGGGAACACGTCCCATGAACCGAAAGCTTCTACCTTGCCGCTGTTCTCCGGCTTGGCGGCCAGCCATTCTGGCAGCGTGCGGTTCGGGTTCAGGATTTTATCGTTACTGGTGATACGCGCGTCATCCGCAATGCCCGTCAGGATTTCCGAATAGCCGGGGTAGGAGAAGTGGAAACGGTTGGTCAGCCGCCCCACGCTGCCCTTGTTGCGGTTACCGTATAGCTGGCCTTCATGCACAAGTGTCGACCAAAAGAAGGGCATCAGGGCCTGCCGCCGGGCTTCAGGTGTTTCCGCGCCGAATTGTGCTTTGAATGCCTCATGGTGCTTCTTGTGGGCAATATTGGCTTCCTGGTCGAAGAAGGCTTCATCCACGCCGGTGAAAACCTCCTGCCAGCGAAGGCCGTCGATGGTGATCAGGATTACGGTTTCTGTTTTCGTTTCAGCACTGGCGGGAAGCCAGCCTAAAAGCAGGATTGTGATAATGGTGAGTAGATTTTTCATGGAACTGCCTCTTTACTGGTCGGGCCGGATATGCCCGGAATACAGGGCAATCTTTCACATCCACATGACAGGAGTTTTGCAGTACCGTTTATTTTTGAACGAGTGCTCAATAAAAAAGGCCGGGAGATGGGTGTGTTGGTAGGTGTTTATACAGTGCCAGAATCAGGGGTGTTTTACGGGAAGTATAACAGCTGTAACACACCCCTAACACACCTCAAGTACAGCTTTGACTAAATTTGATTGAAAATTAAATTCAATAAAATCAACAGGTTGTTTATTTTTTGGCAAGAAAAGTGATCTTGCCTCTTGCCAAGTCTGATATGGTGTTGTACATAACTAATACACCGGCACGATAAAACGCCCAAACAGACACTCAAGCCACTCCAAGCACGGCACAAGAGGCAAGGGCAAAAACAAGAGCCAAAAGGCTCAGCGAGGAACGCCGGTACGGGACAAGAGGTGAAAACACCCGGCCCGAGTGACGACAGCAAAGAACAGAAGCGAGAGATAATCTCGACAGCGAGGAAAACGAGCAGGGGGCCGGACAAAAATATAAAGACCCGGCCCCCGCCCCACTAGAAGCCAAAAAGGCCAAGGGGCAAATGCTCAAAACTGACGACAGCATAACGATAACAAGACGATAACAACAAACTCCGGGAAAACCGGATATGCGAGGAGAAACAAAAATGTCGATGAGATCCCAACATCACCTGAAACGCGAACATCGCCGCAGCCGCCGTCTGGCGCGCGAGGCGAGTGTTCTCAAGCGCACCGCACAATCCGTGCACATCCAGCTCTTTGCAGCTGCAGCGTAAGAAAGGGGAGGACGTATGACGCCGGATTGGACGGACGATCAGCCGATCTACCGGCAGCTGAAGGACAAAGTGGTCACGGCCATTATGGAGGGCTCCCTCGTTGAGGG
>Ga0070726_10002099_pt1 | contig 18544 bp, 13 predicted proteins | sample tdAd471_FD_67275 | JGI IMG/M metagenome (GOLD analysis project Ga0070726, IMG submission 67275) | Marine sediment microbial communities from the Atlantic coast under amendment with organic carbon and nitrate - tdAd47.1 | ecosystem: Environmental > Aquatic > Marine > Coastal > Sediment | place... | reverse complement strand
GCGCAGGCCGCCGGGTCTCTGGCTGGGTTCTGCGTGTTCCGGACATGGGTTCTGACGGGACGCATCAATGTTGGTTAGCTCAGCGGGTAGAGCACCAGACTCAGAATCTGGCTGTCGCGGGTTCGACTCCCGTACCAACCTCCACCTGTCGGCTGGTAACCGACTCTTCGAGACGCTGTAAACGTCCCGACCAGGAAGGCCCGAAGGAGATGAGCGGTCGCTTGATCGGCGGCCAGTGTCGTCCCGCATGTCCAGCATCGCGGTGAGAATCGTCGGTGCTGCAGGTGCGAGGCGCGGCGTCTGGTTGCAGCACGAGCGGCGCACCATGCAGTGTGTGGATACCGCCGTTTCAAACGGTGAGGCCAGCCGGCGGGCTCGCCCGATTCGCGATGACGTCTGACGTGATCGCCGATCGGTCGACAATGCCGACGAACCTCACCAGTGCGAGACTGCTCAAGCAACACTCCGTGCGCCGACGTGTGATTGGCGAACGACTCATCTCCCGACGGTTTCTCTCTGACGATTAACTCTAACCGTAGCTGCAGTCGCAAGACTGCGGGTTCCACCGTCTGGCGACGGTAGCTACGAAAGACGGCAAACGTCACCCATGGAAAGGAGGTGGCAGATGTTTCCGATGAAAACCGTTCGCATTCGCAGCTACGAGATCGGCCTGCGCTTCCATGACGGAGAGTTCCGCGGGCTGCTCGCTGAGGGGACGCACCGACTGTTTGACCCGCGTCTGAAGACTCAGGTTGATGTCGTGTCGCGCCGCAATCCGTGGCTGCAGCACGAGAAGCTGGACGTCATCGTCAAGTCCGGAGCGCTGCAGAACTGCGCGGTCATCGTCGATCTGAAGGATCACGAGCGTGGTCTGGTTTCGATCGACGGTCGCTTCAGCCACGTTCTTCCGCCGGGCCTGTATGCGTACTGGACCGGCTATAAGGACGTGGAAGTTGAGGTCGTCGATGCGCGGAATGTGCGCTTCGAGCACGGTGACCTGCGGGTCATCGCGCGGTCGCCGATGGTCGGTCAGGTTCTCGACATCTGCACGGTCAACCGGCAGAGCGTCGGCGTTCTGTTCATCGACGGACGGTACATCGACACGCTGGAACCGGGTCTGTACGCGTTCTGGAAGGGAACCGGCGACGCGAAGATCGTCGAGGTGGATCTGCGTGAGACGATGGCTGACGTCAGCGGTCAGGAGATCATGACGTCGGACAAGGTCTCGCTGCGGATGAACGCCGTCGTGTCGTACCGCATCGCGGATGCCCGCAAGGCGGTCTCGGCAACGGACGATGCTCGGCAGGCTCTGTACCGCGAGGTGCAGCTGGCTCTGCGGGCCGTTGTGGGAGCGCGCGAACTCGATGCGTTTCTGGCTGACAAGGACGCGGTCGCGAGCGAGATCGAATCGCAGGTCCGACGACGGGCGGCCGAACTCGGCCTGCAGGTCGCGTCGGTTGGCATCCGGGATGTGATCCTGCCTGGCGACATGAAGGAGCTGATGAACAAGGTCACGGAGGCAAAGAAAGCCGCCGAGGCGAACCTCATCGTGCGTCGCGAGGAAACGTCCGCAATGCGCAGCCAGGCCAACACCGCGAAGGTGCTGGCTGACAACCCAACACTGATGCGGCTCCGCGAGCTGGAAGTCCTGGAGAAGATCGCCTCAACCGGCAACCTGAACGTCGTCCTCGGTGAGAAAGGACTCGCCGACCGCGTCGTCAACCTGTTGTAGCTGCAGGACGCCCCCGATCTGAGCATTCGGATCAGGGGCGTTTTCGTACTCGCTGGCGGCTCGTTCGGAGCATGGCATCAGCGGAACGTCGGGGCTCGATGGGCGCGAGATTCTGCGGGAGGGCACTCCTGTCATCAGCTGTTCTTTGGTGCTAAGCTGCGAGGCTTCGTTGAGACGGTCGGCGCGTTCGCGTTTCTGTCAGGAACGACGGTCTCGACGATGCCCGCATTTCGCCAGCTGATTCTCGAAATCCCTTCGCAACTTTGACGAGCTGACTTATGGATCTGCCTACGTGTCCTTCGTGTGGCCAGTCTGTTCTCGATGACGATGCCGTTGACTGTCCGTTCTGCGGAGCGTCCATGTCGGCAAAGCCGGGCAAGGCCGCTGCGAAGCCCGCGGAGCCTCAGCCGACGCAGAAGAAAGCAGCGAGCCAAAAGGCGGAAACAGCTCCTGCGGCAGACCCCGACGATCCGTTCGGCGTTTCCGCTCCGGTGATGAGCAAGGCGGTTGCTCTGTTGCCGAAGCCGGCCAAGGGCAAGCTGCATCGCATTGTCTGTCCGATGTGCGAGACGCCTGGTTTTCAATCGAAAAAGGCGGCCGGGCGCGAAGTCCGCTGTGCGAATAAGGAATGCCTGGTTCCGATCTTCACGGCACCGCCGCTGGAAGGTGAGGAAGCCGAAGAAGCCCCGCGTGTTGAAGCGGTGACGGAAGAAAAGAAGTCTGGCGGCCCGCTGTTGCTCTATGGAGGCGTGACAGTCGTCATGCTGGCCATCGGCGGAGTGGCATGGTTTCTGAACAAGCCGCCGTCGACCGCCGGACTGGATGCTCCTTACGTGCCGCCGCCGGTGACAAACGGTGGCGGCGAGACCGTGCCGGATCCGGGGCTCGACCCGACGACCACTGTCACGGCAAACGGCGACACGGATCCCAAACCTCAGCCCCCTGAGCCAGCCGGGCCGACTGCGGACGAGCTTCGCGCCGAGGCCATCGAACTGATGAACAATGTCTCGCTGATTCGCGATCGGAACTCGCGCAAGCCGTACTGTCGCCGCATGACTGCGGAAGCTCAGGCTCTGACCGGAGATTTCTCCGGCGTCGACACGCAGCTCCAGCAACTGGAGATCGTTGGGAAGTCGCTCAGGTTCTACGGTGTGCCGCCGCTGGTCGAAACCGGATGGCAGCATCTGATGGCCGGACGAACCGACGAGGTGAACGCGACCCTCGAACGCATCCAGGAACCACTGGAATCGCTGCCCGAGTACGGCACGATCACCGTCAGCACGATGACCGGTTATGCGGCATTGCTGGCCGGAGCAGGCCGGACTGACGATGCCATCTCGGCTCTGCGCGAGCGTCGCAATGTCGAGGAACTCGGTCAGTTTGTTGAGACCTGGTCGCGATCACTGGTGGCTCCGCAACTGAGCTTCGCGGCGGCACTTCAGCAGCGTCCCGTCACCGGCTGGTCAGAACCACAATGGGCCACGATCGCGTTTGAACTCAGCTGCCGCGGACAGAGTGACACAGCGATCGCCTGGGCGAACCGGGCTCCAACACCGCAGTCGAAAACCGAATGCATCTCGGCATGGGCCGAGGGGCAACTGCTGACGCAGGGCCTTGCCGCACAACCGGCGATCGATCAGCAGATCTCCGGGCTGTCCCCTGCCGAGCAGGCGTTCGTGCTCGCGCGTTGCCAGCTGGTGCTGGCCACCAGTTCGAAGGACGCGTCTGCATCGGCTCTGCTGGCCCGCGCCGTCAAAGCTCTGAGCGCCGCCGGAACACCGTCGACAGTTCCCATGCCGAATCTGAAGACCGAGACCAATGTGTCGCTGCCTGATGCGGAACCGCTGACGGCTGCGTCTGTTGCCGCGGCCGAGATCGCCCATGCTCAACAGGTCAGCGGGCAAACCGACGCCGCCTGGAAATCGGTGATGCTTGCTCAGAACTGGGCGCGGGCCATCTCGCCAAGCCCGGTTCAGACTCAGGCGCCACTCGCCGAAATCAACCGGCTGGGCGCGTCTCAGATTCAAGCGTTGCTGAAGGTCTCCCTGAACCTGCTCAGCGACAGCGACGCTCAGAACGCGTACCTGGAATATCGAAACCGCTGCAATCGGTTGAACGATGTGGCCATGTCCCGGCTGACACTCCAGCAGCAGATTTTCGCCGCCGCAGCCGACTGGGGCCTGAGCGAGAAAGTCTGGCAGGAAATCAGCGCCCGGGCGGCTGCCGACGCCGAGCCTGCCAAGGCCGAACCGTGGTTTGATACGCGCCTGCCCGCTCGGCTGTACGCTCAGTTTCAGGCCAGCCAGCAGGACGCATTGAAGTCCGCGGTCGAACAGGCTGTCACCGTTGACCGCTTGAGAAAGAACAACGATGTCTCGGTCCCGACCGGGCTGGTCGTTGAACAGAATATCGCCAGTGGCAAACTCAAAGCGGCCGCCGGGGTGCTGGAACAGTTCGCCGCGACCAATCGCGAAGACCGTGACCAGCGTTTCCAGCAGGAGACCGCGCTGCGGCTTGCCTCTGAACTGGTCGCCGCCGGGAAGGCCGACCAGTCGCTGCAGTTCGCGCTGGCGTTTCAGAAGTCGCCTCAACTGACCGAGGAGATGCTGCAGGTGATCGGAGCCGAGGCCACCTCTGCGGGTCAGCCGCTGGCCGTCATGGTCCCCGCCCGCGGCGAGGAACTCACTCCTCCGGAGCGGATTTCTCTCCTCCGAGGACTGGTCGGCGCTCTGCAGGAATCTGCGAACTGACATTCATCCTCTGGCTGCTAACGGGCCGCCCGTTTTCTCTGAGCTGAGGTCACCATGAGTAAGCAAAAAAAGATTGGCCTGTGTGTCGGTCTGCTTCTGGTTGGAGGCTGTACGGCGTTCGTGATTCCGGCTGTGCATCGAGCCCGCGTGGCGGCTCAGCGCAGCAGCGATCTCTGAAACCTCAAGCAACTCAGTCTGGCGGTCGCCAACTATCACGAGGAATGGGGCTCGTTGCCTCCGGCCTTCGTCGCCGACGAGACCAGTCGGCCCGCGCACAGCTGGCGGGTTCTCCTTCTGCCCTATCTGGATGCCGGTGATCTGTACGACCAGTATGACTTCAGCGAACCCTGGGATGGTCCGAACAATCACCGACTGCTCGATCAGCGACCGCGAACTTACGCGCTGCACGACCGCAACGAGGAACCCGGCTCGCTCACGAACTATCTGGTCGTCGTCGGTCCTGACACGATGTGGCCCGGCAGTCAACCGACGGATGAACCATTCGGCGGGCGAAAGATTCTGATTGTCGAGAACGTTGGCGCTGATGTGCCGTGGACTGAACCGCGAGACCTTCATCTCGACACAATGAACTTTGATCTTGCGGCGTCGAGCGCTGAGGGCGTGAGCAGTTCGTACCTCCCTGCTGCCGTTGCCCTGAGCGACGGCACAATCCGCAGGCTGCCCGCCGAGAAGATTTCACCGCAGGAGCTGCGCGATCTTCTGACGGGTAAGGTGGATCTCAAAACGGCGTTGAACGCAGCAGACTTTCGGCTCGAAGACGGTCGCGACCGACCGAAGCGAGACAGCCAGTAGACGGTATCGTGTCGGTCGAGTTACGACGGCGGAACGTCGCCCAGTTCCTGACGCAATCGGCGGAGCACTCGCGAACGAGCCTGCCGAACGGCATTGGCCGAGATTTCAAACTCGGCAGCGACCTCCGATGTTGGCCGCTCTTCAACAACAGTCTGCCAGAAGAGCTGCCAGGTGCGTTCCTCGAACTGACAGCGCACCAGTTCAATGCCGCGACGGTGCAGCGAATTCAGCTGCGCCTGATCCGTGTACTCGTCCGGGTTGTCCGACAGCGATTCCGCCACGGCTGCAAGCTGCTGCCAGGCGGCCGTTCCACCAGCCGCTCCCGCCTCGGCAGCGCGGCGGCGGAAGAAGTCGCGAATCCGATTTCGCGTGATCGTCCACAGCCAGCCGCGAAACGTCCCCGTCGACCGCTGTTCGAAACGGCGAACCGCTCGCGCGACCGACGCAAACACGTCCTGCGTCAGGTCGGCGGCGTCGTGCTCGCCCACGCTCTGCCGCCGGCACCAGTGAAAAACCAGCGGTCCGTAGAGATCGGTCAGCCGACGCCACGCATCCGCATCGCCGCTGCGCACACGTTGCAGGAGCGTCGGCGACGTCGAACTCAATGAGCTGTTCTCGGAGGCGATGGGCATCTGATTGAGTATGACCTGAGGGCTTGCGTCCAATGGTCCCCGAGTTGTGGCCCATGAGCCGGCACGCGTTAGCGTCCGGTTCTCAACGATCGGGAAAACCGCGAGCTAGCGCTCGGCGGCTGATAACAATTCAAGGACCGTTGCGCGTCGACCCTTCCGCAATCTCGTTTCAAGATATGTCACGGCGAGACGGTCATCTGCCGTCCGTTGTCCGTCGGGCGGATTCCCAGAATGAAAGGCACGGCGAATCGAGCCCAGTCGTCGGGCGTCGGATAATGCTCGGCGGACGCTCCGAAACAGCTCTGCAGCAGCTCGGTATTGATCACGCCGGGGTTGAGCGGCACGGCTGCCATGCCGCGGGGCAGTTCATCGGCGAGCGCCATCGTCAGGCCCTCAACCGCAAACTTGGTCGCACAGTACGGCGCGACTTCGGGCGATGTTGAGCGTCCCCAGCCGGAACTGAAATTGACGACGATTCCCTTGCGGCATTCGACCATCGACGGCAGCAGATGTCGCAGCACGTTGGCAATCCCTTTGACGTTGATGTCGACGACGGTGTCGAACTCGGCGGCGTCAAGTTCCCACAATGGCGCGCTGCGATTGATTGTCGCCGCGTTGTTGACCACCAGATCCGGCGGCCCGTACGCGGCGATCAGGCTTTCACACCACGATGCCACCTGAGCGTCATCCGCCACGTCGACACAGTCGAATCGGTGTGGCTTTCCATAGGTCGATTCCAGAGTCTTGACCGCACTCAATGAGCGACCGCAGCCCAGAACGATATGGCCCTCGTCAATGAACCCCGCGGTCATGGCCCGACCGAGACCACGCGTCGCTCCCGTCACAACAATCGTTCGACTTTCCGACATTCAGCCAGCTCCTGTTGTCAATTGAGATTCCGCCGTGCTCGCGTGCCCTCTCGAGTTCAACTCTGATTTGAGGCTGCGACTTCTCAGATCGAACCCACCTCCTCGTCCGCCCGTGTCACGTCGCCGGGATCGATCTCGATGTCCGGCAGAGTGACCAGGTACCAGAAGCCGTCGTGGGTCGCCGTCGCCGCGACGCCGTGGCACGACGGTCCCCGGCCGGGCGAGCCGCTTTCAGCTTGTGAGTTTTTTAGATTGCCGCTTCGCCGTAGCTGGATTCGCAAGAATTCAGACTCAGTTGAACCGACTGAATTCTTGCGAATCCAGCTACGGGCCAAAAACTCACAGCCGTTTCGGGGCGGCGAAATCAGAACAGTTTTGCGATCGGTGTGCCGCCGTTCCCAATCGTGAAGGGGCGGCCGTCCGGCGAATAGATTTCCTGGTCGTGAGGAATGCTCAGAGCGCGGGCGATCGTCGCGTTAAAGTCTTCGACCGAAACGCCATCGTCTTCGACGTAAAACGCGTCCTCGTCACTCTTGCCGTATACCTGGCCGCCTTTGATTCCGCCGCCGGCCAGCAGCGAAGAAAACGCGGCGGGATGATGATCGCGGCCGACGTTCTGATTGATCTTTGGCTTGCGACCGAATTCGGTGCCGACAACGACCAGCGTCGAATCCAGCAGTCCGCGACTCTTCAGGTCCTTCACGAGAGCAGTGACGACTTTGTCGAGTTCCTGCGCTTTGTCGGCCACATTCGTGAAGATGTCGCGATGGTGATCCCAGCTGCCGAATGACACTTCAACATAGCGCACTCCTCGTTCGACAAGACGCCGTGCCAGCAGGGCTCCGCGACCAAGCCGCGTTTCTCCATAAGCCGACTTCTGGTTGTCGACTTCCTTTGTAATGTCAAACGCTTCCAGATCTTCGCTGCGGAGCAGGCGAATCGCGTCACTGTAGAGATCGTCATAGCCGTTGACCTTGCTGTTCTTCGTGGCTTTTGTGCGAAAGCCCGAATCGAACGCGTTCGCCAGAGTCATCCGCTTATCGAAGGCATCGTCCGTCAGGTAGGCCGGAGATGTGGTGTTCTGCAGGCCTTTCGCCGGATCGCCGATCGGCACGGGGGCGTACTGAGCGCCGAGGTAACCCGGCCCGACTCCGCCGCCGATCTGCACACTCGGCGGCAGTGCGTCGCTGATGCGGCCTTTCATTTTCTGCAGCCACGAACCGAGTCCCGGATGCTTCGTCGTTGCCAGCGGCCGGTAGCTGGTTCGCATCAGGTAACGGGCCTGAGCGTGCGCAGCGGTCGTCGTGTTGAGCGATCGGATAACGGCCACCTCGTCCGCGATCGATGCGATGCCGCTGAGATGTTCGCTGAGCTGCACACCGGGAATTTTCGATTTGATGACACCTGTCTGTCCCTGGACCTGGCTCTGCGGTTTTGGATCGAACGTGTCGAGCTGGCTCATTGCTCCGGTCATAAACAGGTAGATCAGATGCTGCGTTTTGCCATCTGAGTCGCTGGTTCGAGCCGGCGCGCCGCTCGCGGTCTGAAACGCGAACGGCAGCGCAGACACACCAAAGCAATACCGGGCAGCGCGGTGCATCAAATCTCGACGCGTGAGAGAATCGAGCTGCGACGGGTCGAAAGAGAACATGGAGAGGTCTCCGGAGAGAGTTGTGTCTGAAGTGATTTGACTGGTTGTTGCTACCGTCGCCAGACGGTGGACTTCCGCCGAGATTCCACCATCGGGCGACGGTAGCTACGACGCACCAGGCCCGGACTTACTGAATGAAGAGGAACTCGCGGGTGTTGAGCAGTGCCCAGAGCACGTTGCCGTGTCCCGCCAGCGGATACTTCTTGTCCTTCATCGTCCGTCTGAGTTCCCGCATGGCGTAGGCTCGTTCGTCGTCCGTCGCATGGCGGTTCAGAATCGAGAGAAACATCACGTCAACACGATCGTTGAGCCCGCGTTTGTCCATAACCTCGTCGACGATGACCGAGCCGGGTTCAAGCATCATGTGAGTGACCGGGCCGTTGAACATGGTCAGCAGTTGAGGAACCGTGCCATCCGTGTGGCTGTCGAGCGCGATGTCGCGGTCGCTCTGTCCGAACTGCCGCAGGAAATGGCCATCGGGCAGAGGCTGCGGGAGTTCCGAAGCACGCAGCAGTTCGACACCCTTGTAGAGTCGCTTGCGACGTTCAGCGTTCTCTTCTTTTCGCCAGCTCTGCAGTTGCCTGCCCTTGTCGACGATCTGCTGGGCGGTCGTCGTTTCATCAATGTCGATGATCGCCGTGTAACTTTCGTCGGAAGGCCGCACCATCGCATCCGGCTTTTTCAGCGTGAGCGTCAGCAGCGAATCCCAGACCTGCTCAGCCGTCATGCGGCGCAGAACCGGACCGGGAAACAGATACGGTTCTTCGGGGTCCAGATCGTCAAAATGAGCCTGTCGCTGGTACGTTTTCGTGTAGTAGAGAATCCGCTGAAACTCCTTCATGTCGAAGTTCAGCCGGTGCATTTCGGCGGTCAGAAAGTCCATCAGCTCCGGGTTGGACGCTTCGGTGTCGTCCCGCATGTCGTCGACCGGTTCGATCAGGCCGACGCCCAGAGCACGCTGCCACAAGCGGTTGGCCAGCGTCTTCGCAAAGCGTTCGTTGTCATAACTGACGATCCAGTCGGCAAGAATCTTCCGACGTTCGGCTGGCTGGAAACTCCGCGGAGCGCTTCCGAACAACACAGCTGGCTTCACCACGTCGCCGGGCTTTGCGTCGTCGTAGCCGTAGTCGGGCGGAAACTTCAGGCTGGCCTTTTCATTCACAAAGATGCCGGCCCGGTTGTACCGCAGAATGTTTCGCCCGTTGCGATACTCCTGCGAGTTCGTGCCGGGTGATGCCGCCTGAATCTGCTTGTCGTTGATCTTGTAACCGCGCGGCCGATCCACCCGGTATTGTGTGCCGCCAACGAATCCCGCCAGCTGGTAAAACTCTTTCTGGGTCCAGCGGTCGAACGGATGGTCGTGACACTGGGCACAGCCGATCCGCGTGCCCAGAAATGTGCGGACCATACTGTTGAGGTTGTCGAGCGGCATGCCGGAGTCGCGGAGCACAAAACCAACCGCTGGCGTTTCCCAAACCTTGCCTTCCGCCGTAATCATCTCGTGGACCATTTCATTCCACGGACGGTTTTCGCGCAGGCACTCTTTGACCCAGTCCCCGTACGGACGCAGGTACGTGTTGTTATCAACTTTGTCGACGACTCGCAGCACGTCGGCCCAGTAGTTGTAAAAGTGGCTCGCGTACCCCGGCTTGCCGAGCAGTGAGTCCACGAGGGCCAGTCGCTTCTTCGGGTGAGTCGACTTGAGAAAAGCCAGCGTTTGATCGGCTGTCGGGATCGTCCCCGTGATGTCGAGATAAGCGCGCCGGGCGAACTGCTCGTCCGTCGTCAGCTCGTTGGGCTCGGAGCCGCTCCGTCGCAACTCCGCCTCGATCAGCGCATCGATCCTTGCAGCCGAAGCGACAGCCCGGTCACGCTGCGTCGGACTGACGGGAGCCACTTCGACGTCGGTCGTCTCAACATCTGTCGGCAACAGGATTCTCGGCCTGGGCGGAGCCTTCTTCTTCGCCGGAGCCCGCGAGTTCTTCCGCCGTGCCTGGGCCAGGCAGGCGGGCTCGTCAAACGTCAGGAGGCTGAAGGCAACCATCAGCGTCAAAGCCAGAAAGGCAGCGCGTCTCAACACGGAAATGCTCCCGATGCCGTCGAAGAGTGGAATTGCGAAATGGAACGCTTGCCACGAAAAGAACTTTCGTGGCGATGCCGCCGGGCGTTCCTCACTGGCGTGTCAGATTCGACGCGACCAGCTGGAACCGGCGGAAGAAGACAGGTGACGCCGTCGTTGGCGGGCAAAAGTGTCCCGAGTCAACATGCTCACCGCAATCCCTCGCATTCCGACCGACTGATTTCTCACCACTCAAAGATGGGCCGAAGCGAACACGGAACAAACGAATGGCCGAACGCAAACCTGCCAGCGAATCGTGGGAATCGTTCACCGAGCGACAAATCCGTCAGGCTCAGGAAGCCGGCGAGTTCGCTCGCCTGCCGGGGTTCGGGCAGCCGATTCCCGGCATCGATCAGCCGCCTGATGAAAACTGGTGGCTGAAGCAGAAACTGCGCGAGGAACGACTGTCCGTCACGCCACCCGTCATTGAAGCGCGGATTCGGCGCGAGCAGGTGCTGGCCGGGCTCAACGAACTCAGCTCTGAGGCTACCGTGCGTCGCAAACTGCAGGAACTCAACGAGTTCATCCGGCAGGCACACTATTCCCCGACGTCAGGGCCGGCAGCAGGCGTGCTGCCCGTCGACATCGAGAAAGTCGTCGTGGACTGGCGGCGTTCGCAGACTGCCGCCGCGCGGGACGACGCCGCCCAGAAATGAAGCGTGCAAACCGCGAGTTCGTTATGCGTGGATCGCTTTCCAGTTTCGCGCGATCGTCATCGCCAGGTCGTACGCGAAGTAGACCCCGACTCCGACCGCCAGCAGAGCAAACCCTGTCGAGATCCCCAGCATGCTCGCCGCGACACCGCAGCCGAGCATCAGCACCGAGGCCGTCGTTTTGACCGCGACCTGAATCTTGAGTTGCCGCCGGGTCGCTTTGGACACGGCGGACCGCGCGGTCGCGTTCGCGACTTCCCGCAATGTCTGCGTCTCAGCACGCATGCGGTCTTTGTCGAGTTGATGCCGGGGCTGCTGAGCGAGCCAGGACTGCGGCTCGGCATCCGCCTCGTTCTGCACGTCAGCGTCCGACGGCGCAGAAGCTTCTTCCTCAATGGCTCTCCCGTCCTCATCTGCCGTGTCTTCGGTCGCAACTTCCTCCTCTGATCGCGACGACGGAACAACGAAGTCTTCCGGTCGTTCCGGCTGTCCGGTACGAGCGCGGTTTCGAGCCAGCAGGTCCTTCATATACGCCGCGACAGAATCCTCCGGATCGACTTCGGCATCTCGTTCCGGCGAAGCGGCAGTGGCTGGAGCGGGGCTGGCTGAAGAGTCGGCAGACTTCACAGCCGGCTCCGCTGATTCCTGAGGACCGTCACTGCCGACACTGAACCGGCTCCCGTCTGCCGCCGCTCGTTCGTCATCCGCAGCAAGGTCTTCGCGGCCTGACGGTGAGCCTGAATACTTCACACCGTCGAGCCACGTTGTCAGCTGTAAACTCGGCGTGAGTGATGCGGGAGCTTCCGGCGTGCGCTCCGCAACCAGCTGACCGTCGCCTGACTCGGTGTCCTGACTCCAGGCGTCGGAAGCGTCCGCGCGAACTGTCGAGTCATCGTCCGTTGCGGATCCCGGCGGCTGAGCGGAGATCAGCGCCGGCATGTCGAACATTTCCGCCAGCCTTGAGCGGACTCCCGAAACATCTTCCGCCACCGCGTCAGACGCAGCATCCGCGGCAGCAGGAGCCGCGGCAGCAGCATCTGCGACAGCAGGATCAGCATCAAACGAGACTTCCGGCGGCGCCTCGGCAGGCGATTGTTCATCGTCCGCTGACGCGCCCCCCCAGGACTCCGCATCCGCCGCGTGGCTCGATTGCGTTTCCAGTTCCTCAACGTCGCCATCTGCCGCTGAACCTGTCGGCGACTTATCCGCCACTGACGGCTCACCGGTTGCAGGCGTCGTCTCGACAATCTCCGAACGTTTTTCCGACGCGGTCGTATCGACTGACGGTTCTTCACGGAACAACGATGAGAGCAGTGACCCGGCCTCGTTCACCGTGTCCATTGCCGAATACTCAACGGTGTCGCCGGACGCGAGTTCGTCCTGAGACTCGACATCGGTCTCGGCGCTGTCGTCAGACGGCACGACTGCTGTCGGCTCTTCATCGTCAGCGTCGATTTCCTGATCGACAGGTTCAGCACGCCATTCATCCGCCACCCACTCGTCGGTCATCTCGTCCTGTCGAGCTTCCGGCAACTCGGAATCAAAGCCGGCATCATCCGGACCGGCAGCGAAGCCGCCAGACGCGGTCGGCGACTGCGGCGCAGTGGCAGAGCGGCGTTCGGAGAATGTCTCGTCGCCGGACAGTTCGCTCGATCCTGAAGCGGCGAGAACCAGCTCGTCGAGCTGACGCACGGCTTCCGCTCGCGACCGCAGCGCGTTGAGCGTCAGGTTCTGCCCGAGCACTGACGTTGAACCGACGAGCTGCGCGAACTCGTCGGCGTCAGACACCGATTCTTCGTTGGCAAACTCCGCGTCGACGTCGTCAGCATTCTGTGTGTCGAGCTGAGCGTCCGTCTGTCGAGCCGCAGTGGCATCCGGCACGACGGCCCCCAGCAGATCATCGAGACTTTGCGACACCGATGTTTGCCCAGCCGGCTCGACAGCGAACCAGTCGTTCGACACCGGCCTCGCCGATTCCACGACTGCGAGTTCATCGCTCGGCGCTTCATCACTCGACGCTTCGTTGCTCGGCGTTCCAGCACTCGGCACGCTGCTGCTCGGTGCTTCGCTGCTCGGCGATACATCGTTCGGCGCTTGATCTCTCGAATCGGCAGGTAGCTCGTCGGATGCAGCCGCGAGGTTTCTGCCGTCCAGCCTCCGACTGATGTCGTGCTCAATCTGGCCGATCAGTTCGTTGAGCTGGTCGGCGGATTCCTCGCGCCCGCTCAGTTCGTCGTTAAGCAGCCCCAGAGCCGTGTCAAGATCGTCAAGCCGGCGCAGCGTTTCGTCGCCAGACACCCGGCGAATCGCCGCCAGATGTTCCGGGTCGACACTGACTTCGGGCAGTTGCGAGATCAGCTCCGAGGGATCGGCCGCGCGCAACTTCAGATCGACCGTTCCCACCGTCAGCACATCGCCGGCACACAGCAGCGATTCCCGGCAACGTTCCTCATTGACGTATGTCGCGCTGGCCCACGACGTCATCAGCACGCGATGTTCCGTCACGATGATCATGGCGTGACGCGGCGCGACCGTCTCCTGCTCAATCACAATCTGGTTGCTGAAGGCCGAACCGATCCCCCAGCGGCCAGGCGTCAGGACAACAGCCTGATCCCTCTGGCCACCCACTTCCGCCGCCAGCACGACCGTTCGGTTCCGACCGGGTTCCGAAACGTCCTCGGCCACCGGATTTCCGTCTGTCGCAGAGTTGGTCGTCTTGCCGAGGCAATTGGAGGAAGACGTCAGCATCTTTGATCGCTCCTGATCAGAACCGACCGAGTTCAACTCGACCGCTCAGTTCGAGCACCGAAACACTCAGTGGCGAACTGCCCACGCTCGCCTGAGGAGACTCCGCCGGGCGCACAACGCCACGAAGTCCCGCCTGCGATATAGCTCAGGGCAATGAGCGGTCAAACGGCGCGGATTTCCTGCCGGAGCGGAATTGCCTGGCTGACCTCTCAGACCGTCTCAAGCGTTGCCGTCGTCGCAGCCGGACCGGCCACGGTGTTCCTGCGGCGCCGGTCGTGACGCTTCTGCGGAAGGCTCACTCGGCGACGACTCACTCGACGACGGGCACACCGGGTCACTGCGAGTCCTCGAAACTCAACCGTTGCTCAGCCGTACAACCAGGCGTCGATTTCGGTCCCGGCGGCGCAGCCTTCTGACGAGGCAGGCACAACAACAAAACCAGTGGCCCGAGTCGTCGAAGAGAGGATCGACGCGCCGCTCAACGCCAGAGGTTCGATCCGCCCCTCAGCCACTCGAACGCGGCAGTAGTCAACGCGGCCAATCTGCGAAACGATCTTTGAGGCCAGCGTGCCGCGCGTCTTCTGGTAAGGCCAATCGCCCGGCAGGCCGCCCCGCCGACGAATCGCCCGGCCAGCGAAAAAGTCATACGCACACAGGCACGAGACCGGGTTTCCCGGCAGCAGAAAGACAAGCGCCTCGCCGACGCGACCGACTCCAGCGGGACTCGACGGTCGCATCGCGACACCATGAATCGGCAGCTCGCCAACTTCGCGGACGATTGACGGAGCGTGATCCTCACTGCCAACGCTCGACCCGCCTGAAATCAGAACGACATCAGCACCGGGCGCCGTGATGGCAGCGGCGATCTCGTCGCGCTCATCCCGACAGCGAACGCGTTCGAAGTCCGCACCGCCATCACGAGCGACCAGTCCGGCGACAATGTGTGAATTGGCTTCGTAGATTTGAAACGGCTGCTGCGGCTCACCCGGTTCCGCGAGTTCATTGCCGGTGACGATCAGCCGAACTCGAGGCCGTCTGACAACCTCAGCAGTCGGCAGGCCGATTGACGCCAGCAGACCAACGTCCTGCGGCCTGAGACGATGGCTGCGAACCAGCACCACCGCTCCCGTGCGAACATCCTCGCCCGTGCGACCGATGTGCTTAAGCGCCGGAACTGCGGACGTGATCTCGACATTGCCATCTCGCTCAACCGCGAATTCGGCCGGCACGACCGCGTCCGCTCCGTCTGGAATTGGTGCTCCGGTCATGATCCGCAGCGCCTGCCCCGCCTGCAGCGAACGTTCGAACGGCTGCCCCGGCAGCGCGGCTCCGACAACCGCAAAGCTCAGCGGGTTGTAATCCCCCGCCCCGACGGTTTCTTCCGATCGCAATGCGAAGCCGTCCATCGCTGACCGATCGAACGCCGGCACATCAATTGGCGACGTCACATCGGCAGCCAGAACGCGGCCATGCAGGTTTGCCAGGGCGACTCGCTCTGACCCCAGCGGTGCTGAGTGCTCATCGATCCATGTCAGCACATCGTCGACGGGAGTTCGCGATTGAAACCCGCGCATCCGCACGTCACGCACTGCACCTGCTGAATCTGAACCCGGCATCACGTTCGCCTTCGACCTCTCTCGCAGCAGTAAAACAGCCTTGTCACATTCGGGATGATTTCACGAAGCCGCTGAGCATCGATCTCTCCGCAACGTGAATCGTGGCCCCACCAATCCAGGCTTCACTCTCCCGCTCGCGGGAGAGTCGCGGTCTCAACCGCGGAACGGTTTGCATTGGAACGTCCGCCGTGCCCCGAGTCACGCCGGTCGGTTGCCGCAAAGAATCGTCCAGCACTTTATGGTCGCGTATTCTGGAGTGGACTTCGCCCGAAGTCCCGCAGCAGTGGCCGACGCGGGACCTCTGGCAAATTCCACGACGATAGATCGTCGAGAAAGTAACCCTCCCCGCGGCTGAGACCGCGACCCTCCCAGAGGGCGGGTGAAAGCAGCGGTGTCAAAACCGACGATCAGGCGCCCCTCGTCACTCCGCCTTGGCGTCGCCTTCGTGAAACTCGCGCCAGCGCTCCCAGGCGTAGGTCCACTCCATCCACATTCGCAGGAATGACCACAGCAGCCGCATTCGCGAAAGGCTTTCCTGTGCCAGTGGCGAGTCCTGCTGCATCGATTCAACGGCCGCCGACCGCAGCTGCCAGCGTTCGGCCAGGATCTTCGCGATTGAATCAGACGTGAGGTTCGGCTCCAGCTTGTCGTCGAGCATCGCGGCTCCGTCAGCCATGACGAACAGCTCGAACAACTGCGACCGGAACGGGTCCATTTCCAGCGGTTTCGTCTCGGCTTCCGCCTGTTCGATGATCAACTGCAGCCGGTCAATCACCGTCCGAATCAGCGATGCCTGGGAAATGGGTTCTGTCACGGAAGGATTCTCAATCATGATTCGCCGATGCGTTGCAGACTCAATGTCGACCTGCCGGGCATCCTACGGAGACCGCCTGGCGATTCAAGGCGCGACATCGGGCCGTTCCAACCGGCAGCCTCAAAACAGAAGCAGCCCGACCGCCGGTTGATGGCGATCGGGCTGCGTTCCATTTCGTTGCATCTTCTTCGTAGTGGACGAGGTCACGAGTCCTGAGCCGGAGAACTCCGCTGTGTAGTGGACGAGGTCACGGGTCCCATCGACTCAAGGACTCGTCACCTCGTCCACTACGGCAGGGATGTCTTCACAGGCCGCTCGCTTACGGGAAGGCGAACCACAGGCCGGACGTGACGGCCGCCTGATTGATCGCAGCCTTCGTGTTCCACGGAATCTGCTCGTACTGCTTCGGAGCACACTCGCCGGGACGGTACCAGCCCAGTGTGTAGCGGCGTTTCCAGACCGGATCGATCGTCATCTGATACGGCAGGCCGACCAGCTGCACGCCGAAACGAGCGACGGACACGACCGGCTGCAGATAGCTCTCGTGTGTGTGGCCGTAGCGTTCGAGTGCCGGGTCTTCAAAGTAGAGCGGATAGTGGTGCAGGTTCGAGGCGTGCCACTGGTAAAGAATCGGTTCGCCTGTCGAACGCGGCGCTCCCGCACCCTCAATGCCGACTTCTTCCGGGGCGAGCAGGTCGGGGCTGACCTGCTGATCGATCTGTGTCGTTTCCGGCTGGTAGTCGGCGTACGGCAGGATGCTCGTCACCGGCTTGAGTTCGCGCGGCGTCCCGGCCTGCTGCAGGCTGACGCGAGCGACTCGCGGAGCCGACCCCGCGCCGGGCAGATCGAAACCGCCGGACGCGTGCCTCAGCAGTGGCTGCTCAACCGGCAGCAGTTTCGACGGTTCGGGATTGGCCGAGTCGACCGTCGCTGACCCCGGATTCGGAGCGGGCTCAGCGGCCTCGAGTTCCTCGAAACGTTTTTCTGCTGAGCGGCCCTTCAGCCACCGCAGCGGCTTCGACAGAAACGAGCCCTTGCCGGGATCGGCAGCGTGAGCCGTCTCGAACCCGGCACTCCCGGCGAGGATCGCCAGAGCGGCTGTTCCGGCCAGCCCCTTACGGAGTATCGAGCCGAGCATGCTCGGCCGTGTAGTTAGGTGCTTCCTGCGTGATCGAAATGTCATGGGGGTGGTTCTCCCTGACCGAAGCCGCGGAAATCTGAATGAATCGAGCATTCCGCAGCTCTGGAATCGTCCTTGCTCCCAGATACCCCATCCCGGCACGCAGCCCACCAATGAGCTGGTACAGAAATGGACTGAGCGGTCCCTTGTAGGCGACTCGCCCTTCAACTCCCTCCGGAACCAGCTTCTTCGCGGCCTCTTTCCCCGAGCCCACGTTGCTTTGCCGGTACCGGTCACTGCTCCCTTTGACCATCGCACCGAGCGACCCCATCCCGCGATACCGCTTAAAGGTTCGCCCCTGGTACAGGATCATCTCGCCGGGACTTTCTTCCAGCCCCGCCAGCAGCCCGCCGAGCATGACACAGCCCGCTCCAGCCGCCAGTGCTTTGGTAATGTCTCCGCTGTATCGAATCCCGCCGTCCGCGATCACCGGCACTCCTGTGTCGCCGATCCCGCGCAGAGCGTTCGTAATCGCCGTCAGTTGAGGAACTCCGACACCCGAGATGATCCGCGTCGTGCAGATCGAGCCTGGCCCGATTCCGACTTTGACCGCGTCCGCCCCGGCTGCGACCAGATCACGCGCCCCCTGTTCGGTGGCAACGTTCCCGGCCACAACGTCGATATCCCATTTCTCCTTGATTGCCCGGACAGTGTCGATGACGTTCTTCGAATGTCCGTGAGCGGAATCGACCGTCAGCAGGTCAACACCCGCCGACAGCAGACTTTCAGCCCGCTCCAGGTCGCCGACCCCGATCGCGGCACCGACCCGCAAACGTCCCCGATCGTCTTTCGACGCCTTCGGGTAGCGCAGGTTCTTATCGATGTCCTTGATCGTGATCAGTCCCCTTAATCGATATAGGTCGTCAATCAGTAAAAGTTTCTCCACTTTATTTTCCAGGAGGATCTTCTGGGCGCTCACGAGATCGGTATCTGCCGACGCCGTGACGAGATTCTCCTTCGTCATGAC
>Ga0070726_10002098_pt1 | contig 18548 bp, 12 predicted proteins | sample tdAd471_FD_67275 | JGI IMG/M metagenome (GOLD analysis project Ga0070726, IMG submission 67275) | Marine sediment microbial communities from the Atlantic coast under amendment with organic carbon and nitrate - tdAd47.1 | ecosystem: Environmental > Aquatic > Marine > Coastal > Sediment | place... | reverse complement strand
GTCCTGCTCACGCAGCGACTTGATCCGCGCCTGGGCCTCGCGCTTGAGGTCCTGGAGGAAGGCCGCGCGCTCGGTCTCCATGCGCCGGGAGAGGGTCATGACCTCGGGCGAGTCGGCGTTGAGGGTCGCGATCGCCTGCACGAAGCGCTCTTTGACCGAGTCGTAGGCGGCCCGCGTGATCGGCTCGCCCGCGGGCATGCGCCGGGCCAGGACCTCGACGTTGGTCTCGCCGTCCGAGGCCTCCAGGTCCTCCAGGTAACGACTCAGCCCGCCGACCTCGGCCTCGAGCTGGGCGCGCTGGATCTTGAGCGCGTTCAGCCGCGCCTGGAACTGCTGCTGGCTCTCGCGGTTCCAGGTGCGCTGGGCGGCGAAGTCCTGGTTGCCCGCGCGGGCGAAGAAGTCGGTCTCCTGACGGCGCGCCTTCTGCAGGTCTTCCAGCAGGCCCTTCTCGCGGGTCCGCAGCTGACGGACCATCAGCTCATAGCGCCCCGAGAGGAAGTCGTTGGTGAACGGCACGAAGGCGTTCATCAGCGCGTTGACCCGGTCGACCACGTCCTCGGGGTCGCGCCCCCGCGCGGTGACCTCGACCAGGAACGTGTTGCGACGCGGCTCGATGCTGATTCGCTTGAGGAAGTCCTCGCGCTGCTCGAAGCGCGCCGACCCCTGCTTGAGCTCGCGGCCGGTGTTCTTGATCGCCTCTTCGACCACCCGGTTCGAGGTCAGTAGCTGGCGGTGGGTCTCCATGACCGCCATCTGATCCGTGCGGGTCAGGCCGCGATCCTGGTTCAGGTTGGCGTACATCCCCAACTGGACCATGCCCGAAGCCACGTACTCCGGCGGCTTGGCGATCGAATACACCGTGAGCAGCGCCAGCGCGAGGCCAGTGACCGTGATCGGAACCCACCAGCGCAAGCGGAAGGCGTACCAGATCCGCAGCAGGCTCTGGCGTTGGAGGCCGTCGGGCCCCGCGACACCCGCGCCACTCAGGTCGGGGAGGGGGGCGGTGGGGAGGACGTGTTGATTCACCAGATCGACTCCGGAACGAGCACGGTGTCGTTCGCGCGCAGGCTGTAGCGAGCGTCCTTGGCCTGACCGGCGAGGATGTCGTTGACGGGCACCGGGATCCGCTGGCCGTTGCGCAGGATCTCCACACCGCCGGGATCACCCGTCGGCGAGAACCAGCCCGCGGCGGCGATCGCCTGCAGCGCGGACATGCCGGCCACGTCGAGGGGGATCGGCCCCGGGTTCGCGATCCCGCCGCCGACCACGTAGACCCGCTGGGTGTTCTGCGGGACGTAGATCACCTGGCCGGGGCTCAGCACGTGGGCCTTGTCGGCCTCCTTCTCCTCGCTGCCCTCGAGCAGCAGGATCCCCGAGCCCGCGGTGGGCGAGAGCCCGCCAGCGGCGACGAGCAGCGCGGCGACCGTGGTCGACTCACGCAGGGAGTAGGGTCCGGGGGCGACCACTGCGCCGAACACGTGGGCCACGGGCAGCCGGGGCACGACCAGCTGGTCGTCGGCCTCGAGCCAGGCCGGGTGCCCGACGAGGTGCGCCTTGAGCAGCTCCTCGAAGCCGAAGTGGTAGCAGCGCACGCCCCCCTGCGCGCTGCGGTCGCGGCGCACGAGGGTCAGCCGCTCCCCGGCGGAGTCGGTGTCGAGGCCCTGCACGCGGTCGATCAGGTCGTAGACGCTGAGCGGCTTGTAGGGGGTCAGCGGGATCAGACTCGTCGAGAGCCCGGCCCCGCCCTCCTGTACGCGGTGCGCGCGCACGCGGCCCACAACCGACACCAGGCGCTCGGCCGGCGTCTCCAGGCGCACGGTGACCGGCGCGGCCTCCTTGAGCGGCCCTGGATCGACGAGGAACTTGGCGATGGACTGGGCGAGCTGGGTCGTGGTCAGGCCCACGGCCTTGATCGAGCCCACCGCGGTGATCGCCACCGAGCCGTCGGGGGCGACCTGCGTCACCCCGGTGTAGGCCTCGTGCCCGAACACGGCGATCTCGACCGCGTCGCCGGGGACGAGGGTCGGCGTGGGCGGGCGTCCGTCGTCACTGACGAGGTCCTCGAGCCCCAGCTCTGGGGTCGTCTCCTGAGCCAGCTGGACGAGGAGGTCGAGCTCGGGGGTCGAGCTGGGGGTGCCCTTGAGCGCCAGGGCTCGGGCCGTGGCGAGCTGTTCGTCCTTGCCCGGGGTGGCCTCGAAGCCACCGTCGGTGGGCGGCGGCGTCGGGGTCCCGTTGCACCCCACCGCCGCAAGCAGCAGACAAGCCTTCAGCGCGTGCGCGAATCCAAACCGCATGGAGATCCCCCCGTCCGTGTCGAGCAGACTGCGGGCATTGTGCCCCGCGCAGCCACATGTGCAACTCCCGCACGGCGAAGGGAATGCGTCAGCGTCTCGGCTCCCGGCGCCTACAGCCGGAGGGTCACCGACATGCCGACGCGGAACACCCCGTAGCTCCCCGCGCGGCTGCGGCTGCCGAGGTAGGAGCTCTGCAGGCCCACGCTCAGCCAGGCCAACGGATCCCAGGTACCGCCGAGGGTTACGTCGGTCGAACGCCTCGCGGGCCCGTCGCGGTTGTCCTGCAAGCCCCAGCCCACGCGGAAGAACGCCGAGGTGTTGAGCGGGAGCGCGCGGGTCACAGCGAAGTCGATCCGGGTCAGGGTCAGGGTGTCGGCCTGCGCCGAGAACGTGATCTGGCGGGTCAAGGTCAGGGTGAAGCTCGTCAGCTGGTTGGGGACCCAGCCCCCGGCCGCGCTGACGAAGATCCCCTCCGGGGCATTGCGGTTGGGGTCGAAGGTTCGGCGCTTGATGATGTCGCCGATCTCGTAGCCGCCGCGGAGGTCGAAGGTGAACTGGTCGTCGGCGGTGGCCACGCTCACGCCGGCCAGCACGGAGACGAAGGAGATGTCCGGGGCGATGGCGTCGTCGTCGTTGGTGTAGAGCAGCTCGCGGTAGCCACCCCCCGCGAGGAAGGTCACGGGAATGTTGGGGTCGAAGCTCACGTAGCCCTGGACGCCGTAGCCGAGCTGATCGAAGAAGTCGAAGGCGCGGTCGCGGAAGTCGATCCGGTTGACCTGGCTCTCGATCTGGAGCCCGATCCGCTGGGTGATCGTGACCGTGGTCGTGAGGCTCCCCTGCGCCGTCATGCGCCGCTGCTGATCGCCGCCGAACTGCGGGTCGGTGGGACGGCTGTTCAGCGAGAGCCCGCCGCCGAGGCGGAAGGTGACCCGGTTGAAGCGCAGCCCGGCCGAGGTGTTCACCTGGTGGTCGACGCTGTCGGCGTTGTCGTTGTCGACGAAGTTGCGAAAGATCGCCGAGTAACTGATCGCCGCGTCCCAGCGGTCGCGGGTGGCCGCGATCCGCCCGGTGAGGGTGTTGGTGATCTCGATGTCCTCTTCGCGGCTGCTGAAGCCCTGGCGAAAGATGTTGTCGTCGTAGAACACGGCCAGGCGGTAGCTGGGCTGGAACACCAGCCACGGGCGGAGGCGTATGCCCGTGCCCAGGCTGGAGCCCGCTGGCGGCAGGCTCAGATCTTCACCGAGCTGGTTGCGGTTGAGCTCGTTGCGCTGCACGGGCAGCGTGGGTCGCGGGTCGGTGTTGACGGGCTCGGTACCGGTCAGGTCGTCGGCGTCTCCGTCGTCGCCGGTGTCCTCGCCGGTGTCCTCACCGCCGTCGGTCGCGGCTCCGCCGTCGCCGGCGCCGCCGGTGTCGTCCTCCTGGGCCACGGCGACGCCGCCCCCCAGGAGCGCCAGGCAACACAACCAACCGGTGAGCTGACGCACAGTTCCCCCCAAACGGCCACGTCCTGACCTTGGCCTGGTATAGCAGGCCCCTTGGGCCGACGCATGCGGCGGCCGGCCCGTGAAATTTAGCGCGGCTAGGCCTTGAGGTGCTTCGCGCTCAGGCTGCGCACCAGCTCGCCCAGCAGGGCCACGCCGAAGCCGCTCCCCCGGCGACCGGGGAACGCCGGGCCCGCGAGGTCGACGTGCAGCCAAGGCAACTTCGTGTCGGCCATGTGGCTGTAGACGAACTGCCCGGCGCAGCTCGACTGCGCGTTGGCCCGGTCCTTGACCGAGTTCTTCATGTCGGCGATCTCGCTCTTGAACTCGGCCTGGAAGAACTCGGGGGCGAAGGGCAGCGGGTGAGTCAGGTCGCCCGAGGCGAGCCCGGCGCTGACCGCCAGGCCCTCGAGGCCCGCGCGGTTGCTGACCACCGCGGCGTGCTTCTTGCCGGTGGAAACGAGCTGGGCTCCGGTGAGGGTCGCCGCGTCGATCACGACCTCGGGCTTGTAGGTCCGAGCCGCATACGAGACGCCGTCGGCGAGCAGCAGCCGCCCCTCGGCGTCGGTGTTGTTGATCTCGACGGTCTTCTTCGAGTGCATGGTGATGATGTCGTCGGGGCGGTAGCTGTTCGGCCCGATCGCGTTCTCGGCCAGGGGCACGAGGCAGATCACCCGGTGGGCGACCTTCTGCTTGGCGAGCGCGACGAACGCGCCAGTGACCGCGGCGGCGCCGCCCATGTCGCACTTCATGCCCGGCATGTTGCCGCTGCCCTTGAGGCTCAGCCCGCCGGTGTCGTAGACCACGCCCTTGCCGACGAAGGCCACGGTGCGCTGGGCCTTCTTGCTCGGCTTGTAGTCGAGGATCAAGAGCCGCGGCGCGACGACCGCGGTCCGGCCCACGGCGTGGATCCCGCCCAGGCCCTTCTTCAGCAGTTCGTCACCCACGATCACCGTGGCCTTGACCCCGGCCACGCCCTGCACGGCCTTCTTGGCCGCGGTGACGAAGGCCGCCGCGTCCATGTCGGCGGTGGGGGTGTCGACCAAGCCCGCGGCCCAACGCGTCGCCTCGCAAGTGGTCACGACCTCAGGGGTCGGGTTCACGACCATGCCCCGGCGGTCGAGGCCGACCAGGACCAGCGTCTCGGCCTTCTTCTTCTTCTTCTTCCCCTTCTTCTTCTCCCCGCCGTTGCCGTTGGTGGTGTAGCTGACCTCTGGCACGCTGCGCGCGACCGCGTTCGCGGCCGGGGCCAGGTGCTCCGCCTTCTCCAGCCAGAGCACGGCCGCGGCGTCTCCCGAGCCCAGCCCGAGCTTGCCGGCGCAGTGGTTGATCGCGTGGCTGCGCGAGGGTGCGTTATGCCGGCTGACTTCGTCGGGGAGGATCGCCACGCTCGCCTTGTGCAGAGCTCCGCTCGGGGTGAGGGTGCTGATGACGGTCCCCATGCGCCCCGGCTTGGCGTCGGCCAGTGCGCGCTGCAGGGCCTTGGCCGCCTCCCCCGAGAACACGGTCTTGACCGCCGCCTTGGCCTGCTTGTGGGCGACGAACAGCGCCACGTGCTTGGCCTTGAGCGCGGGAGCGAGGGATTTGGGGAACTTGAGCTGGGTCACGGCTGCACCTCGGGTTGTGTGAACCGCGGAGGGTACGCCGCCGCTCAGCCAGTCGCAAGCGGCGTGGCGCAGCGCGCGGTTCAGTCGAGGTGCGCGAGCAGGCGCCCGAGGCGCTCGCGTGCCCGTGTGAGCACCATGCCTACGCCGCTCACCGAGCGTCCGGTCATGGCGGCGATCTCGCGGTAGGAGTGCTCGCCCTCGTAGAACAGCTGGAGCACGACGCGGTCGACCGGTTTGAGGGCCTCGAGGGTCTGGCGCACCTGGTCGACCTCTTCCACCTGCCCGAGCTCGGACCCCGGGGTCCGCCCGCGCGCCGAGACCGTTGGGGGCAACTCGGCGCCCGGCTGGCGCCAGTTGGCGCGCAGCAGCCGCCGCGCGCGACGAGCCGTGACCACGCCCAGCCAGCCCTTGAAGGACCAGGGCTCCCGGAAGCGACGCAGCGCCTTGCGGTCGTCGGCGAGGAGCTCGGTGACCACGTCATTGACCACGTCCCGGGCCAGGCCGTCGGCGTCGCTGGCCCCCGACTCGCGCAGGGTCCGCCGCGCGACCCCCAGGATCAGGGGCTCGAAGCGCTCGACGAACTCGTCCCAGGCCGCAGCGTCGTTGCGGATCAGGGCCGCGACCAGGTCGCGTTCGTCGGCGTAGCGTTCAGCGTGAGCAGTCACCTGCGGTCGTCGTCTCGTCTCTCCCTGCGGCCACACGGGCCTCAGTCTTCGTCGTCTTCGTCGTCTTCGTCGTCTTCGTCGTCTTCGTCGTCTTCGTCGTCTTCGTCGTCTTCGTCGTCGTCGTCTTCGTCGTCGTCGTCGTCGTCGTCGTCGTCGTCTCGCTTCTTCTCGTCGTCGTCGTCGTCGTCGTCGTCGTCGTCGTCGTCGTCGTCTCGCTTCTTCTCGTCGCCGTCGTCGTCGTCTCGCTGCTTCGGCTCGGCCGGGTCCATGGATTCGGGCTCACTGCCAACACCGGTCCCGGGGAAGCTCGCCTGCTTCTCTTCGACCCAGCTCGGCGGAGCGGGGGTTCCGGCCTCGGGGGGGAAGGTCTCCGGCGCGCGGAGTCCGACCTCGGTGCTGACGTTGACGGTCTCGCCTGGGCGCAGGCGCACGACCACGCCGTTGGGATCACTGCAGGTCGCGACCCCGGCTACGAGGGCCACGGCCGCCTCGCCAGGGATACCCTCGAGCAGGGCCTGCCCGCTGAGCTCCACGCGACAGAGCGCGTGGGACAGCGCGAGCTCGCCGTCGACGTAGGCCTGACCGGTCTTGAGCACGAGCTCCTCGTTCAGCGTCAGCCGGGTCTGCACCCCGAGGGTCAGGCGCGCGCCCTCGACCTCCAGCACCCCGGCCCCGTCGTGGGTCTTGAGCCGCGACCCCGCCGCGAGGGGACCGGGGACAAGGCGCGTCCACACCCGTTCGCCGGGAGGCAGGACCTCGACCTCGTCAGCCGCGAGCACCTCCAGTGTCACCGGAGGTGCGTCACGGTCGGGGACGCTGCGCGGGTCGCGGGCCGGGACCTCGCCGGTGAGCGCCCCCTCCTCGGGGGTCGCGAGGTCGCGTGCGCCCCGGCTGAGGAGACCGTCTTCCAGCGGGTTCAGGGTGGCCAGCTGGCCGGGGTCTACGCCGTCGGGGGTCGTGGGGTCGTGCTGGGTGCGGATCCCCTCGCCCCCCTCGCCTCGCTCGGTCAAGTCGGAAGGGAGAGGCAGGTCACCGGGTCCGGCCCCCGGCCCCTGGGTTGGGTCGTCGGGAGTGAGGATCGGGGCGTCGTGGGGGTCTCGCTCGCGTGCGCCCCGGCGCGCGCCGCCTCCAGCCCGCGGCTCGACCCGGGTCGCGTCGGGGCCCTGGCGTCCGGCGCCGGTTGGGTCGTCGGCGCCTCCGGTGACCTCGCTCACGAGCAAGGCCGTGGCGCCGACCGCGAGCAACAACACGCCCCCCAGAATCGCCCCCTGGCTCCAGGGCGTTCTGCGGGTGTGGGCCTCGGCGGAGGTCGGCCCGGGGGCGACCTCCGCCGACGATCCGTCGTCGAGGGCGTGGGCCAGGCGCAGGTCCGAGCGACAGTCGGCACAGCCCATCAGGTGCTCACCCTGCTCGCGGGTCAGCGGGGCGCTCAACCAAGTCAGCAGCTCCCCGGGGTCGGGGCACGCCGTCGGCGCGGGGTCCGCCTCGAGCACGACCTCGCCCAGGCGTTGCTCACTGAAGCGCAGCTCGGTGTAGGCGTCATCGCAGGGGGCGCAGCTCCAGGCGTGCGCCTCGGCTTCGCGCAGCGCGCCTCGCCCCGGACTGTCCTGGGGGTAGAGCAGCTCCGGGCCCCAGCTCACGCACGCAGCGCTCGCGCCAACCTCGACGGCCCGCCCCGCGCGCAGCGCGTAGCGACAGTCGGCGCAGCCGGCCAGGTGCGTGAGGACCCGCGCGCCCGGGGTCTCGAGCAGCGCCTCCGGCGGTGGACACGGCCCTCCGGCACCGCGAGCGGTCAGCGCCTGCCCCAGGAGCTGCTCCACGCGCCGCAGCTCCTCGAGCCGCGCCGCGCAGCGCGCGCACTCACCGGCGTGGACCTGGAACTCACGGGTCTCGTCAGGGAGCGCAGTACTCAGAGGCAGATCGGGGCAACGCACGGTCGAGTATGTGCGTTCCCCCCCGACTTATCACGGACCTATTTTCGATTGCCTGGTGACCGTGATGGTTCGTTCCGTGAAAGCGCGCACGACGTGCGCGCCATGCGTGTCAGGGGCGTTTTACCGAGCCATGACAGGGGAGCTTACGTCCAGGACTGCGGATTGCACCGGCTCGCCTGGGAGGATCATGGGCTCAGGGAAGGTCAGGGCCATTTGTGTTTTTGGCGTCCTCGGCGTGGCCGCGGGGGGCTGCTCCAAAGGCCCTCACTCTGGCGCCGTAACTCCTTACAACACGGTGCAGGCCTCGGCGACTGCGACCTCGCCTGTGGCCGCCTCCCCCGCGGTCACGACAACCGACCTCGAGCCCACCGCCCTCGTCTCCGCCCCCAGCGCCTCGACGCGACGCGTCACCTCGTTCACCCCCAGCAGCGGGTCGGATCCCTCCCAACCGGTCACCACCCAGGACGCCTTCATCGAGTTCGGCGAGGAGACCGAGGTCCACGACGTGGAGGCGGAGCCAGACGCCGAGCTGCTGTTCGTGGTCGAAGCCGACGGGACCTTCCGCGTGCTCGACACCTCCGGTGAGCGCCCCGCCCTGCTGCGCGCTTTTTCTCTGTTCCCCGAAGCCCTCGGGCGCGAGCGCAGCCTCGGCAAGCTCACGGTCATTCGCCCAGACCTCGCCCTGCTCCCGACCCAGGGCACGGGCTTCGAGGGGGTGGCCCTCTTCGACCCGAGCGAGGCGCGCTCGAGCGATGACGTGACCTGGTTCGACGTGGGCGCGCTCAGCGCCACCTGGCCCGCGGGCGCCACCAACAGCCAGGGGATCGACGTGGGCCAGCGCCCGCTGCTGCTGACCGAAGTCAGCGGCGCGACGGTGGTCGGCGACACGGTGTTCCTCTGCGCGGCCAACCTCGACGCCGACGGCGATCACAACCCCGGCGTCGTCCTCGCGCTGCGCCTCGACGCCGCCGCCCGCCGCCTCGAGCCGCGAGCCCTGATCCGCACCAGCGCCTTCAACCCCACCGGGCTGACCCGGATCGGCGACCTGCTGTTCGTGACGAACACCGGCAGCTTCGGCCAGACCGGCGCCTCCGTCGACGTGATCGACGTCCGCAGCGCGCGACGGCTGGACAGCATCGAGTTCCCCGAGCGCCTCGCCGACGGCCGGGTTCCCGACCCCTTCGGCCCCCTCGTGGTCCAGCCGGGCGGACGCAGCGCTTACGTCGGATCGCTGCAACAGTCCCGGGTCTACACCGTGGACCTCCAGGCGCGGGCCTTCGTCAAGGCCGTAGCCCTGCCGAGCGCCGCGACCCAGAATTCCACCCGCGGGCTGACCCTCTCCCAGGACGGCGCGACGCTCTTCGCGGCGAACACCGCCGCCGGGGCGGTGAACGCGATCGACGTCGACAGCGAGCAAGTCACCCAGGTCGCGGCTCGGAATCCCGACGAGGGCAAGGTCCAAGACTTCGTGATCCAACCGACCCGTGACGGCGGCGAAGCCGTGCTGGCCGTGGTCAACGACGTCCCCTCCGACGCACAGAAGAAACCCGGCGTCCGCTCCAGCCTCGACCAGGTCCAGCTACCCGAGCGAGCCGCGGCGACCCTCCCCCGCTAAGCCTCCCCAGACTCCTTCATGTTCCCCGCCGCGGCCACCTGCGGGCGGGCTCGATCCGTTATGGGGTAAGGGCTCCAGCCCGCCCGGGGTTTTTCTCTGAAAAGTCGGTGTTAACCGGACGGGGGTCCCACATTAGGGGGTGCCAAGCGAGAGAGGAACCCGAGCATGAACCTTCACTGCATAGCCCTGACGACCACCGCCGCCGCCGCCCTCGCGCTGGGCGCCGCGGGCTGCAGCGGCAGCTCGAGCGGCAGCTCGGGGACCGCGCCGGGGAGCACCACCAGCGCGGCGACGACCTCCGCCCTCCCGACCCCTGCCCGCGCGGCGAGCTACGGGTTCCAGAGCATGAGCGCCGGGACCAACCCCGACGACGCGGTCAGCGGCCTCGCGATCGCCCCCAACGGCAGCGACCTGCTCGCGATCTCCGCCAACCGCGCCCTGCTCGTGAGCGGCCAGACCAGCGAGGAGGCGGCCCTCTCCGCCCGCGCCACCAGCCTGGTCAGCGCCAACGGCGAGGCCTTCCTCGGCACCGCTGACGGCGCCGGCGACCTCTACCAACGCAGCGCGGGGAGCTGGACCCTCGTCAACGACGCGCCCTTCGACGAACTCCACGTGGCCTCGGTGGCCGGCGCCCCGGTGGCGCTGGTCGGCGGCGCCGGCCTCGTGGGCGAGCTGTGGACCCTCGACGCAGGCGGCCAGGCGAGCTCGACGGCGAGCCTGGGCAGCAGCCTGCCCACCGCCGCCGTCGGCTTCCGCGGCGAGACCTGGGTCGGCGTCACCGACGAGGCGACCTCCGCGGCGAGCCTGCGCCGGGTCGCCGGCGGGGCCGTCGAGTCCCTCGCCCTGCCCCTCGCTGCTCCCGCGCCCGGCACGGCCCAGCGCGTGACCGGCATGCTCGCGGTCAGCGACCAGAACGGCACCGAGCTGCTCGTGCTCAGCGTCGCCACCTTCGACCTCACGGCGGGAACCGCCGTGGACGGCGCCGTGCTGACCTCCAGCGACGGCCTCGGCTTCTCCACGCTGGTGAGCTTCACCCAGGACGCCCCGACCTGCCTCGCCTGGCAAGACCAGACCCTGTATGCCGGCCTCGCCGGCGGGCGCCTCGTCTACCGCGACCAGAACGGCGGCTGGCCCGAGGAGGCGGGGCTCCCCCCGACCACTGGGGTCTTCAGCTTGCTCAGCGTGGACGCCGACACCCTCGTGATCGGGGCCCGCGACGCCAACGGCGCGCTGGTCCTCGTGCGCAGCGCCGGCGCGGCGGCGCCCCCGACCCAGGGCGGCGGCGCGACCCCGCCCGCCGGCGCGGTCGTCGACTACCTGACCAGCGTCAAGCCGGCGCTCTCGAGCTGCGTCGCCTGCCACTCGACCATGCCCACCAACTACACCCTCACCGCGGGCCTCGCCGACGACATGGCCGACTACCAGGCGACCCTGGCCCAGATCGATCAAGCCACCCCGGCCAACTCGAACCTGCTGCTCAAGGGCTCGGCCAGCGTCAGCCACGCCGGCGGCGGCCCCTGGCCCGTGGGCTCGGCCACCTACGACCTGGTGCTGGCCTGGATCGCTGGCGGCGCGGTCTACGACGGCGGCAGCGCGGCCCAAGGCCCGCCGCCGCTCTCGGCCAACCCCACCTACCTCGTCGACGCCAAGCCCGTGATCCAAAGCTGCGCCGGCTGCCACGCGAATGAAGAGGACATGCGCCTCTCGGCGGGGCTCGTGAACGACCAGGCCGACTACCGGAGCGTCCTCGACGAGGTCAACCTCGGCGACCCGGCAAACTCGAGCCTGCTCCGCCGCGGCGTGGGTCGGGACCACCCGGTCAAGGTCTTCGACGTCGGCTCGCAGCCCTACAACGTGCTCCTCAACTGGATCGAGAAAGGCGCCGCCTTCCAGTAACCCTCACCTTCCGTTCCTGAACCTCACCTTCCGTTCCTGATCCCAGAAGACCTCACCTTCCGATTCCTGAACCGTCTGCGCCCGTCGGCCGCACCTCGCGCCGGCGGGTGCGGTCGTTTGGGGTCGACCATGAGCCCTGTCCGGCTGGTCCCAGAGCCGAAGCTCGCACGCCGCGACCCGGTGCACGTGGCAGCAATGAGGGGCCCTCGTCGACCAGGGGGACCACCATGACCCTCTCATCGGGGGTATAGCCGAGCACCATGCACGCGCCATACTCCGAGGGGTCGTCGCGGTCACGAACCGTGGTTCCGACCGACCAGTGGCCGGTGGACGGGCAACGGCTCACGCGTAGCCCCCCCTCCCGAACTCGTGGTCGAAGCCGCCGAACACGGCTCGGACCTCGGCGTCCAACGTCGCCCCGAAAGGGTCGAATCGCACCGCACAGGCCCGACGCGCCCCGACGGGCGGCGCCTGCGGTCTCGCCGCGTCGATCGCCTCACGGCGGGCGAACCGAGGCGTGTCTACCGTCGCCTCGTTCGTCCAGGCGTCCGCGGTCCTGAAGAAACGTAGACCTGGTGTTCACCGATCTGGCGCTCCCCGACAGCCACGGCCTCGAGACCTTCCAGCGGCTCCATGGCGAAGCCGACGACGTCCCGATCGTCGTCCTCACCGAGTTCGAGGACGACGCCACGGCCTACGAAGCGGTCAGGCTGGGCGCTCAGGACTGCCTGGTCGAGGGCCAGCTCGACGCGACCGTCCTGGGTCGTGCTATGCGCTACGCGCTGGCGCGCTTCGCCTACGACGACGGCAATCGCCGGAGCCACCAGATCTACCGGACCACCCTGGACGAGAGCGACGTTCCACGACTGGTATCGGACGCCGCGGGGCGCGTCCTCTACTTCAACGAGGCCGCCCGCGAAGCGCTGGGCGACGCCCCCGTCCGCGTCGAGGGAGCCCCGGGGGAGCCGCGACCGAAGATCGAGTTCGTCGACGCCCCGTCACGGGCGGTCCGGGTGCGGACGACCGACACCCTCTGGGCGGGACAGCTCGCGACCCTGATCACCTTGCGGGTCCCCACAGAGTCGAGCGCGAGGATCCAGGCGGCGCCGGCTTCGATCTTCGAAGGGCTGGTCACGGCGAGCCCACGCATGCGTAAGCTGTTTCACACCTGCGCCCGAATCGCCCCCTCCTCGGCAACGGTGTTGCTGCAAGGTGAGACCGGGACCGGGAAGGAGCTGATCGCCCGGGCGATTCACAAGCGTTCGGGGAGGAAGGGTCGCTTCGTGGCCATCGACTGCGGCGCGGTCCAGGAGACCTTGATCGACTCCGAGCTCTTCGGACATGAACGAGGCGCCTTCACCGGGGCGACCTCCCGCAAGCTCGGCCTGATCCGACACGCCCACCAGGGGACCCTGCTTCTGGACGAGATCGGGAACATGCCCCTCGTCTCGCAGCACAGCCTGCTGCGCGTCCTCCAGGAGGGGGTGGTCCGCCCGCTGGGGAGCACGGACGAGATCTCGGTGGACGTGCGCGTGATCGCGGCGAGCAGCGCGTCGCTGTTCGAGGCCGTCCGGGAGCACCACTTCCGCGAGGATCTGCTGTATCGGCTCGACGTGATCCGCTTCGAGCTGCTCCCCTTGCGCGAACGCCCGGAGGACGTGCTGCACCTGCTGCGCGAGTTCCTCGACCACCACAGCAAGCGCTACGACATTCCCCCCCCCGAGCTCGGCCCAGGCTTCCTCCAGGCCGCCGTGGATTACCCCTGGCCGGGGAACGTGCGCCAGCTGCAGAACTTCGCCGAGCGCTTGCTGCTGACCGGAGAGCAGTGCTTCAGCACCCGCGACTTCCACGAGGGGACCCGCCCTGCCACGCGAGACCTGAACCCGCGGAGGCCAGACGCAGAGCGCGTGGACCTGGGGCAGCCGCTCCACGGGTTCCTGGTCCAGCAGGAGGAGGCGTATCTACGTGCGTTGCTGCAGGACACCCGCGGCTCGCTGCCCACGACGGCAGACCGCGCGGGCGTCGATCCGCGCACGCTGCGGCGCAAGCTCAGGCGCTTCGGCATCGACCGCACGCGCTTCCTTCACTGACGGACCCTGTGGAGCGGACAGCCGCGTCCACAGGCGGACAGGCGCGTCCGCCTGCACGCGAGATCCAGGTGTAAAGACGCCCCCCACCGCCAGCACCCCTGAGGCACGGCGCGTGCTCGTCGACCTCCTGCAGGCACGCACGAGCCGCCCGGGCCAGCACGCCTGCTCCACCCCCTGAAGAACGGAGGCGCACGTGAATCGCCTACTCGCCCGCGGCCGGCAGGCCGGCTCCCCGAACCCACGAGCAACCAGGGCCCGCAGCCGACGCCGACGCCAAACGCTGGTCCAGGACTTCGCTTCGACGCGGGTCCTGCTCGCCGGCGAGTCCGGGCTGCGAACGGAGCAGCTCGCCGAGCTGTTCGCAGAGGCCGGCTACCGGGTCGTCGTCGTTCACGACGGCTACGCGCTGCTCAACGCCTGGACCTTCGCCTGGCTCAGCCTGGGCCGGCAACCCTTCGGCGCGATCGTAGCCGCGGGCCCCCTGCCGCTCATGAGCGCGGACGACGCGATCCTCGAGCTGCGCACGTACTCCGACTGTCACGCCTGCTGCTTCGTGGACCCGTGCGACCCCGACGCAGACCCCACCGAGCCGGATGAGATCGTGGCTCTGGTCTGTGACGCGCTCCCGCTCACGCGGCTCCGCAGGCTCCGCGGCTCCGCCTGAGCCAGAGGGGGCAGGGTCGCGACGAAGCGACCACCAACGCAAACGACCCGGAGCGGTGGCTCCGGGTCGTTGGGGAAGCTCGGGTCGAGCTTGGACGCGGCTGCGCCGCTAGTCCTTCTTGTTCTTCTTCTCGTTCTTCTCCTTCCGCTTCTCCTTTGGCGTCTTCTGGGACTTCTTCTGTTTCTCTCGCTTGCCCTTGTCTTTTTTTCCGCCTCGGTCGCCCATGCTTGGTCTCCTTTGTGTAGACCCGCCACCAACGGTGGCTGCTGGAGTCTACGCCTTGGGTTCCCGAGCACCGGCCACATTTCCAGGGAGCAATCGAAGAAAGCGGTGCCCTACGCTTCGGCGAGCGCCCCGCCGCAGGACGACCCCGCGCCGGCCGTGCAGCCGAGGCAGTAGTCGGCGGTCCGCACGGCCCCGCCGCCGAGGTCCGCGAAGCGGGCCACGTCGAACACGGTCCGCGGGCGACCGTCGACCAGGTTGGGCGCCCGGGCGGCGACGTGGAAGTCGCAGTCGAAGAGCCGGCCCTCCCAGTTGACGCTGATCTGGTGGCGGCACATCAGCCCCGACACGGTCTCGGCGTTGAAGCTATGCCCGAGCAAGGCCTGATACTCGACCAGCCGCCCCTGGCGCTCGAGGTCCTCGCGGAAGCGAGCGATCGGGAGGTTGGCCAGGCAGAACAGGCTGTCGAATTCGATCCCGTGGTCGTCCCGCAGGCGTTGCTTGTAGTCGCGCTCGAGTATGGGCTGCGCAGGGGGGAGGCTGGGGCCGACGGGGTTGTAGACCAGGTTCAGCACCAGCCCCGTCCCCTGGCCGTAGCCGAGACCGTTGAGCAGCTTGAGCGCGCGCACGCTGTCGTCGTAGACGCCTTTGCCCCGCTGACGATCGACGTTGTCCTGCAGGTAGCAGGGCAGCGAGCAGGTCAGCTCGACCTGCTGCGCGGCGAAGAACCGGGGAAAGCGTTCGCCCTCGGGGCTCAGGAGCACGGTCAGGTTCGAGCGGACCATGACCCGCTTGCCCAGCGCGCGGACCCCCTCGACCAGGGGCACGAGGGCCTCGTGGAGCTCCGGCGCGCCGCCGGTGATATCCACCAGCTCGACCTCGGGGCTCTCGGCCAGCAGCGCCAGCACCCGCTCCCGAACCTCAAGGGACATGGTCTCCGCCCGCTTGGGGCTGGAGTCGACGTGGCAGTGGTGGCAGGCCTGATTGCAGGTCAGACCCACGTTGAGTTGGAGCGTAGTCGGGGTCGCGCGCGATAGGGGGCCCAGGCCCGCGTCCTCGAGGCAGCGCTGAAAACGATCCATGTCCTCTCCCTCCGAGGAGGGTAACGCAGATCGCGCCCATTCGAGTCCGGTGTACATGCCAATGGCCTCACCGAGTCCCGAGTCGATGAGGCCATTGGCCACGGCAGTTGAGTGTAGACCTGGTTGAGGCAAGGCCAAAGCCTACGAGCCCGGGAGGTTCACCTGAACCTCATATCCGTCCGAGCCCTCAATGCCGGATACGCTTTACATAGCGATAGGTATGCCGCGATCCATCTCGCCCTAAACCCTGGCCTGCTCGTGTCACTGCGTGCCAAGTCCTGAAGTGCCGGGAACATAGGGCACACCGTCTTCTGGATCGCAGTGTCCATCGTTCCCGAATGCGTCGAACGCTGGGGAGTCCAAGCAGCTGGCTACGAGGACGCTCGGAGACCTAGTCCTTCCCCGTCAGGTAGTCGTGCAACGACTCGGGGGAGTGGAAGGTCATGCTCACCGAGCCCACGGAGACCCGGACGCCGGGACCGAGGGGAGCCCGGGCGTCCTCGCCTTTGAGCTCGACGTCGTCGACCAGGGTCCCGAAGCGCGAGCCGGCGTCGCCCAACTCCCAGCCCTCGCCGGTGGGCACCAGGAACGCGTGGAACTTGCTCACGTCCGGGGCGTCGAGCTCGATGTCGTTGCTCCGCGCGCGCCCGATCGTGATCATGAAGTCCAGGGCGTCCGAGCCGTGGGACTTGCGGATCCAGGCGACCCGCGTCCCGGTGGGGCTCCCGCGACCTACCGCCTGGGTCTGGAAGGCCTGCTCCAAGTCGTCTTCGGCCACGTGGGGATCGATCACGAACAGCGGGTGCGTGTGATGGGCGAGGAACTCCTCGCGCGTCACCTTCTGCACCTCGACGAACAGCGGGTGAATCGGCTGTGCCGTTCCCATGAGCCTCCCGGCCTCGTGTTGCTGTCGGTATAGCAAGCCAGGCGGCGAGGCGCTCATCCGAGCGCAGAGTCGGCTACTTCGCGATCTCGGGGTAGATCGCGGTCACCGCCTCGCCCTGGGTCTGGAGGTCGTCGAGCTTGGCCGACAACGCCTGGACCGCCTCCTCGTAGGCCTCGTCGGCGTAGAGGGAGGGGATCGAGTTGGTGAACAGGGTCTGACCGACGAAGGTCAGGAAGGCGCCCGGCGAACGGAGGAAGCGATACTTGGCCACGTCGGGGAAGATCAGGCTCAGCGCCATGTAGCCCACCTGCCACACGCTGCTCACGATCGGACCCACGGTGGGGATCAGGAACACGCCGGCGTCGAGGGCCGCGGCGACCGCGTCCTCCACGTACATCTGGCGCCGGATCGGGTCCTTGGTCTGGGTGGCTCGATACACGTTGAGGCCGGCGTCGACGATCCCCAGCGCGGCGCCGATCACCTGCCCGGCCGGGATCCCGCCCACGCTCTGGCCGTGGAAGAAGAAGCGCGAGAGCGACCCCGTGCCGCGGGCCACGTTCACCAGGCCCATGGCCACATCGCCCTGCTGGAAGTTCTTGACGGCTGCGATCCCGTAGGTCGCGGCGCCCACCGCGGACACGGCGCCCTGAGCAGCCCGCGCGTTGCCAAAGGCGTTCAGCACGTCGGCGCCGGTGCGCACGATATACATGCCCCCGCGCATGTAGTCGCCGGCGCGGAACGAAGTGTAGGCGTCGTAGAGGTCGCTGGCGGCCGCAAGCGCCGAGGCGCCGATCCGAATGAACTCGGTGTCGCCCATGGCGCGGAAGGCTTCGCCGGCGGCCCGCGCGGTGTAGAGGGTCGCGCGGATCGTGTCGCTGTTCGCCGACTGGAACATCAAGATCGCTTGCGTGGCGTGGATCACCGCCATGCTCGCGCTCTCGACCCGGGTGAAGGTCTCGGTGATCTTGCCCAGCCGCTGCTGGTCGTCGATGGAGAGCAGGTCGTTCAGCCGGCCCGACGTCGTGACCTTGCTGATCTCCTCGATCTGGACCAGGGTCCCGAGCCCCACCTGGGCCATGGCCGCCACCGAACGGGCGACGGTCAGGGTGTAGCTGGCGGCGCTCCCGCGCCCCTGGCGCTGGATCACGGTCTTGGACTGGACCTTGGGGTCACGGAAGGTGACCCCGGCCGCGGCGCGCTGCATGTCGGAGCCGAGGTCCTGGGTGCTGCCCACGATCGCGATCAGGCGCTTGGAGGCGTCCTGGGCGCGGGCCACGTCGAGCTCGTGAGAGAGCGCTCCGACGCGCAGGTTGCCGCCGTCGATCGCCGTGATCTCGGGGTCCGCGGCGCCCTGCTTGCTGATCCACACCGGGGTCACGATCACGTTCCAGTCGCGGCCCGCGGCGCCGGCCGGGGTCGGGAGCAGGATCCGCGCCTCGTAGGCGTGCTTGTTGAGCGGGGTCGCGGTGGCGACGTCGTCGAGCACGACCTCGGAGCGGACGAAGTCGGTCCCGTCGAAGACCTGGAAGGTCAGCGCCGGGCTGACGTAGCTCGTCTGGGTGTCGTCGTAGCGATCGGCGGCGGGGTCGATGGCGAACTGGACGACGAGGGTCGACCGCATGCCCCCCTGGACCTTGACCGGGAGCACCTTGTTGCTGAACGCGCGCCCGCTGGGGTCGCGCAGCGTCGTCGCGCGCTTGTTGCGGAACCGCACGTCGTAGGGCTGGCTCTTGAAGTCGTAGGTGATGGTGTAGCGGCTGTAGACGACGCTCTTCTTGTATTCGTGGTCGTCGAAGGTCGTCAGCGTTCCCTGGGGGGTCACCTCGAGCGGCTCGAAGTCGCTCTGCGCCGAGCGGTCGCGCAGGTCGCCGAGCACCTTGCCGGGCTCGATCTCGCTGGAGCGCGTCGCGCGGTCGCCCTCGTAGGTGGTCCGCCAGCCGAAGGCCCACTTCTCCACCTTGGAGCGGCCGAACATGCCGGCCACGCGATACTCCTGGTTGACCTCCACCGCGCCGGTGGGGTACTGCCCGTCGAAGCCGCCGTAGGCCGTGGAGCCGAAGGTCGGCGCCAGGTCGCGCCCGTCGAGGATCCCGTCGCCGTCGGTGTCGGGGA
>Ga0070726_10002093_pt1 | contig 18566 bp, 20 predicted proteins | sample tdAd471_FD_67275 | JGI IMG/M metagenome (GOLD analysis project Ga0070726, IMG submission 67275) | Marine sediment microbial communities from the Atlantic coast under amendment with organic carbon and nitrate - tdAd47.1 | ecosystem: Environmental > Aquatic > Marine > Coastal > Sediment | place... | reverse complement strand
GGTCCCGCGCAAATAGGCGATACCGTCGTCACGATGCGCAACATGCAGCCCCCACTGCTCGGTGTAAAAATCGGTCGTGGCGGTTATTCCCGGTGCCCGCATAACGAGGCCCCGCAGATGGCCCAATCTGAGTTCTTCTGACACGTCTGATGCCTCCATGTTTTATGAGGGTCCGGCGGCGGTTGCGCCCGGCCTTGCAGCTACCAGCCCCGAAATGGCCTTGATAAATTCGCCCGGAACCTGTGCGTACACAGCATGGCCTGCATTCTCCAGAACGACAAGGCGCGGCGCCGTACTATGGGTTTCGTTCCAGGCAGCCATTGCCAATTGGGTCTGTTCAAATGGGGTAATTCTGTCTTCTGCACCAATGACGAAGTCCGGGCATATTGTCCCTGCGCGCAGGCAGGAGCAAAGATTCCCAGAGGCCAACATACGCACGGCCTGCGCATATCCATGTGGATTGACCGCCGACATCCCGCTCTTGACCTGTTCGACGACATCCCCGTTTCTGTCCGGTTGGAAGACCAGATTTGCCGACCGTGCATCTGAAAACGCCCGCGGCCCCAGCGCGTTTAATTCTTCGATGCGGGCGTTCACTTTCGGCGGGATCTCACCGCCCACCGGAATGTCATAGCCGTTGGCGGCCGACACCAGTATCAGCTGCGCCACGCGTTGTGGGAACAGACGCGCAAACTCGGCCGCAATCAACGTTCCCAGCGAGTGACCCAGCAGAACAAATCGCTCCACCCCCAGGCAGTCCAGAAATTCCGCCAGTGCGCGCGCATAGTCATCCGGGCGAGGCCACTCTTTCGTGAGCGGCTCTGACCCCAGATACCCCGGTGCATTCCAGGCCAACAGGCTGAAGTCGGGGGGGAACTCGGAAAAAACCCGCTCGAACGAGTGGGCATTGGACCCGATGCCATGCAGGAACACGATCACCGGCCCTTCCGAGGGCCGCGACAGATAGGAAATGCCATCCGCATTGAGGCGAAGAATACTCGTCATTCTCTCGCTTCCAAAGGGCGGTGCAGTCGATATTGGCAAGGCGGCGTCATTCCACGACAGATCCAGATACGTTCATATGTGAACATTATGTTCATATGCGATGATGGCGACGGGGGCGCCACAAGTCAAGCCGACTTGCACCGGTTTTCTGTCTTGAATGCACTGCCTTCAGAAACAGAACGCAGGGTTTGTGACGGCGCGTCACGTTTCGAAGCGGTGCCACTACGACGCTTCGGGGTCTTTCCAACCTAACCCGCGACTGATCGTTTTTGCTGCCCTGATAACTTCCGCTTCCACGTGTTCCAGAACCGTGTCCGTCATCTTGGTTGCGCTGATGGCGGCAACAATTGCATCGGACATGTCAAACACCGGAGCCGCCACACTGCACAGCCCGCTTTCAAAGCGACCTTCGTGCACAACGCGTTCCGCGCCTTGATCCGCCGCCCATGATTGAAGGACTGCGCGCGCCTCGGCGCGGGGTTGGTCGGCCAGAAGCTTGCGCATGTCGTCCTGGCTTTTTTGTGCCAGCAAAACCCGGCCCATCGCCGTGCGGGTGGCTGGAAGACGGCTGCCGACATGCACCAGTGATGCCATGCCATCCGAGGCCGGAAATCGCATCAGGTACAGAATATACCGTCCGTCCAGAACCCCCAATTGGGTGGACCAGTCTGTCCTGTCGCGCAGGACTTCGAGCGGCGTTTGCGAGACTTCCAGCAACTCGCGGCTCGCAAGATAGCCGTGGCTCAACCTCAACACCGCCGGGCCAAGACGAAAATGATGGCCGTCGCGGACCGGCAGAAGAAACCCTTCCTGTACCAGCGTATGCACCGTTCGAAACGCGGCCGATCGGGTCACCCCCAGGGCTTTGGCCAGTTGCGACAAGGTCTGTTCCGGCGTTTGCGGGGTAAAAATCTGCAAAACAGACAGGCCGCGCACCAACCCGGGCACAGTGTAGGGATCCTTTTCAACTGCCATAGTGTTTTACCAGTAAAACGCGCGCTTCTCAGTAGAACCCTTTTCCCTAGGATGGGGTCAAGACATATCTGGAGGACCAAGGAATGAACATCCTGACGGCGACAGCGCCCGACCTGCAAGAAAACCTGCGCGCCCATACCGGGCGCTTCACAGACAAAACGTTCGACTGGAAGGCATTTCCGTCGAATGTTGGATATGACGAATTGGCCCGTGCCCAGATGCGGTATATCGGTGCCGGTGGCTCACCCAAGGTCGGTGATCCGTCGACATTGAAGGCAGATAACTTTACGCTGAGCCTGATCTATAAAGAGCCGGGCCGCTATGCTGCCTGTCACAGTCATGAGATTGAAGAGAGTTTCCTGATTCTTCAGGGCGCGCTTATCGTCGGCTGGGAAAAGCACGGCGAGGTGGTCGAGGTGAACCTCGGACCCAAGGACATGATCCTGAATGCCCGCGAAATTGGTCACGGTTTCCGTGTCGACGGGGTCGAGCCGGTGATGATGTCGATCTCGGTCGATGTCGGCAAGCCGTTACCGCCGGTCTATCACTATCACCCGAAGGATCATCCGCCGGAATTGGCCCGCACATTTGGGGCCGAGCCCGGAAAATCGATGAAATTCGACCCGAACTCGGATCATCCCATTCAAAAACTGATGTCGCAATATGTTGTCCGGCACACTGAACTGCCGACGATCTGGGAAGATGCCGGCTTCTCCCGCAAGGTCTATGTCGGCAGTGAACCGGGCGCTATTCAGCATGATTCCTGCCGCAAGGAAATGTGGGGTCTGCCGGTCGGTGCGTGTCTCGCACCATTTGCGCGCAGCGTCGAAGATGCGTATTTTTGTGTCGAAGGCAGTGTCGAGGTCGTCTGGGTCGATGAAAACGGCAAGGAGGCTGTGATCGAGCTTGGACCGCGGGATCTCGTGAAAACGCCAGCCGGGCAAAAACACTATCTTCGCAATCCGGGGGCCGGTGCAGCAACGGTCTGGACGGCCATCGGCAAGTTTGGGGACGACGGAGCTGTTTACGCCAAAGGGTGAGGTGACACTATGACGACACATTCTACGACCAAACGCCCGGACGCGTTCCAAATGCGCATGGCGGCCGAAATCGCCGGAAATACTTCGGCGCGTCTTGCCCATCAAAGCCTGGGGCGGGAACTCAGCCCGGCAGAAGCCGATTTCGCAAAGGCGCTGATGGCGATCTACGCCGATGGGACCTCTGACCGGGAGGCGCTTGCCGCGGAATTGACCCGACGGGCGGTAGCAATCCCGTCATCAGGCGAAACCGACTGGACCGGAACCGGCCTTGAAGCCGAATTACAGGCCCTCAATTCCGATCTGGACGCGGCCTATCTGGAAAATGGCATCGGCGCATAAATTTTGACGATTGAACAAGGGAGGACGTCCATGGCGTTGTCGGCTGAAATGAAATCCCGGATCGAAGAACGGGTCAACGAAGGTCTTCGCGATCTCTGGTACCCGGTTGCAAAGTCGGTTGAGATCCGAGCCGACAGACCCTATGGCGCGGTGGTCCTGGGCCAAAAGCTCGTGATGTGGCGGGGACAGGACGGAACCATAAACTGCATCGAAGATTATTGCCCGCATCGCGGCGCGCCGCTCAGCTATGGTGAAATCCATGGCGGCCATGTGGGGTGCCGGTACCACGGGGTTATCGTCGATGGCACCGGCACTGTCCAAGAGGTGCCGGCCATGCCCGATTGTCCAATGGAAGGGCGCAAGGCCCTCCGATCCTATCATGTGCGCGAGCATAGCGACGCCGTTTTCGTTTTCATGTCATCAGATGAGGTCACCGAGCCGCCCGAGTTGCCCCTGTCACCCGAATTGCTGGACCCGGATTGGACCGGATTTCTGTGCACTGCCATTTGGGATGTGAACTATCGCTACGCGCTCGACAATCTCGCGGACCCGATGCATGGCTGCTATCTTCATGCCGAAAGTTTCACACTGGCTTTTGGTTCGAAACAAGACCTTCTGGAGTTGGACAACCGCAACGAAGGTTTCCGCGTGTCCCGCATCGGACAGGTAGGTGAGAATTTCGACTGGGTCGAATTCGAAACCCCCGAAGGCGGCATGTATTGTCACCTCGACATTCCATATCCGGCCGCCGCCGGACCGGGCGGGCATATGCGAATTGTCGGCTATGTCCTTCCGATTTCGCCGCAAAAGTGCAAGGTCTTCTTCTGGCGGATGCGTAAAGTCCAGGGATTTGAACGGGATAGCTGGCGCTTCCTGTATCGGGCACATCTGGAGAAACAGCATTGGAACGTTCTGGAGCAGGATCGCGTCATGCTGGAAGGCATGCCGGATGACGCGCGCCGCCGCGAGATGCTGTATCAACATGACATTGGCCTCGCGCATCTGCGCCGCGGGCTGAACCGCATCGCCCGTGCACAGCTTGAGGCCGAAGATGCCGCTGCCGGAACTGTCGCTGCCGAATGAGCGTATCAGGGCGCCATATACTGGTAACAGGCGCGGCTCGGGGGCTTGGGGCCGTCGTGGCGCGTCACCTGGCCGAAGCCGGTGCAAATCTGACCCTTGCAGACATCCTGGAGGATGAAGGGCGCGCGGTGGCCGCCGATTTGGGGGCCGATTTCCAACGGGTCGATCTCCGCGATCCCGCCAGTGTCGAAACCCTTGGCAACGGCCTGAAGGCGCCGCTTCACGGGCTGTTCAACAATGGCGCCATAGCGACGGGGATTGGCGGGATCGGGTTCGAAGATGTCGACATCGCGACCTGGGACAGGGTGATGGAGGTCAATGTGCGCGGGACCTGGCTGATGACGCGCGCGGCGGCGCCAGCCTTGCGGGCCTCGGGCAGCGGGCGGATTGTCAACGTCGCGTCGGATACAGCCCTTTGGGGTGCGCCCAACCTCCTGAGCTATGTCGCCTCAAAAGGAGCCATAATCTCGATGACCCGTTCCCTCGCGCGGGAGCTTGGCCCCGACGGCATCGGCGTCACCGCCATCGCGCCGGGGATCCTGACGACCGAAAGCACGGAATATGTCCCAAAGCCACGTCACGACCTTTACGAACTTGGCCGTGCCGTCCCCGGCCCGCAACCGCCCGAGGACGTGGCGGGGACCATTCAGTTCTTGCTGAGTGAGGCTGCCCTGACGTTGACCGGGCAGGTCCTGCCGGTCAATCGGGGTTTCACTTTTACATGACCGATGCCGCAGCCCTTGTCGAAGACCTGAAACGACCCTGGCGCCATGGTGAGCATGTCGACGCCCGAAAGGTGGTTCTGGATGCGCCGCTGGTTCTCGACGGTCTGGACATTCGCGGCTTTGATCTGAGCGGGGCTGTCCTGAACGGCGGGATAAGCGCCAGGAACACGCGGTTTCGCGGCTTGGCCTGGCTGCGAGGCGCGTCGATCCGGGGCACATGCGACTTCAGCGATGCCATGTTTCGCAGCGATTTTCGCGGCGATGGGATTTCGGCGGATGATGTGCGGTTGGACCGGTGTCATGTGCAGGGCGTATTGTCCTTGGCGAGCGCGAAGATGCAGCAATTGTCCCTCTGTGACGCGCTTGTGATGGCGAATATGACGCTGGAACATGCCGTGGTTCACGGAGCGGTGGATATCAACCGGGCCGAGATCATGGGCGGTTTGTGGACCGAGGGCGCAAAATGGGCCGGGCTTGATGCGAATACCGCCGATATTTCCGGCCGGATCAGGTTGCCCCGCTGATAATTTCACGCAACCACCGCAATTGGACCTATGCCTTTGGGGGTGGTCCTGCGGGCGTCCAACTGGCCCCGGCCCAAATCCAGGCCTCTCGTCGAAATCCCTGTCCGGCGCCTCTTGATGAGTCGCACGTCGCAAGATATGTCACGCGGGATGCAAAACGGGTTCAACATGGATGATCACATGCGCCTGCCGTGGCGGTTCCACGGTCGGGCCGCAACGGCATTGGTTGGCTGACGGCCGACACCTGCACCCTGACCCTGGCACTATTCAGTTTTTATGCGGGAGGATAATATGACCGCTCCGAAGACACTCTATGACAAAATCTGGGACGCCCATGTCGCGCATGAAGATGCCGACGGAACCTGCCTCCTGTATATCGACCGGCATCTCGTGCATGAGGTGACCAGCCCGCAAGCCTTCGAGGGGCTGCGCATGACGGGTCGAAAAGTGCACGCACCGGACAAAACCATTGCCGTACCGGACCACAATGTCCCGACCACCCATGGCCGGGAAGACCCCGCCCAGATGACCGAAGACAGCCGTATTCAGGTTGACGCGCTGGACAAGAACGCGCGGGAATTCGGTCTGCATTATTACCCGATGAACGACGTCCGGCAGGGCATCGTGCATATCGTTGGCCCGGAACAGGGCTGGACCCTTCCCGGCATGACGGTGGTTTGTGGCGACAGTCATACCGCGACCCATGGGGCATTCGGGGCGCTGGCCCACGGCATCGGCACCTCTGAGGTTGAACATGTACTGGCGACCCAGACGCTGATCCAGAAAAAGTCCAAGAACATGAAGGTCGAGATCACCGGCAAATTGCGCCCCGGCGTGACCGCCAAGGACATCACCCTGTCGGTGATCGGGGCGACCGGCACGGCTGGCGGCACAGGGTATGTCATCGAATATTGTGGCGAAGCGATCCGCGATCTGTCGATGGAAGGCCGGATGACGGTCTGCAACATGGCCATCGAAGGCGGCGCCCGCGCCGGACTGATCGCGCCCGACGAAAAGACGTTTGAATACGTGAAAGGCCGTCCGCACGCGCCGAAAGGCGGCGAATGGGAAATGGCCATGGAGTATTGGAAGACGCTGTTTTCCGATGACGGCGCCCATTACGACAAGGTCCTGACCCTGAAAGGCGAAGAGATCGAGCCAGTGGTCACCTGGGGCACCTCGCCCGAGGATGTTCTGCCAATTTCGGCCCGTGTGCCCGACCCGTCGGATTTCGAAGGCGGCAAGGTCGAAGCGGCGCGTCGCGCCCTCGACTATATGGGGCTGACACCGGGCACGCCCCTGTCCGAGATCAAGATCGACACGGTCTTTATCGGGTCCTGCACAAATGGCCGGATCGAAGATTTGCGTGCCGTGGCCGAGGTGGTCAAAGGCCGGAAGATCGCCGAAGGTGTGCGCGCGATGATCGTGCCGGGTTCGGGGCTTGTACGGGCCCAGGCCGAGGAAGAAGGGCTCGCGGAAATCTTCGAAGCCGCCGGGTTCGAATGGCGCCTTGCCGGTTGTTCCATGTGCCTGGCGATGAACCCCGATCAGCTGTCTGTCGGGGAACGCTGCGCGGCAACCTCGAACCGGAATTTCGAGGGGCGTCAGGGTCGTGGTGGCCGCACGCATCTTGTCTCACCGGCGATGGCGGCGGCAGCGGCGGTGACCGGGCATCTGACCGATGTTCGGACCTTTCGCTAAGCAGCCCTGATTTTGCCGATGGCCTTGGGAGTCTCCGGGGCCGTCGGCGCGCCGTCCACCACTCCGGCGTGACGGTGTGGTTGACGCAACCCTCTTATTTCAAAGCGCTTTTTCGAACCGCCGCTTCCAGCCGCTCCAGAAATCGCGACCGGTCCGCCTTGGTAAACCCTTTGCCGCCACCCTGCCGGAACGGGTCTGCCGCGCGCAAATCCGCCATCAGGTCCCGCGTCGCCAGGCGATTGCCGATATTGGCCTCGGTAAACGCATCGCCATCATGTCCGAGCACCGCAGCGCCGGCCTCGATGCATTTGGCGGCCAGCGGAATATCCGCTGTCACCACCACATCCGCCGGACCGGCGCGTTCGGCAATCCACTGATCGGCCACATCCGGCCCCTCGGGAACAATTACGGTTTCGACCAGGGGATGCGGATCGGGCCGGATACCACCGTTGGAGACGATGAAAACCGTCAGCCCGTGGCGTTCCGCGACCCGGACGGCCTCGCGTCGCACCGGACAGGCATCTGCGTCGACATAAATCACCGGTACAACGCCTCGGCATGAAAGGTGATATGGTCTTCCATGAAGGTGGACACGAAGAAATAGGAATGGTCATAGCCCGCCTGCATCCGAAAAACGCCGTCCTGGCGGCGGGCCGCCATGGCCGCTGACAGGGCCTCGGGGCAGAGGTTGGACAGGAACGGATCGTCCCCACCCTGATCAATCAGAACCGGTCCGTCAAACCCGCGTTCGCGCATTTGAATCGATGCATCATGGGGGATCCATGTGCCCTCATCCGCCCCCAGATAGGCCTCGAGCTGGACCCGGCCCCAATCGGTCGCCGTCGGGTTGGCAATCGGAGCAAAGGCCGAGACTGAGGCAAAGCGCCCAGGGTGGGCCATCGCAATGGTCAGCGCGCCATGCCCGCCCATGGAGTGGCCGGTGATCGCCTGTGCACCCTCATCCAGCATGAAATCGTTGAACAACAGACGCGGCAATTCCTCAGCCACATAGTCCCACATCCGGTAATGGGGCGCCCAGGGCGTTTCGGTGGCATTGACATAGAACCCCGCACCCTGGCCCAGGGCGAAATCTTCATCATCGGCCACATCCGCGCCTCGGGGCGAGGTGTCAGGGAAGACAATGGCGATGCCGTGCTCCGCCGCCCAGGCCTGCGCCCCCGCTTTGACCATGGCGTTTTCATGGGTGCAGGTCAGACCCGACAGATAAAACAGAACCGGCACTTTGCCGTGGCGTGCCTCTTCCGGCTGAAACAGGCCAAAGATCATTTCGCAACCGGTTGCCTTGGAGGCATGGGAATATACCCCCTGCACCCCGCCAAAACATTTGTTCTCGGAAATTATTTTCATCGCGGGTCTCCCAATTTCTGAGGTTGGCTATCCCGAGACCCAGGCGATCACAAGGGTCAGCGTGACGATACTGGCCACGGTCGAAAACAGGATCGTCGTCGACACCCGATGCGGCGCGACCCGGAAATGTTGAGCCAGGATATAGATATTGCCGGCCGTCGGCATTGCGGCGGCGGCGATCATGACAGCCGCGACAGACGGTTCAACCGGAAACAGGAACAGGGCGGCAATGGCAACAGCGGCGGGGTGGAGCGCCAGTTTCGCGAAAGACAGCCAGACCGCAACCTCGGCCCGTTCGGTCGATTTCGCCGCCAGCGAGGCGCCAATGGCAAACAACGCGCCGGGCGTGGCGGCCGCGCCCAGTATTGACAGAAAATCCACCGCCGTTTCGGGCAAGGGTGGTGCGATGCTGACCCAGATCAGCCCGGCGGCCATGGCCATCACCATCGGGTTCGTCACCAGCGCTCGCGCAACCGGCCCCAAAACTGCCAGCGACACCCGCCCATCGCGTTTGATGGCGATCACGATGACGATCAGACTGCCGAAAACCACCAGATCAACGGCCAGGACCATCATGACACTGGCCACAGCCCCGACTCCCATCAGCATGGCCAGCATCGGGATCCCCAGAAATCCGACATTGCCAATCCCGGCGCATTGCCCCTCGAATGCCGCTTCCTCGATCCCGGTGCCGCGTGCCATCGCAACGCCAAATCCGATCAGATAGACCAGCCCGGTTGCCACAAGATAGGCAAGGATCGCATTCGGACGGAACAATTCCTCGAACGGTAACGTGGCAGTAAAACGAAAGATCATCGCAGGCAGGGCGAAATAGAAAACGAATTTCGTCACCGCTGCGGAGGCCTCCTCTGAGAAAAACTTCGTCCGGGCGGCGAAATAGCCAAGCCCGAGGATCAGGAAGAACGGCAGTGTTTTCAGGAATATCGGTAGCATTGTATTGATCTATCAGGTTTGCCGCCGCCGTCCATCAGAGATCGCGATACATCACCAACGCATCGACAAAGCCCTGCTCCGGGTGGTCAAACGCTCCGGGCAGCCGACCCACTATGTCAAAGCCGTGGCGCTCCCAAATGGCGATGGCGCGGGTGTTGGTCGAGACGACAAAATTGAACTGCATGGCGCGAAACCCCATCTCGCGGGCGCATGTCAGCGCATGGTCCAGCATCGCGCGGGCGATCCCCGTGCCCTGTGCCTCTGGCGAGGTTGCAAAACCGCAATTGCAGACATGCGCGCCTCCGCCTTGCTGGTTCGCGCAGATGTAATAGGTGCCAAGGACCGGCAGGCCGGCCACAAACGCGGTGTGGTTGCCACCGGTCCAGAATTGCAACGCATCCTCGGCCGAGATATCGGGCGCAACGGCATAGGTGTCGCCCGCGCGAAAAATCGGCTTCAGGATCGCCCAGATTGCATCGCTGTCATCTTCTTCGGCCAGGCGGATCGTCATGTGGCGCCCTCAAGGCCGGTCCCGGCAAAGATCAATATTCCACCACCGCCCGGATTGATTCGCCCGCATGCATCAGATCGAACCCCTTGTTGATGTCATCCAGGGACAGCTTGTGGGTGATCATCGGGTCGATCTCGATCTTGCCCTGCATATACCAGTCAACGATCTTCGGCACATCGGTCCGGCCCCGTGCGCCCCCAAAGGCAGTGCCGCGCCAGACCCGGCCGGTCACCAGTTGGAACGGGCGGGTCGAAATCTCGGCCCCGGCTGGCGCTACGCCGATGATCACGCTTTCGCCCCAGCCCTTGTGGGCGGCTTCCAGCGCCGTGCGCATGACACCGACATTTCCGGTGGCATCAAATGTGTAATCGCCGCCGCCGCCGGTCAGCTCGACCAGATGCCCCACAAGGTCACCATCGACATCGCTCGGGTTGACGAAATCCGTCATGCCGAACTTTTCGGCCATCTCGACCTTGGCAGGATTCAGGTCCACGCCAACAATCTGGTCTGCACCGGCAAGCCGCAGACCTTGCACAACGTTCAAACCAATGCCGCCCAGGCCAAAGACGATCGCGGTAGAGCCTTGTTCGACCTTGGCTGTGTTCATCACGGCACCAAGCCCTGTGGTCACCCCGCAGCCGATATAACAAACCTTGTCGAACGGCGCGTCCGGGCGAATTTTCGCCAGCGCGATTTCCGGCAGGACCGTATGGTTCGAAAAGGTCGAACAGCCCATATAATGCAGGATCGGCGTGCCATCCAACATCGAGAACCGGCTGGTCCCGTCCGGCATCAGGCCCTGTCCCTGGGTCGTGCGGATCGACTGGCACAGATTCGTTTTTGGGTTGAGGCAATATTCGCATTCCCGGCATTCCGGCGTGTATAACGGGATGACGTGATCGCCGGGTTTCAGCGTTTTCACGCCCGGTCCGACCTCCAGAACGACTCCGGCACCCTCATGGCCCAGGATCGCAGGGAACATTCCCTCAGGATCGTCGCCAGACAGGGTAAACTCATCTGTGTGGCAGATCCCGGTCGCCTTGATCTCGACCAGCACCTCACCTTCGCGCGGTCCGTCAAGGTTCACCTCCATGATTTCAAGCGGCTTTCCGGCTTCAAGGGCCACGGCTGCGCGGGTTTTCATTTTGTCACTCCCTGAATGTATGTCGCCCGAGATTAGCGGGGCCTGTTGCCGATGCCAACGCTGGATTGCACCTGATCAGGCCCCGATTGCGGCCTCTGCGGCGATGCCAAGGCGCAGCAGGGCATCCTCGCCCAAGGGCCGGCCCATCATCATCAACCCGGTCGAGGGTACACCGGTCGGAATACTCAGAGCGCACAGGCCCATCAGGTTGGCGATGCGGGTATTTCGCAAGGTCAACATGTTGGCCTGGACATAATAATCCTCATCATTTGCCAGCCGTTCAACGTTGGGCGGCAGGTTCGGAGAGCTCGGCAACAGGACGGCGTCGAACCCCGCCGTCTCCTCCAGGTATTTTGCGCGCAGGCTTTCCAGCGCGATCCAGGCTTGGCGATACGTGACGCCGCTGACCGCGTCACCGGCGCGGAACCGGTGCAGGATCTGTGGGAACATCAGCGAGGGGTCAGCCTCGATCACGTCTTTCCAAAGGCTATAGGCGTCAACCGTGAACACGGGCCCGGCCAGCGGCATCGCCGCCTCGACCGAGGGCAGCGTGCGGGGCTCCAACGTTGCACCGGCTGCAACCAAAGCGGCCAGCGCCCGGTCAAACCCGGCACGGGGCGCGTCCTCCAGATCTTCCAGCGCGATGTTTTCCAGAACCAGAAACCGGCGCCCGGCAAGGCTCGCACCGGTCAGATCCGGCGCGCCTTTGCCCAACATGGCGGCCGTGACCCGGACGGCGTCTTCGACCGACCGCGCCAGCGGGCCGACCGTGTCAAAAGTCAGGCACAAAGGCACCACGCCCTCCAGCGACAGGTGGCCATGGGTGGTCTTCAGCCCAACCAGATCATTCCAAGCCGACGGGATCCGCACCGACCCGCCCGTGTCCGAGCCGATGCCGCAGGCCGCCAGATCAAATGCGACCGAGGTTGCCGCCCCCGACGAAGACCCCCCCGGCGCCGCGCTGGGATCATTCACACAGGGCGGGGTGGCGGTCACCGGGTTATAGCCAAGCCCGGAATAGGCCAGTTCGGACATATGGGTTTTGCCAAGGCAGACCAACCCGGCGCGGGTTGCATTTTGCAGGACCACGGCGTCGTGTTCGGGGGTATTGCCTTTCAGATAGGCGGTTCCGGCCTCAGTCGGCGTGCCGGCGGTCTCAAACAGGTCTTTCCACGAAATGGGTACCCCGTCGAGCAGGCTCAGCCGTCGCCCGATCCTGGCTCTGGCCGCCGCCGCGCGGGCCTCGGCACGGGCGCGGTCGTGGGTGACATGGGCATAAATCCGGTCCCTGAGAGGATGAGCGTCAATCGCTGCCAGATAGGTATCGGTCAGCGCCACGGGGTCAATCTCACCCGCCCCGATACCGCGCCCCAGATCCGACGCGGTCGATTTCAGCCATGTCTCTGACATCCTGTTCCTCCGTTTTTGCTGGCATGACGCTATCCGCGCTTTCGCCGATGGACAATCCCGCATGAACGGCGCTAGGGATGAGGCATGTCGGAACAAAACCGCATCGTGATTATCGGCGGGGGGCTGAACGGCCCCGCCTTGGCGCTGGCGCTTGCCGGGGCCGGTTTTCCGGTGACCCTGATCGACGCGCGCCCGATGTCGGTTCTGCGGTCAGCAGACTTTGACGGGAGGTCCTATGCGCTGGCGCTGGCCTCGCAAAAGATGCTGGCGTTTCTCGGGGTCTGGGGGGCGGTCGGCGCGGATTGCCAGCCGATTCTGGATATTGTCGCCAGCGACGGGCGCCCCGGCGAAGGGGCGGCACCCTATGCCCTGCATTTCGATCATGCCGAGATCGAAGAAGGCCCGATGGGATATATGGTCGAGGATCATATCCTCCGCCGCGCCCTGCTGGCGGCTTTGGATCACCCGCTGATCTCGCTTATTGCCGGTCATGCGGTTGTCAGCCATTCGGTCGAGGAAACCGGCATCAGTGTCATGCTTGACGACGGACGGGTTCAGGCCGGCGCGCTGGTGATCGGAGCAGATGGGCGCGACAGCCCGACCGCCAAACGCGCGGGGATCACCCGCAACGGCTGGGGGTACGAGCAGACGGGCCTTGTTGCCACCATCGCCCATGAACGGCCCCATAACGGCGTGGCCCATCAGTTTTTTATGCCGGCCGGACCCTTGGGCATTCTTCCTTTGACGGGCAACCGTTGCTCCATCGTCTGGGCCGAGGATGCCGCGCGCGCGCGCGATATTGCCGCCCTTGACGATGCCGCTTTCCTGGCCGAACTGCGGCCGCGTTTCGGCGATTTCCTGGGCAAGATTTCCCTTGTCGGCCCGCGCTTTGCCTATCCGCTCCGCCTCAGCGTTGCCGAGCGTTTCGTGGACAGGCGCCTGGCATTGGTCGGGGATGCAGCCCATGGGTTGCATCCGCTGGCGGGTCAGGGTCTGAACCTCGGACTGCGGGATGTCGCCGCCCTGGCCGAGGTGTTGGTCGATGCGAAACGCATCGGCGAGGACATCGCGGCGCCGCTGGTTCTGGCGCGATATGCCGAATGGCGCCGGTTTGACGTGATGGCGATGGCCGCGGCGACAGACGGAATCAACCGATTGTTTTCAAATGATAACCCGGTTTTGCGCGGGGTGCGGGATATGGGACTTGGCCTGGTCAATGCGGTGCCTGGTCTGCGCCGCCGCTTCATTCGCGAGGCGGCTGGCCTGACCGGTGATCTGCCACGGCTGTTGCAAGGTCGCGCGCTGTAACGCGACCCCCCCCCGCGGTCAATCATCCTCGATCGTTCGGGCTTCATCGGCCAGCATCACCGGTATCCCCTCACGGATCGGAAAAGCCAGGCCCGCATGGGCCGAGATCAATTCTTGGGCTTTCGCATCATAGGAGAGCGGACCATGGGTCACCGGGCAGACCAAAGCCTCCAGCATTTTCGGATTGGCCAAACGGGGGGGCGAACTCATTGAAGCTGCCCGTCCGAGCCGCCGCTGGCCAGGGCGAATTCCATGAGTGTCACCAGTGTTTCGCGCCGGTCGCTGAGGCTCGGCGCTTCCAGAAGAGCCTGCTTGTCCTCAACATTGAACGGGCAGAGCATGGACAGGGAATTGATCAGCAACGCCTCGTCGGCTTTTTTCAAGGCCTCCCAATCGGTGTTCAACTCCGCCGCCGTAAAATATTTGGCCAACAGATCCAGAAAAACGTCGCGTTGAAACGCGGGGTCAGGCGTGCCCTTTCCCAGATCGGCACCAAAACTTGACCAGTCGATATCGGCGCTGAGATAGGGCTTGAACCCAACCGCCGCCGCGCCCAGGCGAAACCTGGAAATGCCGCCCAGCGTAATCATATAGCGCCCGTCATCGGTTTCCGAAAAAGCGATGACCCGTCCGGCACAGCCGATTTTGTGCAACCGCCCGTCATCATCGTTGATCGGCTGGACCATTCCGATCAGCCGGTGATCGGTTTTCAACGTGTCTTCCAGCATGGCCAGATACCGCGGCTCGAATATATTCAACGGCAGCTGGCCACGCGGCAAAAGCAACGCCCCCGGCAGCGGGAAGATCGGGATGCGCTCCGGCAGATCGGCGGAATGGAACATATGGAAAGATTACCGCAATTTCGTTTGAATTGAAAAAGATATATGAGGCATTCTGCCAGTGACAATATCCAAGGGGGGGAAATGACGGGTTTCAGCCTGACCGATGCGCCGACCCGGCGCTATCAGCATCTCGATTGGGATTCGGACCGTTGGCGGGGGTTTCAGCCGCGCGACGGCGATATCTATGTCTGCACCTGTTATAAATCCGGCACGACCTGGACCCAGATGATCGCGGCTCTCTTGGTGTTTCAATCGCCGAGCCTGCCCGGACGCCTGTCAGAATTGTCGCCCTGGCTTGATCTGGTGACCGACACCGCCGCGGCTGAACAGGCGCGGCTGGCGGCACAAAGCCATCGGCGGATTTTGAAAACCCATACGCCGCTGGATGGGCTGCGGTACCACGCGGGCGCGAAATATCTTTATGTGGCGCGCGATCCACGGGATGTTTTTGTCTCGCTGATGAACCATCAGGCAAATCTCAACAAAGAAACCGAACGCGCCATGGCGGCTGAGATGGGGCAGACCCAGACCGTGACCGACATGTTGGCCCCCGACGTAGAAACCCAATTGGAAGAATGGCTGACCAGAGGCTTTTTCGACTGGGAAAGCGACGGTTATCCTTGGTGGTCGCTGTTCCACCACGGTGAGACATTCTGGCAGCACCGCCATCGCGACAACATCCTGTTGCTGCGCTATGGTGACATGAAGGCGGACCTGGCCGGGGAAATGCGCCGGATCGCGGGCTTTCTTGACATAGAAATTGCCGAGGAAACCTTCGACAGCCTCGTCGAAGCGGCGAGTTTCTCATCCATGAAGAAAAACGCCGATGCCCTTGCGCCAGCGGCTGAGGTCGACATGTGGAACGACAATTCCCGATTTTTCAACAAAGGTGAAAGCGGTCAGTGGGCTGAGGTCTGGAGCGCTGCGAACCTGCGCCGTTTGCATGCCCTATCCAAACGCTATCCATCTGATTTCATTGACTGGTTGATGGGAAGTGACAGATAAATGTGAAAGACGGGCGCGCCCGTGAACGCGCCCGCTTGGGATCACAGAAAGATCATTGACGACAGCTTGCGCCGCCCGTTCAAAACCGCCGGATCATTCGGCTTCAACGAGTCGAATATCTTGAACAACTGCGCTTTGGCTGCGCCATCATTCCAGTCGCGATCGCGGCGGAACAATTCAAGCAATTCGGCGATGGCAGTGTCATTGTCTCCGGTCGCGGCCAGCGCAGTTGCCAGATCCAGCCGGGTCTGGTGATCGTCAGGATTGGCCGCCAGCTGGCGCTGCAACTCACCGATTGGCCCGGCAGATTCAGCCGCTTCAGCGAGGTCGATCTGCGCCCGGATCGCGGCAATTTCGGTCGCGTCGGCAATCGCCGCCGGCACCGCGTCCAACAATGCTTTGGCCTGGTCGGCCTGGTCCAGCGCCAGGTGGGCGCGCACCAGACCGGCATAGGCTTGCGCGTTTTCCGGCTCTTCCCCCAGGATTGCGGCAAAGGTTTCCGCCGCATCGACGGCGGCGCCTTCGGCCAGCATGGTCTCGGCGGCTTCCAACGCTTCGCTAAGCCCGCCATCGGGTCCAAGCTCGGCCAGTTTGCTGACAAACTGTTTCAACTGTGATGCCGGCTGGGCGCCCATGAAACCATCAACCGGCTTGCCCTCGTGAAAAGCGAAAACCGCCGGGATCGACTGAACCCGCATCTGCGCCGCGATCTGTTGATTCTCATCGACGTTGATCTTCACCATCTTGACCTTGCCGCCGGCCGCCTGAACCTCGGCCTCCAGAGCCGGGCCCAGAGTTTTGCACGGTCCGCACCAGGGGGCCCAGAAATCCACGATCACCGGTTGCTCGTTCGAGGCGTCAATGACGTCCTCCATGAAGGTCGCTTCGCTGCTATCCTTGATCAGGTCGCCATTCTCCGGCGTCCCGCCCGTGCCCAGTTCCAACATCGTTCAAACTCCTTTTCCGGCCCGTCGCCGCTTTGCGCCCTATTTAGGGTGTCTTGCGCCGCGCCAAAACCCCCCGCGACATCAAAGATCGAATGTCGCGAAAACCGGCGCGTGATCGCTGGGCTGTTGCCAGCCACGCGCGGCGCGCAAAACCCGGCTGGAATGCGCGGCATTTGAAATGTCCGCCGTCGCCCAGACATGATCCAACCGGCGCCCTTTGTCGGCGGCGCTCCAATCCTTGGCGCGATAGGACCACCAACTGTAAAGACTGCCGTCGGGGATATCCTGGCGGGTCACGTCGACCCAATTGCCGGATGCCTGGGTTTGGGCCAGATGGTCCACCTCGATCGGGGTGTGACTGACGACCTTCAGAAGCTGCTTGTGGGACCAGACGTCGTCTTCGCGCGGGGCAATGTTCAAGTCGCCCACAAGGATCGCCTTTTCCGGGCTCTGGGCGTGAAAATGATCCCGCATTTCGGTCAGGTAGTCGAGCTTTTGGCCAAATTTCTCGTTCACCTCGCGGTCGGCCACATCGCCGCCCGCCGGGACATAGAAATTGTGGATCACCACCCCGTTTTCCAACTGACCCGCGACGTGCCTTGCATGACCAAGAGACGCAAAATCATGACGCGCCACCTCGGTGATCGGCAATTTCGACAAGATCGCGACACCATTATATCCCTTTTGCCCGTTGGCCAGAATGTGGGTGTACCCGCGCGCCTGAAATCCTTCGGTTGGGATCTTCTCGACCGGGCTTTTGCATTCCTGAAGACAGATGATGTCCGGGCCTTCCTCATCCATCAACTTCCAGACAAGCGGTTCGCGCAGGCGGACTGAGTTGATGTTCCAGGTGGCAAGTGTAAACGGCATGAGGGGCTCTCCGGGATTGGGCTGGCGCAGAGCCTATTCGGAACGACGTCCGGCCTCAAGCGCTCCCCAAAAAAGAATGCCCGGGCGTTTGCCCGGGCAAGTCCAACAGGGAGGTTCCGCGTCATTGCCCCGTCGCAGAGGGGTTTGTTTCGGGAATCAGCCCCAATCCCGAACAATTTACACTATAGTTTCCAAATCAGGCAAAATCAGGGCAAATCTACGCCACCAGACGATATCCACCGGATTCTGTGACCAAAAGGCGCGCATTTGACGGATCCGGCTCGATTTTTTGACGCAACCGATAGATATGCGTCTCCAATGTGTGGGTGGTGACCCCGGCATTATAGCCCCAGACCTCGTGCAAAAGGATGTCGCGGGCGACAACGCCTTCGGTCGCGCGGTACAGGAACTTCAGAATGTTGGTTTCCTTTTCCGTCAGTCGGATCTTGCGATCATTCTCGGTGATCAGCATCTTGCTGGACGGTTTGAACGTATACGGCCCCAGCTGGAACACAGCATCTTCGGATTGTTCATGCTGGCGCAGTTGGGCGCGGATCCGCGCCAGAAGCACCGGAAATTTGAAAGGTTTCGTGACATAGTCATTGGCGCCGGCATCCAGACCAAGGATCGTGTCGGCATCGCTGTCATGACCGGTCAACATCACGATCGGGCATTTCACACCCTGCTTGCGCATCAGGCGGCACAATTCGCGCCCGTCCATATCCGGCAGGCCGACATCGAGGATGACCAGGTCGTAAATCGCCTCTTTCGCCCGTTCCAGCCCGCGGGATCCGTTTTCCGCCTCGAAAACATCG
>Ga0070726_10002091_pt1 | contig 18566 bp, 14 predicted proteins | sample tdAd471_FD_67275 | JGI IMG/M metagenome (GOLD analysis project Ga0070726, IMG submission 67275) | Marine sediment microbial communities from the Atlantic coast under amendment with organic carbon and nitrate - tdAd47.1 | ecosystem: Environmental > Aquatic > Marine > Coastal > Sediment | place... | reverse complement strand
CTCATAGACATCTCCTAGCAATTGCAGATCACGCGCCTGGGTAGCAGGATTACAACTGACATATACAATACGAGGAGCAGCCAATTCTTTAAGCATTTCTACGACTTTGGCATGCATACCTGCTCGAGGAGGATCCGTGATCAGAAGGTCTGGCTTACCATGTTTCTCTGCAAACTCGGTCGTAAGTATTGCTTTGACATCGCCTGCATAAAACACGGTATTTTCGATTTCGTTGAGCCGAGCATTCTCATGTGCATCGACGATAGCCGCTTCTATTTCCTCAATACCTACGACTTGTCGGCTTTGTCGGGCAATGTAAAGGGCTATACTTCCAATACCCGTGTACAAATCGTATACATTCTCCGTACCTTTCAAATCTGCAAATTCGACGACGGTATCGTACAGCACCTTTGCTTGTTGCGTATTGGTTTGAAAGAAAGACTTGGGTCCAATCTTAAATCGCACATGCCCCAATTGCTCCTCGATATATCCTTTCCCATGATGAACAATCATGTCCAGGTCGAAGATATAATCATTGAGTTTTGTATTGATACAATAAGAAAGCGTAGTGATAGCGGGGAATTCCTCAAGTACTTCGTCTAGAAAAGCCTTGATTCTTTTGGGGTTCTCTTCTCCAAAACTAACAATAACGAGTACCTCTCCAATGCTAGTCACCCTGATCAAAAGGTGTCTTAAAAAGCCTTCATTCGCCTTCAAGTCATAAAAACTATCTTCACGGCTTTTGGCCATTTCTCTAATCCGGTTCCGAATTTTATTGGAAGGTTCGCTTTGTAACCAGCAGTGTTGTATATCAACGACTTTATCGAAAGCTCCTGCGCGGTGAAAGCCTAGTACATCTTCAAGGTTGGTAATACCCGAGTCCAGTTCTTCTCGGGTCAACCACCTTCGATTGGAAAAAGCAAATTCCAATTTATTACGATAATAGGTATTATCTACCGCCCCAACAATTGGCTCTAAGCAAGCTATATCCAACTTAGCAATCCGCTGGACAGCGTCGGATACTACTTTTTGCTTGTGTTTCAATTGGGCCTCATAGCTTAAATGTTGCCATTTGCAGCCTCCGCAAATACCAAAATGCTCGCAAACGGGAGTCACTCTATCTGGCGAGTAGGTTTTAATTTCCTGCACTACTCCTTGAAACGTACCTTTCTTTTTGCGCAAGACCAATATGTCGGCCACATCTCCAGGTACGACGCCTTCTACAAATATGACGCGTCCTTCTTCATCTCTCCCTACGCTTTTACCTTTATCAGCAAAACCGGTAAACTCAACGTCTGTAACCAATCTTGGTTTCTTTCTTCTTCCCATCTCTCTTATCGTGTAAGGACGATATAGTCCCTGATTAATGTTTTTAAAAATGTAATCTTATCCCGTGGTATAACCGTAATGTCCAATTGCTGGCAAAGCCGAGCCACCAACTCATCTAAGGCCTCTCTGTGGGCTGGGTTAGCGTATGTTGAACAGCGTGCAATAATACTCTTTATTAACAACATATCCTGCTCGTTGAATTGGCGAACTGCAGGAAACTGTGGTTCATAATTATTAAGGGTGTTGATTTTCAGGATATCATCCAGCCCGAATTGTACTTGGTGTTTCGTTCTGATCACCGTCGTATTGGCAGTCATATCACCTAGTCGCTGTCGCTTCCGTGTCGAGCTAATCAGCAAAGCCCCTAAAATGCCGATAGAAAAGAGAAAATCTACGATATAAAAAACAGCCCTCAGAAGATAGTCACTTAAGCCGGGTTCTTCTCCATCTAACCTGACCACCTTGAGATTCATGATTCGTTTGCCCCAAGATCGACCATCGGCCAAGATTTCCGACAGCAATTGATACAGCATGAATAAGCAAATCGGTAACAATCCGTACACAACGCCTAAAAAAAGGCTAGAACCGTCTCCCGTACCTACTGCCGAAGTAATCAACATTACAGCTACAAAATCGAGCGCCCCAACAATGACAACATCGATGATGAGTGCCGCCATTCGTTCCCAGAGCGAAGCCAATTCGTATTCAATGGTTACATTTTGGGTAGTCCTAATGTCAATCGTGGGCATCTAAGTATTGTATTTATACAAATATTTTCATAAAATGTGGACTTTCCCAAGCTAGAACGCGTTTTTCTCCTATTTCGGAGCTCAAGAACTGCTAAAAGCTATTTTTCACCAAGAAGTTGATTAATAATGATCAAAAAGTAACTTCTAAACCTCCTCCATGCGAGAGACAAAATTCATTGACCAGAACAAGGAAAAGTGGCAGGAGTTTGAGCGAGTAATGGATGGACAATACCAAGACCCCGACAAGCTTAACGATCTATTCATTCATATTACCGATGACCTTTCCTATTCTCGAACATTTTATCCCAATCGATCTGTTCGGGTATACCTCAATGGATTAGCACAGCAGATTTTCTTCAGTATTTATAAAAACAAGCAATCACAGTTTGGTCGCTTACGCTCATTTTGGACAGATGAACTGCCCCGCCTGGTATTTGAGGCGCGAACTGATTTTCGACTGTCTTTATTAGTCTTCCTCCTCTCATTTTTCATTGGTGCATTATCCTGCATGATGGATCCCGAATTTGCAGAAGTCATCTTAGGTGAAAACTACATCGAGATGACACGAGAAAATATTAATTCGGGCGACCCGATGGCCGTCTACAAGCAGAAAGGAGCATTCGGCATGTCAGTAGGCATTACCATCAACAACCTATATGTGGCCTTTCTCACTTTCGTTTTAGGTGTTTTCTTTTCAGTTGGCGCCTTGGTGATGATCGTACGGAATGCGATTATGGTGGGTGCTTTTCAGTATTTCTTTATTCAAGAAGGTCTATTTTGGGAATCCTTCTTGACCATTTGGATCCATGGCACACTCGAAATTTCTGCCATAATTATAGCTGGAGCAGCAGGAATCACTATGGGCCGGGGACTCGTTTTTCCCGGTACATATACTCGGTTGCAAGCTTTTCAACGCTCGGCTAGAAGAGGTGTGAAAATAATGATAGGTATTGCACCAATTATCATACTAGCAGGCTTTATTGAAGGATATTTAACCCGACATAATGATACGCCGGCGATTGTTCGAGCTATTTTCATTTTGGCCTGTTTGCTCTTCATCCTGTTTTATTTCGTTTGGTATCCACGGCATCGAGCCAAAGCAGGGTTTACATCCAAATGGAAAGAAACACCCCTGCAGCCAGATGCTGATGATAGATTTGATTTTCGAGCTATTTTCTCTCCTGGCGAGTTATTTTCATTGGTATTTGTATTTCTGAGAAAGCATTTTTCACGATTGGGTGGGCTGGCCTTGGGTACAAGTGCTATCTATGTGCTATGCTTTTTCACCTTGAATCATGCCCGACCCGTCGATTTATTATTCTATCGAAATGGTTTATTCGAATCGATAGCGATGCTGGATGATTTATTGACCATCAAAATTAGTACTTGGATCCCCGTCATTAATAGTTTGATTTTTGGATTATTGGGCTTTTTTGTTTTAAACCTACTCCACCGAGAAGAGGAGGCACCTCCCCCTGCTAATTCATGGCACCAACTAATCCGCTTTTTAAGTGCATTATTAGTGGGAACTATCTTCGCTTTCGTCATAAGCATCCACCAGTGGTTTACGCTTATCAGCTTCTTTTTGGTCACCAGCCTTCTTCTATTATGGATGCAAGTGAATCTGAGAGAACAACAACCTCCTCTTAAGGGACTTAGTCGTACCTTGAGCTTACTCAGCGGCAACTACCATAGAGGACTATCTTTACTAGCCTTATTAAGCTTGATAGGGATCATATTCATGGGATTATTAGATACAGGGATCAGTTGGTTTTTCTTTGAATTGTTAGGATGGGTTATCAATTTTGAACAAGATGTAATGGATGATATTAGCGTAATTGCACTCACCTTTATCAATGTTTATTTCATTCACCTGATATTCATCATGCTTGTGACGGGTTTTGCGATGGACTACTATAGTCTACTCGAAATTAAAGAAGCGCCTTCACTCAAACAACAAATAAAGCAAATCGGTCAACGACAAACGATCAAAGGCCTAGAAAAGGAATGAAGCAACCAATGACCATATCAGTACTTCCTTTCTGTAAGCTGGGCTTGCTGCTCATCGCTTTCTTCCTTCTACTGGGCCCTTTATTGAGCCAAGAAACGACACCCACAGAAGAATACCTACAGGAAAAGCGAAACGTTCCCTCCTTTGATAAAAAGGAATGGGCGGATTGGGAGAAAAAGAAAACGGGCCTTCGTTACCTAGAAGACATTGAAAGAGAAGCTGCCAAAGGTAAAGGAGAAGGGACGGACGAACAGGACAATCCTTTTTTAGAATCCGCTTTCCTCAAAGGACTTTCCACATTTTTGTTGATCATTATTGGAATAGCTATCGCCTTTTTCCTCATCCGACAGCTGTTAGGCATGAAGGCGCGGCCACGGAATAGAAAAATAACTCGCCAGGGCAATATTGAGATTGATCTCGACCAGATAGAAGAAAACCTAGAGGAAGTAAGGCTAGAGAATTATATCCAAGAGGCTATTCAGGCGGGCAACTTCGCCTTAGCTACCCGATTATATTACCTCGATATACTCAAATCACTATCGAAAGTAAATCACATAAAATGGAAAAAAGATAAAACCAATCGGGATTACCTCAATGAGATGCGACCTTCTCTATTATTCGATAAATTTCAGTACATCACCCTGGTATTTGAAAATGTCTGGTATGGTAACCGATCGATAGAAGAACCTTCTTTTCGCGAGATTCAGCCCCACTTTCAGTCCTTCCTCAGCGAGCTTGAATCGCCTAACCCCGCTCAGGAATGAATGGCCGAAAAAACATATTATTCTTAGGCTTGGGCTTGCTTATCGCCATTCTGCTTTTTCTATTGAGTAAGCAGCAGCCTAATTATACCTGGAATCAACACTATGAACAAAATAGCAAGGATCCTTATGGGACTTTGTTCTTTTCAGAACTCGTACAACAATCGCTTTCTCTCGATACCTTACAGTTATTAGGTACCAGTATTAGTAATTCTCTGCCTATCGACACGGCGGTAGCTTCCAATTACCTCTTTATCGGTGAGGGGCTAAACTTTAGCGAAGCCGATGAAGCTCAGCTCCTAGACTTTGTAGCCGAAGGTAATGCTGCGTTTATTAGCTGTCGGGTATTACCCAATACCTTGATGGAGACTTTCTATCCGATGCCTTGCGACAGCATGTATTGGTATCGGCTGTCTAGCTTTGAAGATACACTGGTAGGGATGAGTTTGAAACATCCCGATTTATACCCAGATTCCAACTTCTATTATCAGTATTACTACCAAAAGAAGCTAAGAAACTATAACTGGCAATATATCAGTCCTATTTATTTTTGTGATCAAGATAATGGCCTGACTCCACTTGGCCAGATTAATGAAGAGAAAACCAATTTTGCTAGTGTTAAATACGGGGAAGGTACTTTCTACATTCATACTAATCCGTTGGCGTTTACCAACCTCCACTTACTTTCGAAGGAAGGCGTCACTTACGGTCAGCTCATCTTGTCTCATCTTCATAAAGGCCCCGTTTACTGGGACGAAAATAGTCGTATCACGGAGGATGCAGGAGAACTCCTAAACAATAACCAGCCACGAAACAAACAACTTAATAGTAAAAGTCCATTGCAGTTTATACTAAATGAACCGGCTCTTGCCTGGGCTTGGTATCTACTATTAGCGATGGGATTACTATTTTTACTGTTCCGAGCCAAACGAAAACAACGCGTTATTCCGGTATTAGAACCGAATAAAAACACCTCTTTACAATTTGTAGCCACCATTGGGCGATTGTACTTTATGCAAAGCAATCACAAACAGCTAGCCTTACAAAAGATGAAACTCTTACAGGTGTTTATTCGAGAAAAGTATAATTTCAACACGCGTGAACTAGATGACGAATTAGCAAATAAATTAGCGGTACGATCGGAAATCCCACTGGAGAATATCCAACAGATATTTACCATTTATAATAATGTAAAGACCGCGCCCTTTGTCTCAGAGAACACCCTAATCCAGTTTCACAAAGTTTTAGAAAATTTCTATCAACACTGTAAATAACCCATCAGATCATGCATATTGATGAAATCAACGAAAACCCAAACCCTGATCTTACCTCCGATGCGGATGACAACAGTCTTCCTCCAGAGCCATTGGTAACAGATGAACAAAACATATCTTCTCCCTGGACACAAAGCAGACTCGACCTATCGCCGCTCAAGTTGGCAAGCGAGCAAATCAAGCAGGAGCTACAAAAAGTGATCATTGGTCAAACCGAATTTATTGACCTGTTACTTAGTGCATTATTTGCAGGGGGGCATGTGATCGTGGAAGGGGTTCCAGGTATTGCAAAGACATTAACGGCTAAGTTGATGGCACAAACCCTAGAGGTGGATTTCTCCAGAATCCAGTTTACCCCCGACCTCATGCCTAGTGATGTGATTGGTACAACGGTCTTCAATATGCAATCCTCAGAATTTTCTTTTAATGAAGGGCCAGTATTCGCCAACTTCGTCTTGATCGATGAAATCAACCGCGCACCCGCCAAGACACAAGCGGCCCTCTTCGAGGTCATGGAAGAACACCAGGTCACCGTCGATGGTCATACCTATCCGATGGCCTTCCCTTTTTTCGTCATTGCAACGCAGAATCCAATAGAACAGGAAGGTACTTACAAATTACCTGAAGCACAACTGGATCGTTTTCTGGTAAAAATCAATCTTGCTTACCCAGACCTGGGTGAGGAAATGGCAATTCTACAGCGATTCCGCAATGATTTTAAGATAGATCACAAACAAGTGGGCCGAGTCTTTTCTGCTCAGGAATTGAAAAATTGCCGAGAGCTAGTGGAGCAAATACAGATCAAAGATGACCTACTCCAATATATCGCCAATATCACTCATAATACCCGCAATAGTGGTGATCTATTCCTTGGTGCGTCTCCGCGGGCCTCACTCGCCATACTCAAAATGGCGAAAGCTACCGCAGCCATGGCTGGTCGGGACTTCGTCACCCCCGATGACATCCAGTACGTAGCCTACCCTGTTTTAAATCACCGGATCATATTGACCCCAGAGCGAGAGATGGAAGGCTTCAGTACAAAAGATGTCATCAAGGATATTATTCAAAAAATCGAAGTACCTCGTTAGTGTCTATTTTGTGTTCGCTTTTTGCCCAAAGGGTGTTCGCCAAACAGGCACTTAGTCAAAACGCAGGTTGCCAATATTAGAGGCTATACCGATCCGAATACCAAAATCGAAGTATTTGCCGTCTTGAAACGCCGTAGCCGCTTCAATTCTTAGTATTCGGAAAATGTTATCAATTGAATACCCTACTTCAAAATATTGCTGCGAAGTCGGCGTATAAAGGTGATTCACAAATATGTTTTCTTTGATTCCCAATAGCCACACCTCCGGCACCTGTGTCACTAAAAACTTCCTGAATTGGTAATGCAATTGTGTCGCTACAAATTCCTCCTGCGTACTATACCGATAATAATCTAAGAGCCGGAAGCTTCCCGCAGGGTTGATTGTAGCTAATACCGTGCGGTTTCCCTGAAAGTGCTTGAAATCGGCGAAGCCTACATAGTCCTTGTACAAAAATGCACCCGCATTCACGTTGACATGAATATGGCTACCCGCTCCTACCCGAAAGTCATGTTCAAAAGTGCCCTCAATCATGCCAAAGTCGACCTGACTGTCTAAGACATTTGGAATTGCTCCTCGGTATTGTAGGGAAATAGTGGGAGTAGGTCTATCCAATATTCGTTTCCTGCCGTTATAGATTCTATATTTTTGCCAAGGTTTGGCTTTGAAGCCAATCCTGAAATGAAAAGCCTTTTCTTGGTTGGGAAAAGGATAATCCGCTTCCAAATTGAGGGGCTGGTTGGAATCATAAACGCGATCGTCTCGATTAAACCAGGTCTGGCTCGTATTATTGAATAACAGATTTCGGTTCTCCCAATTAACAGCAACACTTAGCGTCATATTCTCCTTAAGCTTATGACTTAAACCTAACCCTAAGTACTCCTTTTCATATATTTTTAGGAAATTCTGCTCATATAAGAGGGTAGAAAAGGTATTGATAAACTCACTGATGGGTTTGTTGCGGTTATACTGCGAAATATAGCGCCCACCTTCTACAGCAAACCCACTTCGCTTTAATCGAGGCCCATAAGAAAGATTGAAACGCCCTTTGGCTGAAAACTTATCACGCGCAAAGGAATAACGAGGAGTAAACGTAAATCGACTGATCGTCTTATCTGTGCTTACTCGGTAAGATAAATCGGTTTTGACACTATAACCTTCTACAGGATTGAATCGGATTCCCATCAAAGGGGTCTCATAATTCAATCGCTTCCCTTTTCCCATGTTATAGGAATTACCCAGTATCAGGTCCTCTATTTGGAAGGGACTTTTCCGCTTTCGATTCCCCCCAAAGGTCTGCGTAGAGTCTTTCTTCGCCTTCTCTTGTTCCTTCCTTTCCAAACTGTCCATCATCACATAACCTTTTACCTCATAATTTGTCAAAGGAACGGGTCTTATCTCTTCCCAATAAGAGACATCACGCTTTTTAGCCATTGAATCCACCGTATAGGTTCGCTCCATGACGACTTCGGGCTCCTTTCGTTCTTTCCTTTCTTGCTTTTCATATTCCCGAATCATTTTTCGTAAATCCTTGCGCGTAAGCTCCTCTCCTGTATTCAGTTTTTCTTTAATCGTGCCCGTCTTTGGGTTCTTCTTTTTTGCTGCGGCAATTTCTTTAGCTAGTTCTTTCTCAATTTTTTCATCAATGACTTTGAAGTCCACATCTAGATCAGGGTTCAATTCAATCACATAGTCACTCACCGTAGCTAGATAGTTATAGGCTAGCCCTATACCCAAAATGCTACCATCAACACCAAATCGATGACTGACAGGCAACCAAGCTCGATCCTGTATTGGCGCATACACTTGCGACATATTGAAGGTAAAGCCAAATTTATAGGTTTTAAGCGATAGACTATGGATACTCCACCAGTCTTCCACGATATAAATCGTTCCCTCAAATAAATTCTCTCCTCGGCTACGGGGAATCACCTTGATCTGATTAATGCCATAATCACGATCTACAAAGTAGCCCTCCAACTCAAAGCGATAATAGGCAAACGCCTTGGGAGAAAGCGGAGAAATCGCTTCCGCTATCGTAGGTTCATAAAAACTTCCGTTGATGTACTCATTTGGACTGGAAGAATTGGCATCTCCTTCCGTATAAATAGAAATGACCGTTTCCTTAAAAGTGTTGGGTCGTTTATATTCAACCTTACTCACCGATTCGGATACAAAAGCAAAAGAGGTATCAATCCCTTCTTTTTTCATCGCCCCTCGGAGGTAGAATGGAATCTTTTTGATTCGACCTGCCCCCTTTATGTAAACTTGGGCCTTATAGGTTTCAATTTGCTGACGGTGATAGCTAGCCTTGGCAATCGCCTTTCGCATAATGGTATAAGCGGGATCCTCATCGGCATTCCCCAATACTTCTACCGTTTTCAGTTCAAAGGCTTGTTCTTTAAGTACGATGTTAAGTTCCTTCTCTGTCGACCCTAGCGAAATCTCTTGCCGCTGGGCCTGATAACCTAAATGTTGGAAAATCACGGTATAATCACCAGATCCCAACGTAACGCGGTAAAACCCTTCTTCATTTGTAGTTACCCCTGTACCCGTTTCTTCCACATAGATAGTAGCATAAGGAATAGGTTCCCCGGCTTCATCTTTGATGGTTCCAAAAAGAGTATGGGCTAAGAGCGGTGTGGTGGAAAGTAATGCACAGCAAAACAGTGCAAAAGTTAGTATTTTATTCATATGTAGTCGTATTAGGATTCATTAGTAAGAGTGGGTTATTCTTCTAATGGTTGTAGATTGATAGCTCACAAAATCGGCATTTAAAGACTGTCGACACAAAAAAATAGGCAAACTTGCTGTTTTAACGGATTTACAGCGCCTCTGTGAGGCTCTTTTCTTAATATTAACAATAGAAGCCTCCATGCTGTTCTATCTAGATGAAGCCTAGCATTCCACAACACCAGCTCGCGAACGGCTTACTAAATTCTACTTCTGTTTGATGAAAAGGGATTTTCTTTGTAAATTTGAATACACGCCTAAAGTATCCTGATAAATACAACTTACTGGGAGACTCCATTCTACAGTATTAGCAGATTATACGTTCTAACTTAAAAGGTAATCCGTCCTTATTATCAGTTTCTGCATCTTTATGCATAGAAGTACTTTTTTATGATGACGTATTAATTCAAAAAATTATGTTTTTAAGATTCTTAAAATTGCCAAAATACCAGCGCTACGAGTACAAACCTCGATACTGGGATCCAGAAAAAGAAGAATTGGAAAAGCGCATGCAGCAAATAAGAGATCGCCAAAATGGCGTGAGCGCCGACGCCGTAAGATCCAGAATTGCATCCGGAGGAATTCGGCGAGGGTTTGCCGGAAGTAGCCGGATTCGCCAGCAGCAAACCAAACGGTCTAACATCATGCTAATAGCGATAATTATAGCTCTTTTCTTCTTGGCCTATATGTTTCTTAATGTATATTTGCCTGGATTTGAAGAAATGTTGAACAACAAACAAGGGGGAACCGACGGTTTTTAGAAGATGTAAGACGTTCATCCCTCTTAGCGTAAATAAATAAAAGAGATTCAATTTATGGCTGATCTTATTCAGCTGTTGCCCGACGCAATCGCCAATCAAATTGCAGCTGGTGAAGTAATTCAACGTCCAGCATCTGTTGTGAAAGAGTTGATGGAGAATTCTATCGACGCTGGAAGCACAAGTGTCAAATTGATTGTGAAAGATGCTGGAAAAACCCTGCTACAAATCATTGACAATGGTTGTGGCATGTCGGAAACAGACGCTAGAATGGCATTCGAGAGGCATGCAACCTCGAAAATTAGGCAGTCTTCTGACCTCTTTGCCATCCGAACTATGGGTTTTCGGGGAGAAGCGATGGCGTCTATCGCGGCCGTAGCGCAAGTAGAAATGCGAACACGCCGCCAATCGGAAGAATTGGGACACCGATTGGTCATTGAAGGGTCAGAGATCAAAACCCAAGAACCCTGTCAGGGTACTGCAGGTACAAATACCGCTGTTAAAAATCTCTTCTTTAATGTCCCCGCCCGACGTAATTTTCTAAAATCCAATACGGTGGAAATGCGTCATATCATCGACGAATTCCAGCGTTTGGCCATTGCCAATCCCGACATATTTTTCTCTCTTCATCATAATAATGCCGAAATTTTTCATCTTCCTCCTGGGAATCTACGTCAAAGACTCATTGCCCTTTTTGGTAGTGCCTATAACAAACGACTTGTTCCGGTTTCGGAAGAGACAGATGCATTGAAACTGTATGGCTTCGTTGGTAAACCAGAGTTTGCCAAAAAAACAAGGGGGGAACAATTCTTTTTCGTCAATCAAAGGTTTATCAAGAGTGGCTACCTCAATCATGCGGTAGTTGGTGCATTTGAAGATCTATTGCCAGCGGATACTTATCCTTTTTATGCGATTTTCATCGATATTGACCCGGCTCGGATTGATATTAATGTTCACCCAACTAAGCAGGAAATAAAATTTGAGGACGAAAAACTGGTTTATAATTACCTAAAAGTTGCCATCCGGCATAGTCTTGGGCAATACAGTATCATGCCCACTTTGGATTTCGACCAGGAAACAAGCTTTGCCGCTAATCGAGTAACACCCGCCAAGGCGCCAGGGTTCACCGTAGATTCCTATACCAGAGAAAGCAAAGCAACATCGGGGAATAGGAGCCAAGGTGATATCAATTATACTGGCGAAGAGAGACGACAACAAAATAACCTTGAGAATTGGCAGCGACTATATGAGGGAGAGGAGGACTTTTCTGAAGTGACGGATGATACCGAAGAAAATACAGCTTCTGTAACCATTGAGAGTGAGTGGTCCAAGGACAATACCCTTGATGATGATACGAAGAGTTTCTCCAGGCAACAGAGACCCCCTTATCAAGTTCATGCGGCTTACATTGTAAGTCATATCAAATCTGGTTTTCTACTCATTGATCAACAGGCCGCTCATGAGCGGATTCTATATGAAGACTATTTGCGCGTCCTTGAGAAACAATCAGCTAGTTCGCAAAAGCAGTTATTTCCTAAGACGATCCATTTATCCGTAGCTGATGCAGCTATGCTTAGAGACATCATCCCCCAAATCAATTTACTGGGCTATGATATCCAGGAGTTTGGTCAGGATACTTTTGTCATCAATGGTATTCCAGCTGAGATGGGAGATCATGGCCATGAGGAGAAAGCCATTGAAATCTTATTGGAGCAGTACAAATCCAATATGGAACTCAAATTGGAGACCAAAGAAAACCTTGCACGATCTTTGGCACGCAGTACTGCTATTAAGCGGGGGCAATCCCTCACAATAGAAGAGATGCAGTCTCTAATAGATAAATTATTTGCTTGCGAAATACCGTTTTCAAGCCCAAATGGCCGCAACTGCTTTATTACTTTTGAACTAGATGATCTAGCCAAACGTTTTGAAGGGTAATGTCTTAATTTTGTCGAAAACCTTTGTAGGTTGAGCGTTCTTGTTTTACATTGTATACTATGTTTAGAATTACAGATGTTGTTCGCCATTTGTTGATCATCAATGTGATGGTCTTCATCGCTGCAGAATTGTTGAAACCAAGCTTGGATATCCTTGCCTTGCGTTATCCACTTTCTGATGAGTTTTACCCTTTCCAGTTGGTAACTCACTTCTTTATGCATGCGCCATTGCCGCAGATATTCCATATTTTCTTCAACATGTTTGCCCTGGTGATGTTTGGTAGTGCGTTGGAGTCCCTATGGGGGCCAAAGCGATTTCTGTTATTTTACTTTACTTGTGCATTTGGAGCAGCAGGTCTACATTTGTTATCCAGTTATATGGATATTTCGCACGTCCAGGATACGATCATGGCTTTTAAGGATAACCCCAATTATACTACCTATTGGGCCTTTTTTAATGATTTGCCCCTAGATCGGTTTGGTGATAATTTTAAAGATAGTGTAGCGGAACTTGGACGAGCTATTGAAACAAACCCGACACCAGCCGCTATCAGAGAGGCAACGGACTTTATGGGTTCTTACCTAGAGGGGAAGATGAATAGCCAAATTGTAGGGGCTTCGGGAGCCATTTATGGCCTATTACTGGCTTTTGGCATGCAATTTCCTAATGCGGAGTTGATGTTGATTTTTCTCCCCATTCCTATAAAAGCAAAGTACTTTATCCCTATACTAATGATTATTGAGTTGTTTTTAGGATTCAACCAATATGCTTGGGATAATATCGCACACTTTGCGCATTTGGGGGGAGCGATCACCGGATTCTTCCTGATTATGTATTGGCGAAAAAGAGGAGAAGGCTTTCAGTAAGTGAAGTTCTAATTCCTTGGTTTACGTATAAATAGTAGAAACAATATATCTACTTAAACCGTTAGTTGTTGTAGATTTAATGCTTAATTTGAAGCCTTTGGTTTAATTGTAATGTATAAAGATGTTTAGATCAATTTGGGACGACGTGAAGAGAGAATATAGTTATGGTAATATGGTCACTCGTATTATCATTATCAATCTTGCTTTTTTTGTCATTGTCAAATTGTTATGGGTTGTGCTGATGATTAGTAATGCCTGGGTAGAACCAGAAATTTACCGAACCATCAGCCGGTTTTTTATGATTTCCTCCGACTGGTGGCACAATCTAACCCACCCTTGGGTAATCATTACTCATATGTTTTTCCATGAGGGCGTTTTCCACATCCTCTGGAACATGCTATTCCTCTATTGGTTTGGACGTATTGTTGGCGACTTATTGGGTAATCACCGGATACTACCCCTTTATTTGCTAGGTGGCTTAGTAGGTGGATTCATCTATTTAGTTACCGCTAAATTACTCTCTCCTAATACCAGTTTCGCACTGGGTGCTTCGGGAGCGGTAATGGCTATTGTGGTAGCGGCGGGAACCACCTCTCCTGATTATATCATGCGCCTGATTCTCTTGGGTGACATCAAACTAAAATATATCGTTGGTGCACTGGTCTTTTTTGATGTAGTGGGCATGGGTAGTAATATCAATACCGGAGGCCATATCGCTCACCTTGGTGGCGCCTTTTTTGGCTGGCTTTTTGTCCGACAATTACGTGAAGGGAATGACCTCTCGATACCCATCAATAATCTGATGAATCGATTGCAACGCTTTTTTAAGGGATTATTGACTGGCGTTCCACAAACAAGAAAAGGACCTAAAGTCGTTTACCGAAACCCCAATCGGAAGAAAATGACCAATAGGAAGGGTAATGCGTCTTCTGATTACCACGATTTATCGCATCAGGAACAATTGGATAGAATTTTAGAAAAAATAAAGAAAACAGGATACGAAAACCTAACGGAAGAAGAGAAAGAGTTTCTCTTCAACGCTAGTAAGAAATAGCCAATAACCCGCTGTGAAACAAATGCAACGTGCCTTGCGCTGGGCTAATGCTGTTTTAGTATTACTCACGCTCTCATCCTACTTGTCCATATACCTAGATCCTGGCTTCTTCTGGCCAATTTCTATCCTTGCCCTGTTTTATCCTTGGCTTCTCCTTCTCAATATTATCTTCATTATCAGCTGGGTATTCCTTCGGAAACCCTACTTTTTTTATTCATTGGGTTGCATTCTAGTAGGTTGGCATTTTCTAAGCAACTTTGTAGGGCTTAATTTTAATAGTACGACTTCAAGTACTGCTAATGCCATTCGGGTCATGTCCTATAATTGCCATGCACTTCACCCCATCAAAGGCCCCAGAGGAAGTTGGAAAATCCACCACCTTACCCAACTAGTAGCCGAACAAAAAGCAGATATCGTATTCTTTCAGGAGTTTCCTATCCTATCACGTATTGCCGACCCCCTAGCCAAAGAATTAGCTGAGAAATGCGGCCTAAAATACGCCTACCGTGAACCGCGGAAAAGCTTAGCCCTTTTTTCAAAATATCCTATAGGACAGAAGAATGTCAAGTATTTTACTAATGATGCCAATGGATACCAATATGCAGATGTAAGCATTGATGAACAGACTATCAGGGTCTACAATATTCATCTACAAACAAATGCTTTAAGTGGCATTGCCAACAAGGTGGCCAAGGAAGGAAATTTACAAGAAAAGGAAACTTGGTTACAAATAAAGGGCATGATAGGTCGCTACAAAAAATCGGCCAAAACGAGAGGTCAACAGGCAGGAGAAATAGCGGCGGGAATTCAACGTAGTCCACATCCTATTATCTTAGGTGGAGACTTCAATGACGTTCCTTTTTCTTACACTTACCACCAGCTATCAAAAAATCTACAAGATGCTTTCACAAAAAAAGGCAGTGGCTTAGGAATTACCTTTAACGGAAGCATTCCGGCCCTACGTATCGATTACCTCCTCAGCTCGCCATCTTTTAAGGTATTAGATCATAAAATTCTAGAAGAAGACCGGTCCGACCACTTCCCTATTATTAGTACATTCCAGCTACCCCAATAAAAGTAGCAATTGCTCTGCCGCCCAAAACCCAAGAAAGGTTCCCACCGCATTGCCTAAAGCACCTAACAAAACAGCCGGTAGCACCAAGTCCCTTCGCCCCAAACTCCTAGCTAGGGCTAGCGCAGATGTTCCCCCACCAACATTAGCTTGCGATACCATGGCCGCCTCGGCTAAACCTAGTTTCATGGCTCTCGCTGCCAATAAAGTGCATAATCCATGCGTCGCAACCGTAATCAAGGCAAAGACCAACAACACACCACCCAACTCCCCCATCTTACTCAAAGCAGCTAAATCACAGAAAGCGCCAATCACCGCTAGGAAAAGATAAACTGAAAACATGCCCAGAGTCTGAGCGCCCTTGATGCGTTTAGCAATAGGTAATTGCGCAATAATCAAGGCCAGTGTCGTAATAATGATAATAGAGGGAATTGGATACCCGCGGCTACTCGCCCAGTCAGCCAGCCCTTCAGAGATGAGCAGTGCCGCCATTCCCAAGGCTAACACAAGTCCTATATCCATGGGGTGCAGACTTTCTGTATCATCGGCAATGCCCAAGTTGTCGTCATCCTTTGTATTAGGTTTGGGTTTCGTCGATTTGGCTCCCTTCCACAAAAAGCCCAATACTGCAGGAAACGCCAATGTAACGATCATCCAAATAGTAGTAATAATATTATCCACGACAACCGAACCACTATACAAAACCCCTTCCTTTACGATATCATAATTGAGCGCCAACGCATTGAAATTGACACTCCCTCCGGTATAGGTGCCCACAAACATCCCTCCCACGGCAGGATATAACTCACCGATATACTTCGATCCGTTAACCGCCCACATACCAAGTATCACGCCTAAGGTCGTTCCCAAAGATCCAATCAGGAATAAGGCCACTAAGGGTAATCCAGCCTTCATCACATCTCGCAAATTCACACGCAACAGTAACCAAAAGATTGAAATGGGTGCCACGTAAGCAAAAATTGCATGGTAGGCAGGAACAGGCCTTTCTGCGCTCGATCCAGCGGGCATAATGCCCAAATTGGCAACAATAGCCGTTACCAAAATGACCAAAAGTGCAGTACCCAGGTGACGTAAAAAAGTCCGTCTGACCAAGTATTCAGATAGTACAACAATCAAAGATAAGAGGGCAAGTACATATAGTGAGCTTGTAAACATGGCATGGTTTTCTAAATGGTAGTCTTGTCCAAAGAGAAGATAGATGAACCTAAATATAGCCTCTTATTTGGTTAATTCGTGATCGTCCTCAACTTGTTTGAAGGAGGAATATTAATGGAGAGACACTTTGTACAAAAAAATAAAGCCCGGCGAAAAACGCCAGGCCATTAACATAAACCGCTCAAGAGTGTCAAAAGAGGCGCGATTATATCGTTAATTTCTTTTTGTAAAATTTTACTGCGTGAATCGACTAGTTTGCATCCGTTTTACACTGGATATTTACCTTAAGTAATACCTAAAAAGTGGGCTTTAGCGACATAAATATCGTTGGGTAAGAGAGCACCAAAGGCCACCCTTTACGCTCTTAGTCCTTATTCTCAGTGAGTATTGGGATTATACGAGTAGGAAAGAAAATGGTAGTGCAAGTTTATCTGACGGAAAGTAAAAACTTATTGGGTGTTGTTCAACTCCAAAACCTTAACTATCATTAAATATACAATTTTTTTCTCATACCATACAATGCCCTTTAAGTTTTAAGCTTATCCACTTTTTTTTACCAACAATATTGGCTATTTAGCAAAACAAATCTATTAAGTTCATAACTATGGCTGAAGAATTACCCAATGTTATTGTTGATTTCGTTCTAGAGAATGACCTCATGTTTATTCAAATTAAAAATTACTCCAATTATGCTCCAGCCGTTAATGTACGCACAAGGTTTGACCAGCCGATTATAGGCTTTGATGGAAAAAAGCTCGTCTCAGAAATAGCTATCTTTAAACACCTTGACTACTTAGCTCCATTAAAGGTCTTTAAAATTTTCACTGCCCCTCTGCAAGCATTTCTTAAACGCCTGAAAGAGGACGAAATAGCCATCAAGATTATCTATGAAGATGATCGAGGAAAACGATTTGCAAAGGCCATAAGGCACAACCTTAGCATATACAAAGATCTTCCAATCATAAAAAAACGCTGAGACCATGAGTGAATTTTTACAAAGCCATCATTTTCAGGTAGAATGGGGAGGAAGTAGAATTGGCTTTCAAGAAATAAGTGGCCTGAGTGTCAAGGTGGATATCATCGAAGTACATGAAGGAAGCTTTATAGACGAAAGCCCGATCAAACTACCCGGCCGAAAACACTACGGTAATATCACCCTAAGGCGAGGTATTGTCAAACGAGACAATGAGTTTTTTAATTGGTGGAATACCATTCAAATTGGCGAGGTAGAACGACGGGATATAGTAATCAGTCTACTCAATGAACAACATCGACCGACTTTAGTCTGGAAAGTTCGTAATGCTTTTCCGGTAGAAATTGTCTGGTCAGACTTGAAAGCCTCTGCAAGTGAAGTCGCCATTGAATCGCTAGAAATTGCCTGTGAAGGGGTCACAGTTAGCAACGAATAAATCTATTAGTCAGACTTCTACCGGTTATTTTTATATCCTGCTGATCATATGCTTAGTCGCCTTTTGGAAAAATGCGGTTTAGTAAAATGCCACAAATATCAATAGCCTGGAGTTCGACATGTTTTTCCTCACTTACAAAGATGGGATAATACTTTTCATCAATATCGATGCATCCATGTGATCCATTGACCAATGAATCATCTAGGGGGATAACATCCATAAGCGTACGAAAACCCAACTTCTTCTTGATCAGCTTCCAAATAATCCTGCCAATCATAAACCTCTTTTTAGGATCAGTAAACATCTCCACTGGATCATAACCAGGCTTGTTATGTATGTCCACCATCCTAG
>Ga0070726_10002089_pt1 | contig 18575 bp, 12 predicted proteins | sample tdAd471_FD_67275 | JGI IMG/M metagenome (GOLD analysis project Ga0070726, IMG submission 67275) | Marine sediment microbial communities from the Atlantic coast under amendment with organic carbon and nitrate - tdAd47.1 | ecosystem: Environmental > Aquatic > Marine > Coastal > Sediment | place... | reverse complement strand
CGCGGTGTGCCCGGTGACCGACCAGCCGGACTTCGGCACCATGGAGGTCGCCTACGTCCCCGACCAGCGGGTGCTCGAGCTCAAGAGCCTCAAGCTCTACCTCGGCGCCTACCGCAACGTGGGGATCTTCCACGAGACGGTGACCAACAAGATCCTGGAGGACCTGCGCCAGGCCCTCGAGCCGCGGCACATTCAGGTCACCGGGACCTACAACGCCCGCGGCGGGATCACGACCACCGTCGTCGCCGAGTGGCCCGAGCGCGATCCGGGGATCGCCGGCACCGGCTAGCTCAGCGCGCGTGCAGGACCTCGGAGTCGTCGAACATGGGGTCGTCGGGGACCGCGTCGAACACGCGCACGTAGTGCACGAGGCGGAACCAGCGGGACAGGGCGGTCGCGCTGCGGTCCTGGGGCCAGGCGTCTTCGTCGCTGGACCAGGCCTCGAGCTCCTTGACGAACAGCGGCTCGGCGAGCTCGAGCAGCAGCTCCTCCAGCCCGGCCTGGTTCTCGGCGGTGGGCAGCAGGTAGACGTTGGGCTCGCGCTCGAGCTCGGCGAGGGTCACCGCGGCCTCGGGGTCGAGGCCCTGGACCCACGCGAGCATGGGCTCGCGCGGGATCAACGCCACCGCCGACCGCTCGCTGAGCAGCACCGCGCCGGCTAGGCCGCGCGGCGGAGGGACTGCGGGCGCGAGAACACGCCGCTGGCGCGCACGGTCTCACGCGCGCTGGCGGTGGTCTCGGCGCGGAACAGCGACTTCCCGTCGCGCCAGTGGTGCCGGACCACGTAGGGCTGGCGATCGGTCGTCATGTAGTAGCGGTGCACGATCTCGCAGGCCGGGGGCGGGGTTTGGAAGTCGCCCTCGATCCAGGTGATCTTCTGCTCGTCGGTCAGCTCGCAGCGGAGGATCTCGAGCATTTCACCCAGGGTGAAGCGGCGGCCGTTGGCGCGAGCGAACACGCGCTCGGGGTGCTGGGCCTGGATCCGGTTGACCCCCGTGGAGCCCTGGGCGCGGTCGTAGGAGCTGAACTCGCCCACGAGGGCGCGGGCGCGGGGCACGGTGTCGATCCCGTAGCGCCGCTTGACGCTGCGCCAGAACCCGGTCAGCGAGGCCAGGCTGGGCACCGGCTCGGCGTAGCGCTCGCGCAGGCGCACCAGGCCGAAGGCCTTGTAGTTCTCGGTGCCGAAGTCCTCGGGGTCGAGCCGGGTGAGGAACTCCACGTCGGCGCGCGGGGAGACCCCGGCGCGCTGGAAGAACGAGAACGCGTCCACGTCCCCGGCCTCGAACAGGGGGATCGAACCCCAGCCGACGGTCAGCAGCACGTCGCAGGGCAGGGTCCCCTCCGGGGCCGGGGGCGGCGGCTCGACCAGGCGCTCCTGCGCCGCCGACTCCTCGCGCCCACCCTGCGGCGGCATGCGCAGCACGGTGTTCATGAACGTGCGGATCCGCGACGCCCACCCGGATCCCTGCTTCGCGTGACGGGGATAACTCATCCAACCCTCCCACTGTCCTTATCGGCGGGCCCCGGCCCTGACTGAACGGGCCACACGCGCGTCCGGCCTGCGTTCCATCCGAGTTCGAATGCGACCCATGAACCGCTGGGGGGTCGACGGGTGCCCGGGAGCGAACAGTGTTTCGCCGCCGGCGGGCGCTGGCGTCGAGGGTTGTCCGTATCTCGCTGCTGGCAAAGAGCTTGCACTTGGGCCAGGCGGAGAGAGAGAGGAATCATGACCCGCACCGCCCCGACCCCCGCCCCCCAGGCCCCCGCTCCGAAACGCGCTAGGATCTCCCCTGTGGGTGACCCGTCTCGAGAGTTGCTGTGGCTGCGCCGGGTGCGCGACCTGTCCCAGGCCCTCACGGCCGAGAAGAGCCCCAGCCGCCTGATCCCCCGGATCCTGGACGCGGCGATCGAGCTCAGCGGCGCCGAGCGCGGCTTCCTCGTGCTCCTCCGCGGGAAGGACTCCGGCGGGCGACCCAAGGTCAAGATCGAGGCCGCCCGCGGCTTCGACCAGGTCAACTTCGACCGCGGCGGGCTCAAGGTCTCGCAGACCGTGGTCGAGCGCGTGCTCATGCGCGACACCGACGGCGTGCTCACCAGCAGCGAAGACGACCGCGACCTGCTCGAGGTCTCCAGCGTGCGCGAAGGCCGCGTGGTCTCGATCGTGTGCGTCCCGCTCAAGCTCCGCGGCGAGACCCGGGGGGTGCTCTACCTCGACCACCGCTTCAGCCCCGAGGTGTTCCAGCCCGGCGACCTGCCCCTGCTCAACAGCTTCGCCAGCCAGGCCGCCCTCGCCCTCGAGACCGCCGAGCGCCGCGGGCTGCCCGAGGGCGACGCCGAGCCCGCCGCCGAGGCCCAGGTCGCCAGCGTCCCCGTGCACTGCGGTGAGCTGTTCGGCGTCTCCCCCGCCCTGCAGAAGGTGTTCGCCGAGGTCGAGCGCGCCGCGCGCTCCTGGCAGCCCGCGGTGGTGTGCGGCCCCCCGGGGAGCGGCAAGTCGGCGGTCGCGCGCGAGGTCCACCAGCAGTCCGGTCGCGCCGACGAGCCGCTGGTCGTGATCGACTGCGCGGCCCTGGAGGGCGGCGCGCTGGAGAGCGAGCTCTTCGGCCACCGCAAGGGCGCCTTCCCCTGGGCGACCCAGGATCGCCGCGGGGCGCTGACCCTCGCCGGCAAGGGCACCTGCGTGCTCGAGTCGGTAGAGGCCCTCCCCTGGCAGGTGCAGAGCATGCTCGTGCGCGCGCTGAAGGACGAGCAGATCACGCCCTGCGGCGCCCAACGCTCGACGCCCCTCGCCTGCCGGGTCGTCGCGACCTCGACCCTCTCCCCCAGCGAGCTGGGCGACGGCCAGGCCCTGCGCCCCGAGCTGTTCTACCGCCTCGACGTGCACCGGATCGCGATCCCGCCGCTGCGCGAGCACCCCGAGGACGTGCCGCTCTTCGTCGAGCACTTCGGCGCCCAGCACAAGGGCAGCTCGCTGCGCCTCTCGTCCCGGGCCCACACGCTGCTCGCGAGCTACGCCTGGCCGGGCAACGTGCGCCAGCTCGAGAACGAGGCCCGGCGGCTGGCGGACCTGGGCGGGATCAAGCTCAGCGCGAACCACCTCTCGCCCGAGATCCGCGCGGGCGAAGGCCTGGGCGGAGGGATCCCGGCGACCTTCGCCGGGAAGACCCTCGCCGACGTCGAGCGCGAAATGGTCGAGCTGGCGCTCAAGGCCTGCGACGGGAACAAGAGCCGCGCGGCCCGACAGCTGGGGATTCCCCGCTCGACGCTCTACCACCTGATCGAGCGCCACGGGCTGGAGTAGCTCCGGCTCAGCGCCCGCCCAGGGTCTCCAGGCTGAGCTTGCTCCGGTAAGGCACCAGCTCCTCGTAGTCGTCGAGCACGAGCTCGCCCCAGCGGTTGAACAGCCCGCGGAACCCGCCGCGGCGCGCCGCGAGCAGCGCCTGGCGCACCTGGATCGGCTCGGCCTGGCTGCGGGCCAGCCACAGCGCGCGGTAGAACGCGACCAGCGGGGCCTCGGGGGCCCAGGCCTCGAGCACTCGCAGCTCGAGGTCGGCCCGCAGCAGCTCGCCCGCGCGCACGAGGAGGAACGCCCGCGCCAGGCGGGCCATGGTCCGCGAGGGGTGCTCGGCGAGCACCGCGTCGCAGAGCTCGAGGGCGCGGGGCAGGCGCCCGGCCTGGTCGCCGATTTCGACGGCGTAGGCCTCCATGACCGCCTGGGCCTCGCGCTCGCGCCAGCCCTCGGGCTCCCGCGCGCGCAGCTCGTCGAGCACCACGAGGTAGCCCATGGCGCCGACCGCGTTCTCGGCCTCCATGCCGCGCACCCCGTCGACGTTGCGCACGCTGACGCGCACGCGCTCGTGGAGGTCCTTCACCAGCAGTGGATCCCAGGAGATCGCCTCCAGCGCCGCGATCAGCGGACCGGGCCCGAAGTCCGTCGCGCGCACCAGCGCCCGGCGGAAGCGCGCGTGCCAGTTGAGCGGGTCGCGGGCGATCTCTTCGTCGAGGCGCGGGATCTGCGCGGCGGGGGGAACTCGGGGGTCGATCGCTCCCAGCCGGCGGTCGCCCTCGAGCACCCGCTCCTGGGTCAGGGGCGCGGGCTGGCGGGTGAGGCTCAGCGCCTCGCGCGCCCACGACACCTGCTCGGGGTCTCCCCAGCTCGCGAGCGCCTCGAGTCGGGTGTGCAGCTCGTCGGTCGCCGCGAGGGGGCCCGGGGAGCGGGCGGCGAAGCGCGGGTCGTGGCGCCAGCGCCAGAGCGCGACGTCTCGCGTGCACTCCGCGACGAGCCACCCGCACACCGCTCGCGGGGCCACCTCGCGCAGCGCGTCGACGGCGCGCGGCAGGAACTGCGGCTGAGCGAGGCGATCGCAGAGCGCGAGCAGCTCACGGGCGTCCGCGTCGCGGGGCCAACGCGGGAGGCGCGGGCCGTGCAGCGCGTCGCGGGCAGCCCAGAGCCTCCCCCGGCGGAGCTCGGCGCGAGCCAGGGCGCAGCTCAGCTCGGCCCGGCGCCAGGTCTCGAGCGCAGCGCGGAGCGCCGGGCGCGGGTCGCGCCCCTCCAGCTCCGCCAGCCGGGCCTCGAGCACGGCGCGCTCGGGGCTCTCGCGCAGGTCGGCCAGGAGCTCGCCCGCGCGCTGGAGCTCCCCGGCCTCGAGGGCGCCGCCGACCGTGCCCGGGACGCTGCGCCCCGGGACCCTGGGCTGGCGGGACCCCAGCGCCCACACCCCGGCGACCCCGGTCAGCGCGAGGGCCGCCGCGAGCCCCAGCGCGAGGGACGCCTGAAGCCCGCGGGCCTGGCGCGCCGCCTTGGGCTCGAGCAGCGCCTCGTCGAGCGCGGCCAGGAAGGCGCCGGCGTCGGGGAACCGGTCCTCCGGATCGTGGGCGAGGGCCTGCAGGCACACCGCGGACAGCGCCGGCGGCACGCTCGGCTCGAGCTCCTCGGGCGGGGGGGGCGCGAGCTCGGTCAGCTTGGCCAGCTCGTGCAGGTTCGCGGCCGGGAAGGGGTGGGCGTCGGTCAGCAGCCAGTAGGCGATCACCCCCAGCGCCCACACGTCTCCCCCCTTCCCGCTCGCCAGCCCACGGAACGCCTCGGGCGCCAGGTAGGCGGGGGTCCCCACCAGCGCGCCGGTGAGGGTCAGGCGCTCGGAGTCGGGCGCCTTGGCGAGGCCGAAGTCGATCACCCGCGCGTGTCCGCTGGCGTCGACGATCACGTTGGCGGGCTTGAGGTCGCGGTGGACCACCCCGGCGGCGTGCGCGTGGGCGACGCCCTCGACGACCTCGCGCAGCGCGTTCATGCGCTGGGCGCGGGTCCAGTCGGCGGCGGCCTCCTCCAGGTCACGGGCGCCCTCGAGCAGCTCGTAGACCAGGTAGGGGTGTAGCCCGTGTTCGCCGACGCTGTAGACCTTGCCGATCGAGGGGTGGCTCAGCCCGGCTGCGATCCGACCCTCACGCAGGAAGCGCTTCGCCCGTGTGCCGCGGGCCGAGGTCAGGAGCTTGACCGCGACCTCGCGCCCGACGGCGGTGTCGAGGGCGCGGTAGACGCGCCCGTAGCCTCCCTGGCCGAGGAGCTGCAGGATCCGGTAGCCACCCTCGAGCTCGTCGCCCCGCTCGAGCTCGTGGGCCTCGACGGTGGCCTCCGTCGGGGTGAACCCGCGCAGGGCTTCACCCAGCGACCAGTAGAGCCCTCCCGACACCGCCCCTCCTGTCGCCACTATGGCACCCGCCTGGGTCGATACGCGAGACGCACGGCACGCATTCGTCACGGCTGCGAGGGCCTGTCCGCGCGCGAACGGTCCCCGGACGCACCCCGCCCGGGGCTGGGGTGTTGTCGATTCGCCGCCCTTCGGCCTCGCGCGTGCTCTTACACCCCTCAGAGCGACACGGTCTTCTTCTTCTCTTTGGTTCCTCTCGCTGTGTAGTCGCTCTCGGAGCCCGCCGACGGTCGGCGGGCTCCTGCTCTGTACGGACCTCCTGCGGCGGATTGCCACAGGGCTTTCGCTTGGATCCCGGCCGGGCGCGGGGATAATGCAGCCGGCCGCAAAGGAGTTACCGCGCGGTCTGCAGGAGCGACCCCGTGCGAACTTCCCTCTGCCTCGGAGCCCTGGTGCTCGCCCTCAGCGGCTGCGACTCCGACGCGCTGCGGGTCTCGCTGGTGCCCAAGCGCCAAGCCACGCCCGCGACGAACCCCGGTGCTCCCCCTGGCCACGCGGGCCACGGAGGCGCGGCCACGCCGTCGCTGCACTGGACGCTGCCCGAGGGCTGGTCCCAGTCCCCGCCCGAGGCGGGGAGCATGCGCTACGCCACCCTGCACGCGCCCGCGCCCCAGGGTCAGCTCGACGTGGGGGTGTTTCGCTTCGGCGGGGAGGCCGGCGGGATCCTGGCCAACGTCAACCGCTGGCGCGCCGAGCTCTCGCTGGCCGAGGTCGGCGAGGGCGAGCTGGGCGCGGTGCTGACTCCGCTGGAGGGCAAGCCCGGCGTCTACGCGATCGACTGGACCGGGGCCGACGGCGAGCGGGGGCTGTTGGCCGCGATCGTGAGCCTGCCCCAGGAGACCTGGTTCTTCAAAGCCCCGGGCGCCGCGCCTCAGCTGCAGGCTTGCCGCGACGAGTTCCTCCTCCTTCTGGGTTCGCTGCACCTGGCCAGCGGCGACCACGACCACGGGGAGACCCCCACGGCCCCGACCCCCGCCCCCGGGGCGCCTGCCGCCACGAGCTTGCCCAGCTGGACCGTGCCCGCGCGCTGGACGGTCGAGCCCGCGCAGGCGCCGCGGTTGGCCAGCTTCAAGGCCGGCGCGGAGGCGACCCTCGCCGTGACCCGCTTCCCGGGTGAGGTGGGTGGCGCGCTGGCGAACCTCAACCGCTGGCGTCAGCAGGTCGGCCTCCCGCCCCTCGACGCGGCCCCCGACCCCGAGCCGCGGGTGGTCGACGGCGTCGAGGGGCGCTGGCTCGACCTGCGCGGGGAGCGCGAGCGCATGGTGATCTGCGCCGTGCCCCACGGCGGCTACACCTGGTTCTTCAAGCTCCGCGGCCCGGTGGCCGAGGTCGACGACGCGGACCCCGAGCTGGCGGAGTTCCTCGACTCGGTGCGCTGGCCCGCCGCCGCTCCGCAGCAGCCCGCGCCCATGCAGCCCACCCCCGTGCAGCCCACGCCCGTGCAGCCCACGCCCGTGCAGCCCACCCCCGCGCAGCCTCCCGCCGCCGAGCTCGCTTGGGACGTCCCCGACGGCTGGACCCAGGCCGCCGAGGCGGGGCGAATGCGGATCGCCACGATCCGCGCCGGCGCGGCCGAGCTGGCGATCACGCGCTTCCCTGGCGACGTCGGGGGGCTGCTGCAGAACGTCAACCGCTGGCGCCGCCAGATCGGCCTCGAGCCGGTGCTGCGGGTGGAGGATCAACCCTCGAACACCCTGGAGGTCGACGGCCTGACGGCGACCCGGGTCGACCTCGCGGGCCCCGAGCGCGCGCTGAGCGTGGTCTTGATCCCGCGTGAGGGGCAGACCTGGTTCGTGAAGCTGGCCGGTGAGCCCGCGGCCGTCGCCGCCGAGGAGGCGCGCTTCGGCGCCTTCGTCGGCTCGCTGCGCTTCGGTGGGGAGGGGCAATGAGCGAGCCGACCGAGGGCACCGCGCCCGAGCCCAGCGCCACGCCGTCCCCTGAGCCAAGCGCCAAGCCGTCCCCCAACCCGCTGCGCCAGGCCTTCGAGGCCCTGGCGTCCTTGCGGCTGACCCTCGTGCTGCTGGCGTTCTCCATGGTCCTCGTGTTCGCCGGGACCTGGGCCCAGCGCGACCTGGGGATCTGGACTGTGCTCGACACCTACTTCCGCGCCTGGATCGTGCACGTCGAGTTCTGGGGGATCTTCCTCCCCGGGGGCTACGTGATCGGCGGGCTAATGCTCGTGAACCTGATCGCGGCCCACGCGCTGCGCTGGAAGACGAACCGCAAGCGCGCCGGGGTGATCTTGATCCACGCCGGGCTGGTGCTCCTGCTCACCGGCGAGCTGGTCACGGATCTGTTCGCCGTCGAGTCGTCCATGGAGATCACCGAGGGCGAGACCGCGAGCTGGGCCTACGACGTGCGCGAGGCCGAGCTGGTCGTGATCGACCCCACGCACTCGGACCACGACGACCTCGAGATCGCGATCCCCGAGTCGCGGCTCGAATCGGGGGCGCGAATCGTGCACTCGCTCCTGCCGTGCACCCTCGAGATCGAGCACTACTACCCCAACAGCGAGGTGATCCAGCAGCGCCTGGGAGACGCCACCCGCGGCCCGCAGGTCACGGCCGGTCAGGCCCAGGGGTTGGTCGCCGAGGAGCGGGCCGAGGTCACGGGGGTCGGTGAGCAGCGCGTCGACCGCCCCAGCGCCTACGTGCGACTGCTCGACGGCGACCGTGAGCTGGGGCGGGTGCTGGTCTCGACCTGGTTCCAATACCAAGACCCGCAGCCCGTGCGCGTGGGGGATCGCACGCTCTTGATCGAGCTCCGCTTCCGCCGCTACTACAAGCCCTACCGGATCAAGCTCCTCGACTTCACCCACGACCGCTACACGGGGACCTCGATCCCCAAGAACTTCGCCAGCCGGATCGTGCTCAGCGACGTGGAGCGCGGGGTCGAGCGCGAGGTCGTGATCGCGATGAACGAGCCCATGCGCTACGCGGGCGAGACCTTCTACCAGTCGGCGTTCAAGAACAACGACCAGACCACCGTGCTCCAGGTGGTGCGCAACCCGGGCTGGACGATCCCCTACATTGCGGTGCTGATCAGCGCCCTGGGCATGCTCCTGCAGTTCGGCGCGACCCTGCTCAAGTGGCTGCGCTCGCGCAAGAGCAAGGCGCCGACCCGCGGTCCGCCGAGCCGCGCGGCCAAGGTCGCGCTCTGGGCCGGCGGGGTCGTGGCCGCGCTGATCCTGCTCCAGCCCCTGGGGCGCGCCGTCGGGCCCGAGGAGCCCTTCGACCTCGCCGGCGCGGCGTCCCTCCCGGCCTCGTTCCGCGGGCGGGTCAAGCCGCTGGACACGATCGCGAAGAACCTGCTGCAGCAGCTCGCCGCGCGGCAGCGGCTCGCCGAATACGACATGGACGCGCTGTCGTGGTTGTGGGAGCTCATGGCCCGGCCGGCGATCGCCCGCGGGCGGCACTGCTTCCGCGTCGACCACCCCCAGCTCAAGGCCGTGCTCTTCCCTCCCCCCGAGGACGCCGAGGAGCAGCCCGCGCAGCCGGAGCTCGAGGGCGACTCGGACCGCGCGCGGGCCACCGCCGAGCTCGAGCGACGGCGGGCCGCGGAGGCCGAGCGCGCGAAGTCGTCGAACCCCGAGGCCGACGAGGTGCGGCACGCCCAGCGCAAGCTGTGGTCCTACGACGAGCTGCTCCCGCGGCGCCGCTGGCTGTTCGAGCAGGCCCAGGCCGCCGACGCGGTCCCCTCGCGGCAGCGCGACAGCTTCCAGCGCGCCCTGCTCAACGTGGCCAACGCGATCAACACCTACGAGGGCGTCGTCGGGCAGCGCCTGCTGCGGCTCGTCCCTCCCGAGGGCCAGGGCAGCGACTGGGTCGCGCTGCCCCAGGGCCGTGACCACGCCGTGGGCGCGGCCTACAACGGCATGATCGCCGCCTACGGGCAGAACAAGGCCCAGGACTTCAACCGCGAGCTGGAGAAGGCCCGGCTCGAGCTCGGCCTGCGTCAGCCGCGAGCGCTGCAGAAGGCCCAGCTCGAGGTCCGCTTCACCCACGCGGACCCCTTCACCCGCAGCGCGGTGCTCTACCTGCTGGCGTTCCTCCTCTGCTGCGGGAGCTGGATCGGGGCGCCGCGGGTCTTGCTCCGCGCGGCGCTGGGGGTGGTGATCGTGACCCTCGTCGCGCACACCCTGGGCCTGGGGATCCGGATCTACCTGATGGACCGGCCCCCGGTGACCAACCTCTACTCCTCGGCGGTGTTCATTGGCTGGGGCGCCGTGCTCCTGGCGCTGCTCATGGAGCGCTTCTGGCGTGACGGGCTGGCGCTCTTCGGCTGCACGGTCCCCGCCGCGCTCTCGCTCCTGATCGCCGACCGCCTCGCCCTCGAGGGCGACACCATGGCGGTGCTGCAGGCGGTGCTCGACACCAACTTCTGGTTGGCGACCCACGTGGTGGTGATCACCCTCGGCTACGCGGCCTGCTTCTTCGCCGGGAACCTGGGGATCCTGTTCCTCGCGCGCGGGCTGTTCACCCGGGGCCTCGACCGTCAGGGCGCGCGACGCATGGCCAGCCTGATCTACGGGGTGGTGTGCTTCGCGGCGCTGTTCAGCTTCGTGGGCACGATCCTGGGCGGGATCTGGGCCGATCAATCCTGGGGTCGCTTCTGGGGCTGGGACCCCAAGGAGAACGGCGCGCTGCTGATCGTGCTCTACAACGCGTTGATCCTGCACGCCCGCTGGTGCGGGGTCGTCCGGCAGCGGGGCATGGCCGTGCTGGCGATCGGCGGCAACGTGGTCACCGCGTGGTCCTGGTTCGGCACGAACCTCCTGGGGGTCGGGCTGCACGCCTACGGCTTCATGGAGGGGCGCCTGTTCTGGTTGTTGGCCTTCGTGGCCTCGCAGCTGGCGTTGATCGGGCTGGGGCTGATCCCCCTGCAGCACTGGCGCTCACGGGCCGCCTTCGTCAAACCAGGACCTGGAGGCGCCTCCGCCGCGGCCGAAGGTGCGAACTCCTTGCCCGACAAGCAGTAGCGACGGGGCCTCGGGCGGAGCTCCGTTGACCTCCCGCGGGCGGGGGTGGTAGGATCGCCGCCCGGCGCGAGGCAGGAACAGGGGCGTGGGCGTGAGTGACCCGTTGGGTGAACTCTTGGTATCCGAGGGGCTGATGACCCCTGCGCAGCTGAAGACGGCTGCGGAGTTCCAGCAGAGCCTCGGCGGAGACCTGCGCACGATCGTGGTCAAGCTGGGCTACGTCAAGGACGCTGACCTCACGGCCTTGATGGCCACCGAGCAGAACGTCCCCGCGAGCTACGAGATCACCGAAGACATGATCGACTTCGAGACCGTCGGCAAGCTGCCGCGGGAGCTGCTCGAGAAGCACCAGGTCTTGCCCCTGCGCTCGGGGACGAGCTCGGTCGTGTTGGCCATGGCTGACCCCAACAACCTGGCGGCGATCGAAGAGATCCAGTTCCTCGTCAACAAGACGGTGGAGCCCGCTGTCGCCACTCAGGCCGCGATCAAGAAGGCCCTCGGCAACCTCGACGAGCTCGAGGCTCGCCACGAGTCCAAGGCTCCCATGGCCGGGCTCTCGGCCTCGAAGGTGCAGCGCTTGAAGGACACGCCGGTGGACAAGCTGATCCGGGCCTACCTCGTGTGTCAGATCGAGAGCGGCGCGCTCGAGCTCGACGACTTGCTCGCGCGCGTCGACAAGATGTAGGGCGGAAGGGGAGATCATGGAAGCGATCTCGAAGAAGGACCTCGTCAAGGAGCTCAACTCGGGGCTCGGGGTCCCCCTCGCGCAGGGCGACCGGCTGGTCGACTCCCTGTTGGGCTCGATCAAGGAGCACTTGCTCGCGGGCGACCAGGTCGTGCTCAAGGACTTCGCCGCGGTCAAGATCGTGGAGAAGAAGGCTCAGATCGTCAAAGACCCGGAGACGGGGCACCAGTACATCTCGCCCGCCGAGAACGTGGTCTCCTTCGTCCCGATCGACTCCTTCCAGCGCTCGATCGAGAGCGCCAAGCTCTCGAACATTCTGCTCGCGATCCCCGAGGACGACCCCTTCGCGCGGGTGATCCAGTTCTACTTCAGCCGCGTGGGCTGGAAGGTCTCGATCGTCAACGGCAAGCAGGCCTGCCTCGAAATGCTGGGCGACTCCGGCGCCTACCTCACGATCGTGGACTACGCCCTCGACGGCGCGCAGGAGCTGATCGAGGCGATCAAGTGCAAGCGCACCACCAGCATGACCCCGCTGATCGTGCTCTTCCCCGAGTCCAAGGACCCGGACACCTGCACCGACTTCATGGTCCTCCCCGACGAGCACCTGGTGGAGCCGTTCGAGGTCTACACCCTGCTGATGCTCGCCGAGAGCGAGCTGGCCCGGTCCTCCGAAGAGGAGGTGATCTTCGATCAGCAGGTCAACTTCCAGTTCGGCTCGACCGAGGAGGCGCTGGAGCAGGCCAACACCGTCGCCGGGGCGCTGTTCAAGGAGAGCGGCCTCGACAACGAGGGCCAGTGGGCGATCGCCGCCGCGTTCCGCGAGGCGATCGGCAACGGCGCCCAGCACGGCAACGGCCACGACGCCGAGAAGCAGATCAAGGTGCTCTACCTGCTCGACAAGGAGAAGGTGACCGTGGTCGTGCAGGACGAGGGCGGCGGCTTCGACCACGAGTCCTACACCGTCCGCGCCGAGACCAAGACCGCCGAGGAGGCGGCGCGGGAGCGGATCGACCAGGGCAAGGGCGGCGGGCTCGGGATCAAGCTCATGATGCGCTGCACTGACAAGCTCGAATACAACGACCTCGGCAACATGATCACGCTGACCAAGCACCTGCCCCAGGAGCTGAGCAGCGAAGAGGCGCTGGCGGTCTTGACCGCGAGCAGCGCCTCGGCGGCCGAGGACGGCGACGCCGGCGGCAGCGACGCCCCGTCGACCTCCGACTCCGCCGAAGGCTAGTCGCGAGGCGGGCCCGGTGCAGCCCCTGGACGTCCGGCAGCCCGGCTGGCTGAGCCCCCTGCTCGAGCTCTACCTCGAGCTGCGCAACCCGCTGGAGAGCGAGACCGCGGTCCGCGAGGCCAAGGCCGACCACCCCGACGCCAACGAGGACGAGCTGGCGCGGACCCTCGCGCTCCGGCGACTCGAGCAGGTCGGGTTGCACGCCGACCTGCTCCTGCTCCCCCCGCGGCTGCGCGAGCGCCTGCAGAAGCAGGGCGTCCCAGCCCACGACCAAATGACCCTCGGGTTGTTGACCGTGCGCTGGGACGTGTTCATGGACGTGGCCCAGCTCTACCGCAGCTACGACAACGCGCGCGAACGCCAGATCGAGCTGCTGACGGTGGAGGCCCTCGCCCGCTCCAAGCACGGCCTGGCGCGCAAGCTGCGCCAGGCGCACCTCGACGCCATGGTCGGCCCGGTCGACCCCCGCCCCTGGGCGGCCAAGGTCGAGAAGCTGCTCGCCCCCAGCGGCCGGCTGGTGCTGAGCGAGGTCTCGCTCTCGATCGGGGTCGGCCTGGCGATCCTCGAGGCGCGGCACCTGGCGGCGACGGCCTCGTTCTACTTCTCGCGCTCCTCGATCGAAGAGGAGGGCTTGCTCGAGCTGTATCAGCTCAACCTCAGCCAGAAGACGCAGCTGATCGAGGTGCTGATCGCGGTCGCGGGCGCCGACGGGCACGTCGACTCCAGCGAGAAGAACCTGATCGAGGAGCTCCTGCGCTACGCCCAGCTGCCGAGCGCGGAGGTCAAGCGCCTGCGCAAGCTGCTCAAGCGCGCGCCCGAGCTCGAGCTGAAGCCCACGCCCATGCCCCCGGCCAACCGGCGCTTCGTGCTCGAGCAGGCGATCCTGCTCTCGGTGGTCGACGACGAGCAGGACGAGCGCGAGCTCGAGCTGCTGCAGCAGGTCGCCGGCGCCCTCGGCGGAAACGACCGCGAGCTGGAAGAGGCCCTGGTGCGGGTCATGGGCTTCTACGCCGCCCACCGCGACGCCGTGCTCGACTTCGGCCCGGTCGCCCTCGGCCGCATGCAGGGGCTGATCTACCGCCGGCTGCAGAAGATCGTGGCCCAGAACGTCAGCGCGCTCACGACCGAGATCAAGGAGACCGGCGAGCTCGCCGTGCTCCTCGGCGCCGCCTCGGTCCGCCCCCTGACCGCCGAGGAGTCGGCCAAGGTCAAGCAGCAGCTCCTCGACGTGTGCCGTTCGATCCCGGCCCTCGCGATCTTCGCCCTCCCCGGCGGCGGCCTCCTGCTCCCGATCCTGATCAAGCTCCTCCCCTTCAAGGTCCTCCCCTCCGCCTTCAACTTCGACGCACCGAAGCCTGAGGACCCCAAGCCGAAGCCCGACGGCGGAGACGGCGAACCCGCCCCCGCCACCTAAGCCGGCGTTCACGTTTAGCCGGGGCGAGCGCCGCCCGCGCCACGAACCAACGACGAGAGCCGGCGCGAACGCGCCGGCTCTAAGCTTGTGGTGGGAATCGAACCCACAACCTCAGCTTTACGAAAGCTGTGCTCTGCCGATTGAGCTACACAAGCGAGCGGTCAATTGTCGTCGCGGAGTAAACCGGCGTCGAGCCTCAGTTTACCCTCTTTGCCCGGCGTGTAGTCCGCGAAGCGAGCGCTGTACGCGATCCACTTGCCGGGCCTCAGGTTAGCCTCTTTGATCGCCTGGGGGTCCTTGAGCGTGAGAATCACGCGCTCGTCCTCGAGGAGCAGGATCCCCTGGGCCTCGTCCGCGATCTTGTCGATCTTGCCGTCCCAGTGCACGAAGCGCTTGCGGTGCTCCTGGCGCCACACCTCGTCGAGGCGCTCGGTGTTCACGTTGTCGGAGAGGTAGATCCGCTCGAGCATGCGGAAGCTGACCTTGAGCGGCGCGTTGCGCCCAGGCTCGACGGCGTCGGGGCGGGTGCTGGCGAACCAGTAGACCCAGCCGATCAGCACCGCCGCGATCACCACGCCCACCGCGGGCCAGGCGAACTTGGCCCAGTTGATCGGCGCCTCGGAGTCGCGGAAGGGTTTGCCGCAGCGGTTGCAACGCAGCGCCTTGGGCGAGTTGAACGTCTCGCAGAACGGGCACTGGTACTTGGCCTCTTCGTCGTCGTCGTTCTTGCGCTGTTGGATCGAGTCGGCCCCGGAGGCGGGGGCGTCCCCGCCGCCGTCGAGGGTCAGCTGGGCGCCGCACTTCCAGCAGGAGGTCGCCTCGACCTGCAGCTCGGCTCCGCAATAGGGGCAGGCTTCCATGGCTCAGTCCTTGGCCGGGTTGGGCAAGTGCCCGGTGGGGAGCGGGCCGGTGTCCCGCCGCGCCCGGCCTTCCGCCGTCATGTTGATCTCGTCGATCAGCCGGCGCAAGCGGCCGAACTTCCGGTGCACGAACTTGAACGCGATCCGCGAGAGCGCCTGGACCTCGGCCGACTCCTTGCGCTCTGCCGGGTGCGGCTCCTGCAGTTGCTCGTAGTCGCCGTCGGCGAGCAGGTCGCGGTAGCGCGAGTTGAGCAGCTCCAGCAGCCGGGGGCTCGGCTCGCGCCGCAGGCGGAGGATCACGGTGTCGCCCACGTAGCGCAGCGAGTGGTAGGTGCTGTAGAAGAACTTGATCTCGTCGATCGCGGTGTCGATATCGCTCGTGACCCGGAACAGGTTTCGGTCGTAGGCGGAGGCGAGGCCCTTCTCGATCAGGTTCTCGCGAATGTAGCGCTCCCAGCTCGGCCAGTAGTTGCTGCCGGGGACGTCCACGCACACCACCGGGAGCGGGTCGCACTTCCCGGTCTGCAGCAGGGTGAGGGCCTCGTAGCCCTCGTCCATGGTCCCGAACCCGCCGGGGAAGAGCACGATCGCGTCGCTCTCCTTGACGAAGTTCAGCTTGCGCGTGAAGAAGTACTTGAAGTCGATGTCCTTGGGGTCGCCGTGAATGAAGTCGTTGGAGCGGGCCTCGAAGGGCAGGCTAATGTTGACGCCGAAGCTGTGCTCGCGGGTGGCGCCTTCGTTCCCGGCGCGCATGATCCCGGGGCCGGCGCCGGTGATCACCATGTAGCCCTCTTCGACGCAGCGCTGGGCGAAGCGGCGGCAGTGCTCGTAGACCGGGGTCCCGGGTGGCGTGCGGGCCGAGCCGAAGATCGAGATCTTGCGCCGCATGCGGTGGCCGGAGAAGGCCACGAAGCTGTTGACGAAGTCCTTCAACGAGGAGGAGAGGATCTTCAGCTCGCCCCGGTCGAGGTCCTGCTCCGGGAGCTCCGCGCAGCGCGAGACGATCGACCGCACCAGGTCGAGGTTCGGCGTGTCCTGCGGGTAGAGCGCCAGCAGGCGGTCGACCGCCTCGTTCAGCGCGGCGCTGCGCGCCCCCGTCGTGCTCCCGGCCTCGTTCAAGCGTCCCTCGCTGCCGTTCGGGGCACGCAGCAGAGCTGCCCCCGACGGGTTGAGGCTCAGTATAGGGCGCTGCCTCCGGTTCGGGGCGCCTCAGTAGCCCCAGGCGACGGTCAGCGGGCGCACGCCGAGGGCCAGGGCGGCGCAGCCGAGGAGGCCCACGAGGAGCGTCAGCCCGGGGGAGCCGACCAGCGGCTCGGGGCGGCCCTTGTCCCTGACGTGGAACAGGATCCGCGCGGTGCGCAGCCCGATCAGCCCGACCCAGGTCAGCCCCAGGGCGAGGAGCACGACGAGCCAGGTCAACCCGCCGCTCATGCCGGCGAGCAGCAGGTGCAGCTTGGGGAAGAACCCGGCGGTGAACGGCACCGCGGAGAGCAGCACGAGGAAGCCCACGAGGGACACGCCGAGGAACGGGTTGCGTTGGCCGAGGCCGACGAAGCGCTGGAGGCGGGTGTTGCCGCCCCACCAGCCCTCGGCCATGGTCAGCACCCCGGCTGCCCCGGAGTGACCGATCAGGCTGGCGCAGGCGTGCCCGGCCAGGGCGGCCTCGATCCGCGCGCCCTCGGTCCCCGCCGCGAGGCCGAAGGCGAACAGGGCCGCGTTGCCGATCCCCAGCCAGCACCACATGCGGCGCAGGCAGCGCTGGCGAAGCGCCTGCCAGGTCGAGACCCCGAGGGAGGCCACCGCAACGGCGGCCAGGATCGTGCGCCACTCCCCACCGATCACGGCCTCGAGCTCGTGCAGGCTGCGGGTCAATCGCCAGCAGGGGAGGATCCCGACCACCGGCAGCACGCTCAAGATCCAGGCCAGCAGGGCCGCCGGGATCCGTCGGCTGCGGCCGAGCCACACCCCGCCCGGGAGCAGCAGACTGAACGGGCTCAGGCCCAGGCACACCAGGATCCCCGCGCCCGCGAGCAGCGGGCCCCGGGGCAGGGCCTGGGCGTCGATCGCCACCCGGTCGAGGCCCGCGCCGTGGGTCACCCAGCCCAGGGTCACCGCGCCGACGGCGGTCACGATCACCCCCGCGCCGCCCGCCCACAGCAGGCCGTTGATCCGCTGGCCCACCGGCTTGAGGGTGATCGCGAGGGTCACCCCGAGGGCCAGCTCGCCGCCGATCGCGGTCAGCGCGTGGGTGGCCGAGGCCAGCGCGCTGGCGCTGGCGGCCGCGAGCACGAGCGCGCCGGGGGCGACCGCGTCCTGCGGGCGGTCCCGCTGGAGGGTGATCGCGATCAGGGTCGCCGCGAGCACGATCAGCTGGGCGAACTCGGTGGCCGCGTCCTGCGCCCAGAGCCCGGTGGCCATGTCGAGCAGCTTCAGCTGGCCGCTGAGCACGACCGCCCCCATGCCCACGCACACCGCGGCGGCCAGGCTGGGCGTCCGCGGGTGGGTCGAGAGCGGCGGGGCGAGGAGCAGCACGCCGAGCAGCGCGAGGATCAGGGCGACGAGCACGGGTCAGGCCGTCAGCAGCTCGAGGAAGCCGTGCAGCCAGGTGTGCACGCCGTCGAGCAGCAGGCGCGGGTGCAGGCCGAGGAACACGCTCAGCACCAGCGCGGGGGTGATCACCGAGGCTTCGGCGGCGCGCAGCTCGCCGCGGGGCAGGTCGCCGCCGCGGGCCCAGAAGCGCTGCAAGAGCAGGTAGACCGCGGCGGGGCTCATCAATAGCCCACCGATCACCCAGGGCGCGACCCAGGGCTCGATCAGCCCCGACTGCCACGAGCCGTAGAGCGCGAGCAGGCCGCCGACGAAGGCGCCGCCTCCCGGCACGAGGGCCAGGGTCAGGAACAGCCCGGAGGTCACCAGCGCCAGCCGGGGCGCGCTGTGGGCCAACCCCGCGCAGTGGGGCAGGCGCTCGACGCCGCGTCGGCGGAGCATGCCGAGGGCCATGCAGGCCCCGGCCGCCGCGATCCCGTGGGTCACCGAGAGCAGCAGCCCGCCCGAGAGGCTGGCCGGGGTCAGGCTCACGAGGGCGAACACGAACAGCCCCCCGTGGAGGATCGTGAGGCTGGTCAACAGCCGCGAGAGCCGGCGGCGGCCGAGGGAGGCCAGCCCGGCGAAGACCACGGTCACCCCCGCGATCACGCCCAGCACGGTGACCACACCCGGGCTGGTGACCACGTCCGGGCACAGCGGCCAGGTGAAGCGCAGGAGGCCGAAGACCCCGGTCTTGACGAAGGCGCCCTGGATCATGGCCGAGGCCGGGGCCGGGGCGTGCTCTTGCAGCGCGCCGAGCCAACCGTGCACGGGGACCAGGGGCAGGCGCACGGCGCAGCCTGCGAACAGACCGACGAAGGCCAGCCGCTGCAGGTCGGGGGAGAAGCCCTCGCGCGCGGCGACCTCGGCCAGGGCCAGGAGGTTGAAGCTGGGGCCGTCGGGGGCGTGCAGCGCCAGCGCGCCCAGCGCGACCAGCAGCCCCACCGTGCTCAGCGCGTGGGGGATCACGAAGCGCAGCGCCGACCCGGCGCGCTCGGGGCCGCCGCGGCCGGTGGCCACGGTGAGGTAGGCCGGGAGCAGGAGCAGGACCCAGAAGCTGAACAGGAGCACCGCGTCCAGCGAGAGGAACACCCCCAGCAGCCCGGACTGCAG
>Ga0070726_10002086_pt1 | contig 18598 bp, 15 predicted proteins | sample tdAd471_FD_67275 | JGI IMG/M metagenome (GOLD analysis project Ga0070726, IMG submission 67275) | Marine sediment microbial communities from the Atlantic coast under amendment with organic carbon and nitrate - tdAd47.1 | ecosystem: Environmental > Aquatic > Marine > Coastal > Sediment | place... | reverse complement strand
AGCGACGATGCCGACCGTCGTCGCAATTGCAATCGCTGCGCAGAGGAACAGGAATAGCTCCGCGCCTGATTCGACCCGCTGCCGCGCGCGGAAATCCGGTGAGACATGCGAGCGAGCAAACATGACGCCCAGTATTGCGCTGAGCAGGATCGTCGCCAGCGTGGTAATCTTGAGACTGCCGGACAGTTCCAGATAACGATGCGTCACAGCCGTGAAGACACGATCTGATCCATCATAAGTTCCATGGGTAGACACGGCAGAGACCGCATCAAGATAGGAGACCAACTCTGCCTTGGGCAGTTTGTGAAACGCGGCGGGCAATTCCCGGATCAGCAGTTCTCTCGCGACAGGTTCAGCCAGCAACAGGTATGCCAGCGCCAGAATCAGCGCAGGTGCCAGCCCCCACATGGCGACATAATAGCCGTGATAATTGGGCCGCGAATGAAATTTCCCCGAGGAGGACAGCGAATAGCGCTCTGCCCGGATGCGGCCAATGGAAAACCCGGCCGACATCACGAAGAGTAGCAATGCGGTCAGCAGCCACCCCATCGGTAATTGGCCGAGCTGTTGCAACATTAAGGAGGAACCCCTTCCAGTGGCGCCCACATAGCCGGGCAAAGCTACAATAATGTGACATATCCTTGTTTGCTTGCAGACAACAGGTGCTGACTTGCACACCGCCCCCTGATCCTCCACATCAAAGCCCATGATGAACGACAAGAACAGTGACGCCATTTGGCACGGCACAACCATTCTGGCCGTGCGCAAGGGCAAGAAGTTGGTCATGCTGAGCGATGGCCAGGTGTCGATGGGACAGACCATCATGAAGGGCAATGCCCGCAAGGTCCGCCGCATCGCCGGAGGTGACATCCTTGCAGGCTTTGCCGGGGCGACGGCGGATGCCTTTACCCTGTTTGAACGGCTGGAGGCCAAGTTGGAACGCCATCCCGGCCAGCTGCAGCGCGCCGCAGTGGAACTGGCCAAGGACTGGCGGACAGAGAAATATCTCCAGAAACTTGAAGCCCTGCTGATCGTAGCCGACAAGGAGTCCACGCTGGTGATCACCGGCGCGGGGGATGTGCTGGAGCCTGAGCACAATGTCGTAGCTGTCGGCTCTGGCGGAAACTACGCGCTCGCTGCAGCGCGTGGCCTCTATGAATATGAAGAGGATTCCGAAGTGATCGGACGCAAGGCGATGCAGATTGCCGCTGATATCTGCGTCTATACCAACGCCCATTTCACGCTTGAATCGCTGGACCTCTAAGGGCGTCAGACCGCCCTGCTCCACCCGCTCCTCTGACACGCTTTCGGAAAGATATATGAAAGACCTTACCCCCCGCGAGATTGTCGCAGAACTTGATCGCCATATCGTCGGCCAGACAGGCGCCAAGCGCGCCGTTGCCATTGCCCTGCGCAATCGCTGGCGCCGGAAACAAGCGCCCGATAACATCCGCGCAGAGATCACGCCCAAGAACATCCTGATGATCGGCCCCACGGGCGTCGGCAAGACAGAAGTTTCGCGCCGCCTCGCCCGCCTGGCCAATGCTCCCTTCCTGAAAGTAGAAGCGACCAAGTTCACCGAAGTCGGCTATGTCGGCCGGGATGTGGAACAGATCATTCGCGATCTTGTCGAAGCCGCCATTGGCATGGTGCGCGAGCAAAAGCGCGCTGGCGTCAGCCAACAGGCGCAGGACGCAGCCGAGGAGCGCCTTCTGGACGCCTTGGTTGGCGAGGACGCGCAGTCCTCCACCCGCGAAGTCTTCCGCCGCAAACTGCGCGCCGGCGAACTGGATGACAAGCCGGTAGATCTGGACGTCGCGGAAACAAACAACCCGATGCAGATGATGGATATCCCCGGCCAGGGCGGCTCCATGGGCATGATCAATCTGTCAGACATGCTGGGCAAGGCCATGGGCGGACGTACAAAGCGTGTACGGACGACTGTCCGCGAAGCGTACGAGCCGCTGACCGAGGAAGAGGCCGACCGCCTGCTGGACGAAGACGCTATCGTTCGGGAAGCTGTTTCTGCTGTGGAGGAAGATGGCATCGTCTTCCTGGATGAGATCGACAAAGTCGCCGCGCGCAAGGAACGCGGCGGGGCCGATGTCAGCCGCGAAGGCGTTCAGCGGGACCTGCTTCCCCTGATCGAAGGCACGACCGTTTCCACAAAGCGCGGGGCGGTCAAGACAGACCACATCCTGTTCATCGCGTCTGGCGCCTTCCATGTTTCCAAGCCGTCAGACCTTTTGCCCGAACTTCAAGGGCGTCTGCCCATCCGCGTGGAACTGGAAGCCCTGACCCGTGATGATCTGCGGCGTATTCTTGTCGAACCGGAAGCCAGCCTGATCCGTCAGTACCAGGCGCTTATGGCTGCAGAGAATGTCACGCTGGAATTTGAGGACGCCGCAATTGATCGCCTGGCTGATCTGGCTGAAGCGGTGAACAGCTCCGTCGAGAATATCGGCGCGCGGCGCCTGCAGACGGTGCTTGAGCGCCTGCTTGATGAAATCAGCTTTGATGCTCCGGACAAGACTGGTGAGACCATCACGATCACGGCTGACTATGTGGATGAACGCGTTGCCAGCCTGGCCGGCAATGCAGATCTTTCCAAATTCATTCTCTAGCGCGCGTCAGACGTTTACGCGTGACAGCAATTCAATTGTCTGGCCGTAGCCTGCCTCTTCCGGAATGACGAGGCAGGCTTCGCCGTTTTCGGTCTTGTCCTGACGCGGCAGCACCGTGACAACAGGTTCGGCTGCAAACCGCTTGGCGGCATCTTGCACGGACGTCGCCTTTGCGAACTTCTTCAAATTCATCCGTGTCGGGAAAATGATGACAGACTCCCCAGCCTCTTCGGAATCAAGCGCGTCTTGGGCCGTGATCCAAACAGAGTCTGTGGTCTCCCGCCCATCATGGGCAGCGATCTGATCCCGTGGCGCAGGCGCAATATAGAAATGCGTATCGAAGCGTTTGGGCATCAAGTCCGGCGTGATCCAGTGTCCGAAATAAACGAGGCTGTCGAGCGCGAGCACAAGATCATGTTCACGGATCAATTCCAGGAAGCTCTGCTCGCCCCGGTCTACGGCTGCGCGGAACGGGTCCAGTTTCTCCGCCACGTCCGGGCCGACAAGCGGCATGTCTGTGCCCCGCTTCTGCCGGGGCCGCGCCAGCAGCAGGCCTGACTCCTCATAGGCTTCCCTGACAGCGGCAATGCGCGCATCCTGTTGCACGGGACCGAAATCCCCATCGGTATAGGGGTCCCATCCCGCGCTGGAATCTTCCCCCGTGGCTTTGCCACCCGGAAAGACAAGTGCGCCTGCTGCAAAATCTATCTGATAGTGGCGCTTCACCATCAGCACTTCCGGCACCGTTTCGCCGTCGCGCACGATCAGGACAGTCGCAGAGAGTTTTGGCTGGGCATTTTCTTTATTCATTGTGTCCTCCCCCATTTGTTCAAATTTATTCGAAATCCAAATGGATTTATCCGCGTGATCTTCAGTCCTGTCCGCTAGGTAAAGCAATAGGCACGGTCAGAAAGACGGGAAGAGTGATGCGGGAATTGCTACAAACAAGAGTTGTCGCCCACACTGGACAGAAGGTCCAATTCCGCTTCCACCCGGTCATGCATCTGCTTGACGGGGATTCGTTCGGGGCTGTTTGCGAAATGTCGCAGACTTTTGAAGAGTCCGCATCTTTCGGCCCGATGAGCGCCGCGAGCAAAGCTGCAGATCCGGCCAAATGGCTTTCAGACAGACTGTCCGAAGTTGCCAGCGCCGCGCACCAGATGGACCAGCGCATGCGGCCCATCATTGTGCCCTCGCCTATGGCGGCCCTCTCTCATGCGAACACGGCTATCGCCTGCGATGCCGCGATTCGCCGGACGACACTTTGCCAGCAGGAAATCTGCCTGGAATTTGAAGACTCCGCCTTTGCCGGCTGCCCGAGTGATGTCGTGCGTCATGTAGCCCATTTGCGCCGCCATGGTTTTCGCGTGTCCGTCGACATGCGCAAATCCTGGCAGACGCCAATTGGCGAAGGCCTGCGCCTGCTGATCGACAGTCTGCGCGTGGATGCTCGCGATCTGGAAATGAATGAGAAGCTGATGGACATCTGCGAAGTCGCATCCGCCTCAGGCATGCTCGTAATTGCAGAGAACGCGAATTGGCGTGACGGTGAATTCCTGAACCGCATCGGCATTCATGCGGGCTCGAAACTTCGCGCAGATTCCTAAGCGACGCTAAAAGACGTGTCGCCGCCGCTTTCTTCCATGGCGGCCATCTCGGAATAGTAATCCAGCTTCTCCAGAAGGTATTCGAGGTCTTCCCGTGGGATGGCCTGGAACTGGGTCAGCACGCGCTCGATCATGCGAGCCCGGAAGCGGGCGCGGTCATTCGGTCCGCCATCATGGCTCGTCTCATGGAACACATTCACGGCTGCGCGGAAGGCCGGCAGCATCTTGCGCGGCATGCCAGCACGATCAAACACGGCCTGCAGGCCCAATGGCCCGGCATCGTGGATCATCAGCCAGACACGCTGGTGCCCCACGCCTGAAAGCTCAGCCAGCGCATGCTCCACAAAGGGCATCTGGCCGCAGCACAAGGCGCGCATGATCAGCGAATGCGTCAGGCGACCGTTGAGGTTCAGCTGCGTCACAAAACGCGGCAGATCGTGGGAGCGGCCTGCCTGCTCGACCAAATCGATCGTCGCACGTTCCCGCGCACCTGATGCCAGATCGATTGCAAGCTGCGCAGGCAATTCGTGGCGGTTGACCAGCATGTCGAACAATTGCCCGGAGACGAGGCTGACCATCTTCTCGGCGATATGTGTCGGGATGTATTCGCGGCTGATCAGACCGCGCTGGACACCTTCATCTGTTCCGTAGCGCCGCATGGCATCATCATATGCCTTGTCGCTCCAGTCCGCGCCCTCATTTCCAGACAACGCCCGAACGGCTTCCAGAGCGCCATGCTCCGTCAGCACCTCTGTCAGAGTGAGCGATAGCGAATCGCGCGACGCAATTGCGACCTGTTTTGCTGCAGTGACGGACAGCGCCAGCTCGATCAGATCCTCATCGGTAAAAACAGGCGAATCCTGCAGCACCGGGATCGCGACCGCCTCAATATCCTGCGCCAGCTTGAACGCGATCTCGCGCGGCAGGATGGGCGAATTGCGAAGCGTGACAGACAAGGTGCGGCGAACCAGGTCCGCTGCATCCTCGGCCAGAATGCCCATAATTTCCTGAGCGTAGGCACGCTCTTCATCAGTCAGGACATCCAGGGCGATGCGGCGGCACAGCCTGTGCGCCACGGAAGCACGCTGTTCTGGCGTATCCCCCTTCATCAGGCGGTGAATGTCACCTTCGGTCAGTTGCGGGCGTATGCTCTGGACGCTCATCTTCTGATGCCTTTGCTTAATGATTCCCTGCAATTTCGCGGTGTGCGGTTAACATGCAGTTTACCTATTCGGGTTTGCGGCATCAAAAAAGCCGGTCACTGCGGACCGGCTTTCTTTAATTGGGATTTTCTGTGGAGACTTACTCTTCGTCTTCCTTGAAGAGGTCTTCACGGGAAACGGTCTCATCGGACACTTCGGCGACGCCGAGAATGTGATCGACGACCTTGTCTTCATAAATCGGTGCGCGCAGCTGAGCCATTGCGCCCGGATTCTGCTGGAAGAACTGAACAACCTGCTGTTCCTGACCAGGATACTGCCGTGCTTCGCGGATCAGCGCCTGATTCACTTCCTGCTCGGAAATGCGGACATCGTTCACGCGGCCGATTTCAGCAAGCACCAGACCGAGACGCACGCGGCGCTCTGCAATCTTGCGGTACTCTTCCTTCAGTTCGTCCTCGGACTTGCCCTTGTCTTCTTCAGCCGTGCGACCGGCATCCATTTCAGCCTGCAGCTGCTGCCAGATCTGATTGAATTCCTGCTCAACCATGTTCGGCGGCAGGTCGAAATCATGCGCTTCGTCCAGCTTGTCCAGCAGATTGCGCTTGGCTTTGGAGCGGGAAGCAGCGTCATGCTCGCCCTGCAGCTGGTCTTTCACGAGACCGGTCAGCTGTTCAAGGCTTTCCAGGCCGAGGCCTTTGGCAAACTCATCATCGACTTCCGGCGTCTTCGGCGCGCGCACTTCGTGGACTTTCACCTCGAAGGTCGCTTCCTTGCCGGCAAGGTTTTCAGCCGGGTACTCTTCCGGGAAGGTGACGGTGATTTCTTTTTCTTCGCCGGTCTTCACGCCTACGAGCTGCTCTTCGAAGCCTGGGATGAAGCGGCCAGAGCCGAGAACGAGGGTCTGCTGCTCGGCAGAACCGCCTTCAAAGGCTTCACCGTCGATCTTGCCGACGAAATCCATCACGACAGCGTCGCCGTCCTTGGCTTTCGCGGTTTTGCCACGCGGCTCGAACTGGGTGTTCTGCTCGGCGATACGGCCAAGAGCTTCCTGGATCTGTTCTTCAGACACTTCGGCAACCGGGCGGGTCACTTTCAGCTTGGAAACGTCAGCCGGCTCGAATTCCGGCATCACGTCGACATGCATGTGATAGGAAAGGTCTGCATCGCCCGTCACAACTTGCTCAATGTCGCCGTCCATATGGACGTCCGGTTGGCCAGCGGGGCGCAGTTCGTTCTCTTCCAGCGCTTTCTGGTTGGTTTCATCCACCAGCTTGTTGATCAGCTCGCCCATCAGGTCTTTGCCGAACATCTTGCGCACGTGAGAGGCAGGCACCTTGCCCGGACGGAAGCCTTTAAGCTTCATTTGCGGGCGGATTTCCTCGATCCGCTCATCCAGCTTCGCCTTAAGTTCTGATGCCGGCACTTTGACGGCGAACGTACGGCTGAGACCTTCTGCCTTGGTCTGGGTAACTTCCATCGGTTCAATCATCCGTTTTATTGGGTCACGGGCGCAAAATCTGCGCGCGGGCGCCCTGTGAATCCTGTCTGAAGGGGCGGCTTATGTCATAGCCGAAAGCCCCTGTCCACGCAGGACTCGGCCTGTTTTACAGCATAGAGATCCGCCCCGGATGGCCGAGCCGGATTCCCATGCCTTGTTGGTGCGGATGAGAGGACTCGAACCTCCACGCCTTGCGGCGCTGGAACCTAAATCCAGTGCGTCTACCAATTCCGCCACATCCGCTTGTGGCGAGTTCCTACGCGAGCGTTTTCAAGGCATCAACCAGAAAGCTGTAGCAGACTGCCAAATCAGTGTTTTTCACCGTGCAAAGCGCCCAGAATATCGGGCAATTGCGTCTCCAGATCTTCCGAAATCAGGCCCGCCCCGATCCGGCGGCCTGCCTCGCCATGCAGCCAGCTCGCCATCGCCGCTGCCGTGAAAGCGTCAACGCCCTGAGCCATCATGCCACCAGCGATTCCCGCCAGAACGTCTCCGGACCCTGCCGTTGCGAGCCAGCGCGTGGCGTGTGTGTTTACAATGGCTGTCCCGTCTGGGGAGGCAATGACCGTATCCGGCCCCTTCAGCAAAACGACGCAGCCCGCAATCTCTGCGGCTTTTCGGGTCGCCTCCACCTTGTTGCTGGATGTTTCCAGAAGGTCTCCAAAGATGCGGTTGAACTCACCGACATGAGGCGTGATCAGGTCAGAGGGGCGCAGCAGCTTGTGCAGGGCTTCCTTGTCGTCACCGAATACGGTCAGCGCATCGGCATCCAGGACAGCTTTGGTCTCAGATCCGAGCAGGCACTCGACATTCTCGCGTGTCGTGGAGCTGACGCCCGCCGCAGGGCCGAGAATCGCGACCGTGGCCGTTTCCAGCGCGTCGCAGACATCTTCGCGCTTGGAGAATTGCTTCAACATAACGGCCGTAAGGTGGCTAGCATTCACCTGAATCGCATCCGGCGGCGACAGCACCGTCACCAGGCCTGCCCCTGCTCTCAGCCCGGCCCGTGCAGCCAGCCTGGCTGCACCCGTTGCGTGAGCGGGACCGCTAACCACAGCAAGATGGCCGCGCTGATGCTTGTGCGTGCTTTGCCCCGGCTGAGGCAGTCCCTGCCTCCAGAGAATCGGACTGTTCTCCAAAAGGCGTGATTTCACCGGCACGCCAATGTCGGCAACAAATACGCCACCACAATATGCAGCGCCCGGCAGCAGAACGTGCGCGGGCCTCAAGGCGGCAAAGGTGATCGTGCCTTCAGCGCGAAAGCATGGCCCGAGCGGCTTGGCTGTGTAGCCATCAATACCGGAGGGGACATCAATGGAGACAACCCTGCCCCCACGTTGCGCCAAGGCAGCAGCGGTGCCATCAAGCGGGCGGGACAAGCCGCCGCCAAACAGCGCATCCAGAACGATATCATGCGGTGCTTCCAGCGCGCCCTCTAGCGGTCTGATGTCTTTCTCCCAAAAAGCCGCCGCCTTAGCCGCGTCGCCTTTCAGCTCTTCCCGGGGAACAAGGCAAAAGACATCAACATCACGCCATAGCTTGGCCAACTGGCTGGCCGCGACGAAGCCGTCACCGCCATTTCCACCGGGTCCGCAAAGAACCTGAATGCGGCCTTCCGGCCAATTGGCATGAAGGAATTCCGCAACGGCATTTCCGGCGCGCTGCATCAATTCAAAACTATCGAGCCCGCCTGAGAACAAGGCCTGCTCGGCGTCACGCATTTCCTGCGGTGTAAGTATCGGTCTGCCCATGGGCAAATGTCATAGCACGCGGGTTGCGGATTCGCTTCCCAGTTCCTTGACTTTCAGCAGCCCGTTTTCGCGCACCAATTGAGTAATAGAACAATGGCCGGGCCGGAACACGATTGTCCTGGCATCATTCCGAACAGCGCTCACAATCGCATTGATTGCGACAAAGTGAGAGAAGACGACGGTGGTATCTGCAACCTCCGCCAGACGCGCCATCATGCGGTCACGCCAGGGCAAGTGTTCACTGCCTTCTGCGGCCCAAGTGCCAGCCATGTATCTCCTCAGCCAGGTAACACGATCCGTGACATAGTTGGGTGTCGCGATCTCTGAGACCTCTTCCACAAGGGGAGCCGTAACGCCCATGGCGCGCTCGAATGGCCGGGCAGTTTCCCGGCAACGTTGCATGGGACTGGTAATGGCATGAGTGGCCCCCAGCGCTTTCAATTGTTCTGCAACAGATTCTGCCTGTTTGCGTCCGAGCTCGCTCAGCCCCGGATCGGGATGGTTCCCCCATGCTGCGGCGGCTTCTCCGTGACGCACAAGAAAGATCATTACTGAGCCCCTGGCTTGCTGGATGTTAATTCTGTCCCAACCCGAATGGTCAGGTATTTTCCGCTGCTTGCAGGAGAAGCGTCCCCCCTGCGAACGCCTTGTTCCTGTACGACGCAGCATCTAAGCCCCTGGCGCGCACCGTTACGATGCACACGACACCATGGTCTGGGCACACCGCCTCCACGCAATCACAGCGCTGAAGAAGCCCCCAATACAGATGCCTGAAACCCGTGAGTTGCGCTGTATATACTGCAAACTATAGCCAACGCACCCCTAAAAATGACGTACATGTCACGTATAACACCATGGACCTGCGCAGGCGACGCACAAAAACCGTGCAGCAAAGTCCAAAAAGCAACCAGCAGTCCATCAGCGACCGTTAAGAACCCATATGGGTCTCGCCTCAGCGCCAGAAGACGCATACCGCTTGGCTTATACATGACTTCAACGGCTGGGAGACAAGGGCCATGAAAAAAATCGAGGCAATCATCAAACCGTTCAAACTGGATGATGTTAAGGAAGCCCTGCAAGAGATCGGTCTGCAAGGCATGACTGTGATCGAAGCCAAAGGTTTTGGTCGCCAGCGGGGACATACCGAGCTTTATCGCGGCGCTGAATATGTCGTTGATTTCCTGCCTAAACTGAAGATCGAAATCGTTCTGGCGGATACCGCCGTCGAAGGTGCTGTGGAGGCGATCAAAAAAGCCGCACACACAGACAAGATTGGCGATGGTAAGATCTTCATTTCTGATATCACTGATGCGGTGAGAATCCGCACCGGCGAGACAGGCGACGCGGCTCTCTAGCACCGGCGTCCTGTAACAAGGTTACCCATGAATTCTGATTTTTACTGGAGGGCAAATTCCAATGGCTGAGAACCTAATGAAGCTGATGAAAGACGAAGACGTACAATACGTCGATCTCCGCTTCACCGATCCACGTGGCAAGATGCAGCACGTGTCATTCCACAAGGACATGGTTGAGGATGATTTCTTCACCGAGGGCCAAATGTTCGACGGCTCTTCGGTTGCTGGCTGGAAAGCCATCAACGAGTCTGACATGGTCCTGATGCCGGACACCAGCACAGCCATGATCGACCCATTCTTCCAGCAGACCACGCTGGCAGTTATGTGCGACATCCTGGATCCGATTTCCGGCCAGGCCTACAATCGTGACCCGCGCACGACCGCAAAGAAGGCAGAAGCCTACGTAAAGTCCAGCGGCGTCGGCGACACGGTGTTCTTTGGTCCGGAAGCTGAATTCTTCGTATTTGACGATGTGCGCTGGTCCACAGAGCCGCATAAAACCGGCTATAGCTTTGACTCAACCGAGTTGCCCATCAACACGGGTAAAGAATACCCGATGGGTAATATGGGTCATCGTCCTGGTCCAAAAGGCGGCTACTTCCCAGTACCGCCGATCGATTCCGAACAGGACATGCGTTCCGAAATGCTGTCCGTCATGGCCGATATCGGCCTGGAGCCGGAAAAGCATCACCACGAAGTGGCACCTGCCCAACATGAGCTTGGCCTCAAATTCTCCACGCTCACCACAATGGCAGACCGCCTGCAGCTGTATAAATATGTGATCCACAATGTGGCCGCATCCTACGGCAAAACGGCGACCTTTATGCCGAAACCGATGTTTGCTGACAACGGCTCCGGCATGCACGTCCACCAGTCCATCTGGTCTGGCGGCAAGCCGCTCTTCGCGGGTGATCAGTATGCCGGTCTGTCCGAGCAGTGCCTGTTCTATATCGGCGGTATCATCAAGCACGCACGTGCCCTGAATGCCCTGACAAACCCGTCGACGAATAGCTACAAGCGCCTGGTTCCGGGCTATGAAGCTCCGGTCATGCTGGCCTACTCTGCCCGCAATCGTTCCGCTTCGATCCGTATTCCTTTCGGCTCCAACCCGAAAGCAAAGCGTATCGAAACGCGCTTCCCGGACCCGACCGCCAACCCGTATCTCGCCTTCGCAGCCCTGCTCATGGCTGGCCTCGACGGCATCGAGAACAAGATCCATCCGGGCGACGCGATGGACAAAGACCTGTACGATCTGCCGCCTGAAGAGGCGAAATCGATCCCGCAAGTTTGCGGTTCACTGCGAGAAGCGCTTGCAGCGCTCGACGCAGACCGTAAATTCCTCACCAAGGGCGGCGTGTTCGATGACGACCAGATCGATGCATATATCGAACTGAAAATGGAAGAGAACATGCGCTATGAACTCCACCCACACCCGGTGGAATTCGACATGTACTACAAGGTCTAGGGGCCTTATCTCTCTCCCTTAACCCTTGTAGAGGCCGGTATCGAAAGGTACCGGCCTCTTCTTTATCCAGAATTGGAAACCTGGACTGATGATACACGCCCCATGGCGCATCTCCCTTGTCCAGGGAATCAAAAACGCCCCGTCCATTTGGCCGGGGCGTTTTTTGTTTTGACAGTCGTCTCCGCCTGAAAGGATGGATCAGCCCGCTTCTGGCTGGCTCTTCTTGGCGTGTACGTAAAGCGGCTCTGCATTGCCTTCGACGACTTCGCCATTGATGACGACTTCCTCGACACCGCGCAGGTTAGGCAGCTCGAACATCGTGTCGAGCAGAATGCCCTCCATGATGGACCGCAGACCCCGTGCACCGGTCTTCCGTTTGATAGCGCGGCGTGCAACAGCCGTCAGTGCTTCAGGCGTAAAGTTCAGTTCGACATTCTCCATATCGAACAGACGCTGATACTGCTTGAGTAGAGCATTCTTCGGCTCGGTCAGGATCTTGATGAGCGCTTTCTCGTCCAGATCTTCCAGAGTTGCGATCACCGGCAGACGACCGATGAATTCCGGGATCAGGCCGAAACGCTGAAGGTCTTCCGGTTCCGTGTTGCGCAGGATCTCACCCACGCCGCGATCTTCGGAATCCTTGATGGAGGCGCCAAAGCCGATAGATGCACTCTCACCGCGGGACGAAATGATCTTGTCCAGGCCCGCAAACGCGCCGCCACAGATGAAGAGAATGTTGGTTGTGTCGACCTGCAGGAATTCCTGTTGCGGGTGCTTGCGGCCGCCTTGAGGAGGCACAGCCGCAACCGTGCCTTCCATGATTTTCAGAAGCGCCTGCTGCACGCCCTCACCCGACACATCACGCGTAATCGACGGATTGTCGGACTTGCGGGAAATCTTGTCGATCTCGTCGATATAGACGATGCCGCGCTGAGCACGCTCGACATTATAGTCGGCGGCCTGAAGCAGCTTCAGAACAATGTTTTCAACGTCTTCACCGACATAACCGGCTTCGGTCAGTGTCGTGGCATCTGCCATCGTAAAGGGTACGTCAAGAATACGGGCGAGCGTTTGCGCCAGAAGCGTCTTGCCGCAGCCAGTCGGGCCGACAAGCAGGATGTTGGACTTGGAAAGTTCAACCCCGTCCGTTTTCCCGGCATGAGACAGACGCTTGTAATGGTTATGCACAGCAACCGAGAGAATGCGCTTGGCGTGAACCTGGCCGATGACGTAATCGTCCAGGACATCGCAGATCTCCTGCGGTGTGGGGACCCCTTCGCGAGACCGGACCATGGAGGTCTTATTCTCTTCGCGAATGATATCCATGCAAAGTTCTACGCATTCATCGCAGATGAACACCGTCGGGCCGGCAATCAGCTTTTTCACTTCATGCTGGCTTTTTCCACAGAAGGAGCAATAAAGCGTGTTCTTGGAATCGCCTGAGCCGTTTTGTTTGGTCATGCCGTCCTCAATGCCGGGTAAGCCTTAATTTCGTCTTTAAAGACGTCCCACCCGTTTACTAACAAGACAATAAGTTTCTGAGCCTGCACTGCAAGAGGCAGGCCATTTTTGTGCGAGGGATGTACCCTATTTGTCATCCTCGGCTGTCCGGCGCTCAAAAACCTTGTCCACAATGCCGAATTCCTGGGCTTCTTCGGCCGTCAGGAAGGTGTCGCGATCCAGCTTGCGCTCAATGACATCATACTCCTGGCCAGTGTGGCGTACATAGATGTTGTTGAGACGGCGCTTAAGATCAATGATTTCCTCGGCGTGGCGCTCAATATCGGTCGCAACACCCTGATAGCCGCCAGAGGGCTGATGCAGCATGACACGCGCATTCGGAAGCGCGATGCGCATGCCTTTTTGACCTGCAGCCAGAAGAAGCGATCCCATGGAAGCAGCCTGACCGATACATACGGTCGAAATTGGGCAACGGATGTACTGCATTGTGTCATAGATCGCGAGACCGGAGGAAACATAACCGCCCGGGCTGTTGATATACATCGCGATGTCTTTTTTCGGGTTCTCTGATTCGAGGAATAGGAGCTGGGATGTGATCAGCGCTGCCATGCTGTCATCAATCCCACCCGTGACGAAAATGATGCGCTCTTTCAGGAGGCGGGAGAAGATGTCGAATGCCCGCTCGCCACGGCTCGTCTGCTCCACAACCATTGGAACCAGGTTTAGAGCTGTCTGATAGGAAGTCATCATGAATCGGGCCTTGCTCATCTATAGCGGGAATCTCTACCGGGCAGGAGTGGCAGAATGAAGTATATTTGTCCACGTATCTGTCACCGCAAGAGGCAAACCGCTGTGGAAACTGCTAGCGAAACGGCCATTCAGGCGCATGGCTTGGTACATCGCCAGTCGGATTGACCATGAAGGCAAGGTAATCGGCATTCACCGTCTCTGCCTGCAAATCGCGGGTCAGCATGTGATAGCCATTTTCGTAGTACACTGTCCTGACATGATCTGGCAGCTCTTTCGCCGTCCGTTTCACGCCTTTTGGCGGCACGACATAGTCATTGGCACCATAGGATAGCAGGACCGGAAGGTCTGGCGGCAAATCCGGGACGCGCTGATGCGCGGTCTCCATCAGAGATACCAGTCCATAGACCTGATCAATCCTGTTATCACGCAGCATCAGCGGGTCCTCCCAGGTTCTGCGGAGCATCTCGATATTATCGGATGGCTCAATATGAACGAACCGCTCAGGCGGGCGCACAACCCAGCCTGGCCGCACATGCGCTGAAGTCCACAAGCTGGCCCTATAGAGGAAATTCATCGCGCCCCACCCGCGCAAACCCGGACCGGAGGCAATCAATCTGTCCGCTTCTGGTGGATTTTCAGAGCCAAAGGCAGAGAGCGCTACGGACCCGCCCATGGATATCCCGACGACTGTGATCGTTGCATCTGGATGCGCGTGGCGCGCCAGGGCCGTCGCTGTGCGCAGGTCTTGCCGCATGACCTCTTCATCAGGCCAGACACCGCGCTCAGGCGACCTGCCAAAGCCTCTCTGGTCATACGCATAAGTCGTCACGCCCTGCCTGGCCCAATATGGCGCCGCCATGTGGAAGGCATTGGCATAGTCGTTCATGCCATGAAGGCCGATCACGACATAGTCAGGCTGATCCGTGCCCTCCGCAGGCCAGACCGTCAGGCCCAGGCGTGCACCATCGAAGGAAACGAATGTGTTCTCTTCCAACAGAAATACGGGTTCAGGCGGTTTCATGGAGCTCAACCTGGTTTGCGTGACAGGACTGGCGCAGCCTGACAGGAGAAAAGCGAGAAACCATAGGATAAGTGCTCCAACGCCAAGCGAACTGCTCCGCGCAGTTCGGACGAAATGTCTGTTTCGAAACATGTGTTGCGCTTCAGCCAAGACGTGTTCCTCCAGCTCCGATGCGGCAGGACAAACGTATGTTAGCCCGCCTTATCTATCCAGTTCCTGTCTGTTTGGGTCATGGTTTTAAAGCTCTCTTGCCATAGGTACCAATTTGGAGATGAAATCGATCCGTCCAAGGGAGACTCGCAATGTCATCACCCATCACACGCATAATTGAACCGCGCAGCCGGGATCTGGGCGATGGCTTCAAGGTCCGGCGTGTTCTGCCCTTCCATGCGCAGCGCACAGTCGGTCCCTTTGTCTTTTTCGACCATTTTGGGCCCGTGGAGTATGCACCGGGCGAGGGCTTTGATGTGAACCCTCATCCGCATATCGGTCTGTCGACGGTCACTTACCTGTTCGAGGGCGCCATACGCCATCAGGACTCTCTTGGATCAGATCTCGTGATCCGGCCCGGCGCCATGAACTGGATGACGGCCGGCCATGGCATTGTCCATTCCGAGCATACGCCGGACGAGTTGCGCGCGCAGGGCCAGAGCTTGCATGGCCTGCAAACGTGGGTCGCCCTGCCAGATGAAGACGAAGACTGCGAACCATCCTTTGAGCATCACCCTGCAGACAGTCTTCCCGAAATCGATATCACAGGCGCGCGCATACGAGTCCTGGCTGGCGAGGCCTGGGGGAAAGCATCCCCCGTGAAATTCCCGTCACCCATTCTTTACATTGCCCTGGAGAGCAAGGGCGGAGCTGAACTCACCCTATCCTCTGACCTGGCAGAGGAACGCGCGCTCTATCTCGTGTCCGGGTCGGCCGACGTGGCGGGAGAGTTTGTTGATGCGGGCGTCATGCTGGTCTTCGAGAGCGCTGTGGACGTTCCGGTACAGCTCAGCCCCGGCACAAAAGGCGTCATCTGTGGCGGCGCAAAGCTGCCTGGAAAGAAAAGGATCGAATGGAATCTGGTATCCGGGAGTCAGGAGAAGATCAATCAGGCCAAGATTGACTGGACTGCAGCTTTGCAGGCCGGTGGCAATACCCGCTTCCCAGCTGTTCCAGGCGATGAAAACCCGTGGATTCCCCTGCCCAGTCAATGATGCGGACCTATCTCAGCCCAGCAAAGTCATCCAACTTGCTGTCTTCAGGCCCCCGTGCCACACCATTGGCAAATTGAATTTAGTCCCGAAAGCGACTCGCCATGAAGAAATACCTGATTTCAGCATCCCTGATCGTTCTGGCCGCCTGTGGCGCCGAAAAAACGGAAGCCCCGGAACCGAAAACCGAAACGGAAGCTGTGGAAGAGACCGCTCTTCTGATGCCGCTGCCAACAGAAACGGCAGCAGATATTACCTCTGAAGACCTGGCTGTCCGCATCAAGACGCTTGCCGATGATACGTTTGAAGGCCGCGGGCCAGGTACAGAAACCGGCGAAGCGGCCGCAGACTGGGTTGCAGCCGAGATGCAACGCGTTGGCCTGCAGCCAGGCGGAGAAGATGGCACCTTTTTCCAGACCGTAAAAATGGTCAACCAGACCGTGGACCTGTCGACCTCCAACCTGACCTTCATGGCTGCGGATGGCACTGAAATGCCCATGGAAGCCAAGAGGGATGCCGTCTTCTGGACGAAACGTCAGAATGCAGATCATGTCTTCTTTGATCCCACGGATGTTGTGTTTGTCGGCTACGGCGCTGTCGCACCGGAATATGACTGGAATGATTATGGAGATCAGGACCTGAGCGGCAAGACCGTTATCATACTGGTGAACGATCCGGGCTTTGCCACGGGCGACCCCGACCTCTTCAAAGGCAAGGCCATGACGTATTATGGCCGCTGGACCTATAAGTATGAGGAAGCCGCCCGCCAGGGCGCCGCTGCCGCTATCATCATCCATGAAACCGAACCGGCAGCCTACGGATGGGATGTCGTGACAGGTTCATGGTCTGGTGCACAATCCGATCTGGTTCGCTCAAATGGCGGCGAAGACCGCGCAACACTTGAAGGCTGGATCACACGTGACGCGGCTGAAAAGCTGTTCTCCTCTGCCGGGCTGGACCTGGAAGAGATGAAACAGGCCGCAAAGACACCGGGCTTCAAACCCGTGCTTCTGGAAGGTATGAAAGCAAGCGGCGAAATAACCCAGACGATCGAACAATTGGAAAGCCGTAATGTTATCGGCACACTGCCGGGCAAAACCACGCCTGACGAGTATATGCTGTACACGGCGCACTGGGACCATCTGGGCAAGAAACCTGAACAGAAAACAGGCGCGCCGGGCGAAGACTTCTACGCGGACCAGATTTTCAACGGGGCCGTAGACAACGCAACCGGCACTGCCGCGCTTCTTGAGATCGCAGAAGCCATGGCCGCGCAAGACCTGGACCGTTCCGCGATCTTTGCCGCCGTGACACTAGAAGAGTCAGGCCTTCTGGGATCGGCATATTTTGCCGAGCATCCGACCGTGCCGCTCAACAAGATTGTCGCCGGCATCAATATGGATGGCGCCCTGCCGATCGGCCGCACGAAAGACATGATCGTTATCGGCTATGGCGCATCCGAGCTTGAAGACATGCTGAAGGATGTGCTGGCAAAGCAGGACCGGGTGATCAAGCCGGACTCCAAGCCGGAAGCTGGCTACTTCTATCGCTCCGACCACGTCTCTCTCGCCAAAGAAGGCGTGCCCATGCTGTATGCGGATGGCGGCGAAGACAAGCGGGATGGTGGCATCGCAGCGGGCAAGGCAGCTGCGGCGGTCTATACCGCAGAGCGTTATCATAAGCCGATGGATGAATACTCCGATGACTGGGATCTGGAAGGCTTCAAGGAAGACGTACAGGCCTTTCATGAAATTGGCCTGCAAATCGCCCAATCCGATGAATGGCCGACATGGTATCCTGGCAACGAGTTCGAGGCGGTTCGCAAGGAAAGCCTGGGCGAAAACTAAGATTCGCGCCCTTTCAGGCAATACCAAGAAACCGTTGCGACCAGACTGGAAGACAAGATGCTTTCCTATCAACACGGCTTTCATGCGGGTAACAGGGCAGATGTCCTGAAGCATGCTGTGCTCCATACTCTGTTTGGAGCTTACAGGAAGGCAGAAAAGCCTCTGCTCTACGTAGAGACCCATTCCGGACGCGGACGATATGACCTGAAAGGGCCGCAGGCTCGCAAGGGCGGTGAGGCCGATGACGGCATCCTGTCCATGACCGGCGGGAAAGCCCCAAAACCGCTTCAGCCCTGGGTCAGTTTTGTCGAACAGGAAGGGATACAAAACTATCCAGGCTCTCCAGCCCATGCGCAAAAACTTTTGCCTGAAAAGAGCCGGTATATTCTCTTCGAAAAACACCCTGCTGAATATGAAGCCCTCAGCAAAGCGATGGCAGGCGATGATCGCATTCAGATACGGAAAGCCGATGGCTATGGCAGTGCGCTGAAGCTCTCCCCCCGCACGGGAGAGCAGATGGTATGCTTGGTGGACCCAAGTTACGAGACGGCACGCGACATCGATGCCCTCGCTTTGTGGACTCCCAAAGCCCTCAAGCGATGGCCGCGTGCCACGCTGATCCTTTGGCTACCTCTGTTCCGGGACGGTCGCGAGGCAGAGTTCGGCGAGTATCTGACCACTCTGGATGAGTGCTTTGTTGCAGGCGCCAGATGGCCTGTCGATGCCGTCAAAGAGACGGCCCTGGAAGGGTCCGCAATGGTGGTCTACCGCGCACCGCCTGAGACTCGGGAGCCTTGCCTGAACATTGCGTCGGCCTTGCAGTCCTGGTGGTCTGACAAGCCTTTGGGAGGCTG
>Ga0070726_10002084_pt1 | contig 18609 bp, 15 predicted proteins | sample tdAd471_FD_67275 | JGI IMG/M metagenome (GOLD analysis project Ga0070726, IMG submission 67275) | Marine sediment microbial communities from the Atlantic coast under amendment with organic carbon and nitrate - tdAd47.1 | ecosystem: Environmental > Aquatic > Marine > Coastal > Sediment | place... | reverse complement strand
CAGTTTGGCGATGTCGACCCCGTTGACGAGAATGACACCATGGTCTGGAACGATCTGACGGGTGATCAGACGCAGCAATGTCGTCTTGCCCGTGCCGCTCGGGCCCATTATCGCGGTGACCTGGCCGCGGCCGATCGTCAGATTCAGGCCCTTGAAGATTGTCCGGGCGCCGACCGAATAGTCCAGGTCACGAATCTCGAGCAAGTTATCCGACACAGCATCCATAATCATTGTTATTTGTGAGGGGCGGCCGTCTTGGCCGGTGCCAGCGGTGCCGCCGTAGCATAACAAAAAGTTGGCTCCACGAATGAAATAGGACTAAAATAGTCCTCTTTAATCCCGACGAGGCTTTCGGATGCTCAGAATCAGCAAACTTACCGACTACGGCACGGTATTGCTGGCGCACCTCGCTCGCAATCCGAGTGAGGTCTGTAGCTCGGCCGACATTGCCGCACGCACCGGAATCGCGTTGCCCACGGCCAGCAAGTTGCTCAAATCACTCGCCCGCAACGGTCTCGTCATTTCGACCCGCGGGGCCAACGGCGGCTATCGCCTGGCCCACGACGCCAGGGACATCAGTGCCGCCGACATTATCGACGCACTCGATGGCCCGGTGTCGATTACCGAATGCAGCGCATCCGACAGTCATTGTGATATCGAGGAAGCGTGCAGCGTCGGCAATGCCTGGCAGCGTATCAACGTCGCGATTCGCAATGCCTTGCAGGAGGTCAGCCTCGTCGACCTGTTGCGCTCGAGCAGCCCTGTGCCGCAATTCCGGTTCGCCGGCCTGCCGATTACGGTCGAGGAGAAGGTCTGATCCATGTCCACCGAAGCCGACAACATCGAGAGCCTTGTCAATCGTCGTTACGAACACGGCTTCGTCACCGATATAGAAACCGAGAGTCTTCCGCCCGGTCTTGACGAAGGCGTCGTTCGTGCAATTTCGGCGCGCAAGAAGGAACCCGAGTTCATGCTCGAGTGGCGCCTGCGTGCCTATCGACAGTGGCTGGAAATGACCGAGCCCGATTGGGCACACGTGCACTACCCTCCTATCGGATTCAACGACATTTCCTATTTCGCTGCACCCAAATCGGATGAGGATCGCCCCAAGAGCCTCGACGAGGTCGATCCGAAGTTGCTGGAGACCTATGACAAACTCGGCATTCCATTGCACGAGCGCGCTCGCCTGGCGGGCGTGGCTGTCGACGCCGTATTCGACAGCGTGTCGGTGGCCACCACTTTCAAGGAGAAACTGTCCGAAGCGGGGGTGATTTTCTGCTCCTTTTCGGAAGCGGTCCTGAATCATCCTGAACTGGTGCAGAAATATCTCGGCAGCGTCGTGCCGCAGCGCGACAACTTCTACGCGACGCTCAACTCGGCCGTCTTCAGTGACGGATCGTTCGTCTACATACCGAAAGGCGTACGTTGTCCGATGGAATTGTCGACCTACTTCCGTATTAACGCTGCGAACACCGGCCAGTTCGAACGGACCCTGATCGTTGCAGACGAAGGTAGCCACGTCAGCTATCTTGAAGGCTGCACGGCCCCGATGCGAGACGAAAACCAGCTGCATGCGGCAGTAGTTGAACTTGTTGCGATGGAAGGCGCCGAGATCAAGTATTCGACTGTGCAGAATTGGTACCCGGGCGACGAGAACGGCAAAGGCGGCATCTACAATTTCGTCACGAAACGCGGTGACTGCCGGGGCGCAAACTCGAAAATTTCCTGGACACAGGTTGAGACCGGTTCTGCGATCACGTGGAAGTACCCGAGTTGCATACTGCGCGGCGACAACTCGGTCGGCGAATTCTACTCGGTCGCTGTGGCAAACAACTATCAGCAAGCCGATACGGGCACCAAGATGATCCACATCGGCCGCAACACCAGCAGCACGATTGTGTCCAAGGGCATCTCGGCGGGACACGCACAAAACGCCTATCGTGGCCTGGTTCGCGTCATGCCCCAGGCACACGATGCACGGAATCACACGCAGTGCGATTCACTATTGATAGGCAAGGACTGCGGAGCGCACACCTTTCCCTACATGGAGATCAAGAATCCGTCAGCGCGCGTCGAACACGAGGCGACGACTTCGAAGATATCCGCAGATCAACTTTTTTACTGCAGGCAACGCGGCATTTCCGAGGAAGACGCCGTCAATATGATTGTGAACGGCTTCTGCAAAGAAGTGTTCAAGGAATTGCCGATGGAATTTGCCGTCGAGGCACAGAATCTCCTGAATGTCAGTCTCGAAGGCGCCGTCGGCTAAGGAACAACGATGCTCGAAATTACGAATCTCAGCGCCAGCACAGGCGACACCGCGATACTCAATAGCCTGTCTCTGACGGTCAATGCCGGCGAAGTGCACGCTATCATGGGTCCGAATGGATCGGGCAAGAGTACGCTTGCGCTAGTCATTGCCGGCCACAGCGATTACGCCGTGACGGCCGGGTCTGTGACTTTTAAAGGCAAGGACCTTCTGCAATTGGAGCCCGAAGAACGCGCGCGCGATGGCATTTTCCTTGGCTTCCAGTACCCGGTGGAAATTCCGGGCGTCAACAACGCTTATCTGTTGAAAGCGGCTGTGAACGCGAAGCGCAAACACCACGGCCAGGAGGAAGTAGACGCGTTTGAGTTTCTGAAACTCGCCAGGGAAAAGATGGCGTTGCTTGATATGGACCAGAAGTTCCTGAATCGTGGCGTCAATGAGGGGTTCTCGGGCGGCGAAAAGAAACGCAACGAGATCCTGCAGATGGCCATGCTGGAACCGGATCTCGCCATACTCGACGAGACCGATTCAGGTCTGGACATCGACGCGCTCAAGGCAGTTGCCGAAGGCGTCAACGCGCTGCGTGACCCGCAGCGCGCGATCGTACTCGTCACACACTACCAGCGCTTGCTCGACTACGTGCAGCCTGACTTCGTACACGTTTTGTCCGGCGGCAGGATTCTGCGCTCGGGCGACAAGTCGCTGGCACTGGAACTCGAAGAGAAAGGCTACGACTGGGTCAAAGAGGCTGCGAACGCATGACTGGCCTGACCCTTCCAGACGGTGCCCTGGCAAGTGCCGTGCAAAGCCTGCCTGACGATTCGTTGTCTGAAAATCGGCAGGCGGCACTTGCTCGCTTTCTCGAGCGCGGCTTCCCGACGACTCGCCAGGAAGACTGGAAATACACGGATTTGAATACAGTCGCCGATATCAGCAGGCGCTGGCTCGAAGGCGGCGCAATCCCGGCTGATAACAACGCGCTCAAGAAGGAAATCGAGAGAATTTGTTCCTCGGTCGACGCCGACTGGATTGTCGTTGAGAACGGCGTGGTCTCCCCGGCCGCGACCCCCCGCATCGGCGACGGCATCACTATCTCGACCTACAGCGAGTCATCGCTTGCGCCGGCCTTCGAGGTTCCATTGGCCGATCTCAATGCAGCCCTGCTAACGGATGGCTTGCACATTCGCATCAGCGTGAATGCGCCTGACAACAAGCCACTGGGGCTGCTATTCATCGACGGTTCTGATGACGCCCCCGCTGTTGCTCAGACGCGAATCAGCATCGAATTCGATGCTGGCGCGAAGGCTCGACTCGTCGAGTACCAGGCGTCGCTCGGTACGGCAGATCACTATGCCAACGCCATCGTGGAACTCGGCATTGCAGACGACGCTGTCGTGGATTATGTACGCGTTCAAAACCGAGCCGGCGGCCACTCTCAGACACACCGGACAGAGGCTCGGCTCGGGGCACGCAGCATTCTCCGATACAACGGTTTTGATTTGGGCGGACAGCTGATCCGCAATGATCTCGACATCACGATCGGCTCCCCCGAAGCTGACGTATCCGTTGCCGGCTTGTACATTGCTGGCGAAGGGCAACACATCGACAATCACGTGCGGATCGACCACCAAACCGGACCCGCTCGGTCCGCGCAGGAATATCGCGGCATACTGGGTGGTCGCTGCCGCTGCGTCTGGAATGGCAAGGCGATCGTTCAGCCGGGCGCCGACGGTACCGATGCCGAACAGGCGAATCACAACCTGCTCCTCAGCGACCGTTCCGAAATCGACGCGAAGCCCGAACTCGAGATCTATGCGGACGATGTCAAATGCAGTCATGGCACGACAGTCGGGCAGATCGATGACAACGCCCTCTTCTATCTGCGCACGCGTGGCCTCGACGAGCGGGACGCGATTCGTGCACTGACGCGCGCCTTCGGCGCAAGTATCGTGAGCCGATTGTCGATTGCCGAACTCGCGGAGTCGTTGAATGAAATGGTCGAGGCGCGCCTCACCGGACTCAGCGATGGTGAGTCGAGATGACGCAGACGCCGCAACATCAAGAGACGTCGGCATCCGTAAGCGCGTGCCGGAACGACTTTCCCGCACTTCAGCAGGAGATCAATAACCATCCGATTGCGTACCTCGACAGCGCCGCGTCGGCGCAGCAACCCGCTGTCGTTATCGAGACGGTCGCGGAATACCAGCGATACGATCACGCCAACGTGCACCGTGGAGTCCACACGCTGAGCCATCGTGCAACCGACGCATACGAGGGCGCGCGCGATCATCTCCGGGAATTCATCAACGCGTCGAGCCGCAGCGAAATCGTATTTACCAGTGGCACTACGGAGTCCATCAATCTCGTCGCGCAGAGCTTCTGCCGCCCACAATTCGGCGCCGACGACAAGATTCTGATCACGCATCTCGAGCACCATTCGAATATCGTTCCGTGGCAGCTGGTTTGCGAGCAGACCGGCGCGGAACTCGTTGTAGCTCCTATCGACGAGCGCGGTGAGCTCGAGCTGGAACGTCTGTACGAGCTGATGACCGATGATGTCCGCTTACTCGCCATTGCTCATGTCTCGAACGCGCTCGGCACCATCAATCCCGTGTACGATATTATTCGCGAAGCGCACTCGCGCGACATTCCCGTGCTCGTCGATGGTGCGCAGGGCGTGCCTCATATGGCGGTTGACGTACAGGCGCTGGACTGCGACTTTTTTGCGTTTTCCGGTCACAAGATGTTCGGCCCTACGGGTACCGGTGTGCTCTACGGCAAAGAAAAGCTGCTCGACGCGATGCCACCCTATCAAGGTGGCGGTGACATGATCCTCGAGGTGAGCTTTTCAGGCACGACCTTCAACGAGCTCCCCTACAAATTCGAAGCCGGCACGCCAAACATCAGCGGTATGATCGGGCTCGGTGCCGCAGCTGCCTACCTTGACTCGATCGGCCTGCGACACATTGCCTCTTGGGAACAGGACCTTCTCGATTACATGACCCGTCGCCTCAGCGAAATCGAGGGCGTTCGGCTGATTGGCACTGCCGCCAATAAAGCCAGCGTGCAGTCGTTCCTGGTAGGCGACATTCACCCTCACGACCTCGGGACAATCCTGGATCATCAGGGCGTGGCAATTCGCACCGGTCATCACTGCGCAATGCCGGTGATGGATTTCTTTGGCGTGCCGGGAACGGCAAGGGCGTCGCTCGCTCTGTACAACAATCGTAACGACATCGACCAGTTAGTAATGGCGCTGGCAACAGCACGCGAGATATTTTCATGACGGCGACCGGTAAACAGGATGACGACGTCCGCGACCTGTATCGTGAACTGATTCTGGATCACGCTCGCAGTCCGCGTCACTTCGGCAAGCTCCCGCATATGACGCACACTGCCGAGGGAATCAACCCTCTTTGCGGAGACAAGTTGAAGCTTTATCTCGACGTTGCCGACGATGACACGATTCGCGACGCATCTTTCGAAGGTTCCGGTTGCGCAATTTCCGTAGCATCCGCATCGCTACTTACCGACATGATCGTGGGGCTTGAAGCAAACCAGGCGATCCGCTACTTCGAGGCAGTTACGGCGCATCTTGTGGGTGACGGGAAAATGCATGGGCGCGCCCCTGTCGATCTCGGCAAGCTACGCGCGCTCGAGGGCGTGCGGGAATTTCCGGCACGCGTAAAGTGCGCCACACTGGCATGGCACGCGTTGCACTCAGCATTGCGACACGATGCCGCGCCGGCAACCACGGAATAGGATAGAAGATGTTCGGACACACCAACGAACCGGTTACGCTATCGCGCGACGTCAGAGCAGTCGTCATCCCGGCGGGAGAACAAGTGCTATTGCGCGAGGGGACATCCGGGTTCATTACCCAGGCTCTCGGCGGGAGTTTCACAGTTTACTTCGAAGGCAACCTGTTCCTGATCGCCGGCGCCGACGCCGACGCACTCGGCAAGGAGCCGGTACCGCCACCTGAGGTACCGGAGAATGCAACGGATCAGGACATCGAAGCCGTCATCTGGCAGCAGCTGAAAACCTGCTACGACCCCGAAATCCCAGTCGACATCGTCGAACTGGGCCTCATCTATCGATGCGAGGTCAAGTCGCAAGGCAATGGCGAGCGTGCCGTCGAGGTGGATATGACACTGACGGCGCCCGGCTGTGGCATGGGTGAAGTGCTGGTCCGCGATGCTGAAGAGAAAATCAGTCTTATCCCGACTGTGTCCGGTGTAAACGTACAACTCGTATTCGACCCCCCCTGGAACCAGGGCATGATGAGTGATGAAGCGCGACTTCAGACAGGTTTGATGTAAACTCGCCCCAAATCAACGGCGCGTTCCAATGAAAACTCTTACCCTCGTACGACACGCAAAATCAAGCTGGAAGGATTCTTCGCTGGCGGACCGCGAACGGCCCCTCAACAAGCGCGGAGAACATGATGCGCCCTTCATGGCTCGACGCATCGCAGAAGCAGGAATCCGCCCCTCCCTGATCGTCAGCAGCCCCGCCGTTCGCGCCTGGCGGACGGCAAAAGCCGTCGCAACAGAGATCGGTTACCCGGTCGAATTCCTGCAACGCGAAGGTGACCTCTACCTCGCATCACTGCAAGACATACTCGACGTCATCGTCGCGCAGGACAACAAGTTCAACAGCATGATGCTGGTCGGGCACAATCCCGGCCTCACGACATTCGCCAACTATCTCGTGCCCGGCGTCACAAACAACGTACCGACTGCCGGTGTCGTCAGCATCAGTATCGATCAGGATGACTGGAACCTCCACGAGCAGCCAGTCGCAGAACTGGTTCTATTCGATTACCCCAAAAAGAACGTCTAGCCCTTTTTGAACGCCTAGCCACTTTAGAACGCCTAGCCCGTTTAGAACGCCTGGCCCCTTCCGAACGCCTGGCCCCCTTAGCAGCCCTAGCACTCCGGCACGTTGACTGCCAGGCCCCCTTGCGAGGTCTCCTTGTAGTGCGACGACATGTCAAGCCCTGTCTGCCGCATCGTCTCGATGACCTGATCCAACGTGACCTTGTGAGTGCCGTCGCCGTGCATGGCAAGCGTCGCCGCGTTGATCGCCTTAACAGCTCCCATCGCATTCCGTTCGATACAGGGGATCTGCACAAGCCCGCCTATCGGGTCGCAGGTCAGGCCGAGGTTGTGCTCCATGCCGATTTCAGCCGCTTCCTCGACGTGATCGTTCGAACCGCCAAGAACCGCGGCAAGTCCCGCGGCCGCCATCGAACATGCGACACCGACCTCACCCTGACAGCCCATTTCGGCACCCGAGATCGAGGCATTGACCTTGTAGAGGATACCGATGGCACCGGCGGTCAGCAAAAAGGTTCTGATCCCCTCCTGATTCGCGTTCGGCACGAAGCGTACGTAATACATGAGGACCGCCGGAATGATCCCGGCAGCGCCATTCGTTGGCGAGGTCACGACGCGGCCACCCGCTGCATTTTCCTCGTTCACGGCGATAGCGTAGGCGTTGACCCACTCCATCGCGTCGAGGGGCGAGCCCCCGTCGCGCGCCTGCAGCCGCTTGCTGAGTTTTGGCGCCCGACGAATTACCGCCATCGAGCCCGGAAGTACGCCCTCAGTTCGTAGTCCACGCTCGATGCAGCTTTCCATGGCGGCCCAGATCGCGTCAATGCGCTGTTCGACCTCGGCCGCACTTCGCCACTGGATCTCATTTTGTAGCACCAGCTCGGCGATGCTGAGGTTGTTGCCGCCGGCCAGGGACAACAACGAGTCGCCACTGTCGAACAAATACTTTGGCTCGCTACTTTGCGCCGTCGGCTCCGGTTCGTCGCCCCGGGCAATGAAGCCACCGCCGAGCGAGTAGTAGATTTCGTCCAGCAGCGTCGCACCGTCGCCCGACCGCGCAACGAAGCGCATGCCGTTGGTATGTCGCGGTAACTCCTCGCCGAACTCGAACACAATGTGCTTCGCAGGATCGAAAACGAGCGGTCCGGCGTTCAAAACATCGAGCATCTCTTCCTCAGCTGTTCGCGCGAGTATTTCCTGAACGGAATCCGGGTCGATCGTCTCGGGCTCCCACCCGGCCAGGCCGAGCACGATAGCCGCATCCGTTCCATGCCCCCTGCCCGTATACGCGAGCGAACCATGCAACGTAACTTCCACGGCCGCCACGCCCGCGGCGACCGAATCGAGTTGCGAGGCGAACTCTCTTGCTGCCTTCATGGGACCAACCGTGTGCGAACTCGACGGTCCGAAGCCGATTTTGAAAATGTCGAAGATGCTGACGGCAGCCATTGCTTACTCGTTACCCAGAGACAGCAGGCTCGCATTGCCGCCGACGGCGGAAATGTTGTTGCTGACTGTAAATTCGGTGCCGAATCGCGGCAAATAGTGTGGGCCGCCTGCTTTCGGCCCCGTGCCCGACAGCCCGCGACCGCCAAATGGCTGTACTCCGACGACCGCGCCGATCATATTGCGGTTAACGTAAATGTTGCCGGCGGCTGACGACTGCACGAGCCCGCGAGCGCGGGCGTCGATTCGACTGTGCAAGCCCATCGTCAGCCCGTATCCGGTGCCGTTGACGGCCGCTATGGTCTTTTCCAGATCCTTGCGCCCGAATCTCAGCACATGCAGGACAGGCCCGAAAACCTCACGTTTCAATACATCGATACTGTCGATCTCGATCAGCGTCGGCGCAAAAAATGTACCGGCTATGGCATCCTGCGCCAGTTCGCATTGATGCAAAACTTTCGCATCCGTCTCCATCCTCGCGACGTGCGACTCGAGAATTTCGCACGCCTCTGCGTCGATGACTGGTCCGACGTCGGTTGCTAGCAGCGCCGGATCACCGATTACGAGTTCGTCCATGTTCCCGACGAGTAATTCAATGACACGATCGGCGACGTCCTCCTGCACGCAGAGCAGGCGCAGCGCCGAACAGCGCTGGCCTGCGCTGTTGAATGCCGAATAAACAGCATCTTTCACAACCTGCTCCGGCAAAGCGGAACTGTCGACGAACATGGCGTTCTGCCCGCCGGTTTCGGCAATCAGGGTCGCAATGGGCCCATCACGCTCCGCGAGCGAACGATGGATAAGCCGGGCCGTTTCCGTGGATCCGGTAAAAGCGACTCCCGCGATGCGAGCATCAGCAGCAGCTGTGCCGCCTACGGTCGGGCCGTCACCAGGCAGAAATTGCAGTACGCCAGCCGGTATGCCCGCTTCGAGCAGCAACTCCGCGGCGCGGAATGCTACCAGTGGCGTTTGCTCGGCCGGTTTCGCAAGTACTGCGTTGCCCGCAGCGAGCGCGGCCGCGATTTGTCCCGTGAAGATTGCGAGCGGAAAATTCCATGGGCTGATGCAGACAAAGACACCCCGCCCCCGCATGCCAAGTGTGTTGCGTTCACCGGTCGGTCCGGGAAGATCCATCGGCTCACCGAAGTGCTTGCGGGCCTCTGCCGCATAGAAACGCAGGAAATCGACTGCCTCCCGTAATTCCGCGATAGCGTCCGGCAGTGATTTGCCGGCTTCCGCGATGCAAAGTGCCAGCAGCTCGGGACCATGCTGTTCGAACAGAGCCGCGGCGCTGTCGAGAATCGTGGCACGCTCAGCCGCGAGCGTCTGGTCCCAGCCAGTCTGGCTTTCGACGGCGCTGTCAATTGCCGCATTCACGTGCGCGGCGTTTGCCTGCTGGCACACGCCAACCGTGTGCGACATGTCGGCCGGATTAACAGACGGCAACTCGGTCCCTGTCACCGCCTTCCCGGCCACGATCGGATGTGCGGTTCGTGCCTGCCCGATTGCAGACTCCATGGACCGCAGGAGCTGGCCGGTGACGTTGTCATCCGCGAGATTGGTACCGCTGGAATTGCACCGCTCGGCGCCAAACAGCTCGGCAGGCGACGGAATCCGGGGATGTGGTGCTCCATCGTGCTCCCGGGAGCTCACAACAGGGTCCGCCACTATCTCGGCCACATCGACCGACTCGTCGATGATCCTGTTGACAAACGAGGTGTTGGCTCCGTTTTCGAGCAGGCGCCTTACCAGGTATGGCAGCAGGTCCTCGTGGTTACCGACCGGCGCGTACACTCTGCAGGGGCGATCGAATTTGTCGGAATCGATGATTTCGCCATAGAGTTCGCTGCCCATGCCATGGAGCCGCTGGAATTCATAGTCACGCCGCGAACCGGCGTAGTGCATAACGCTGGCGAGTGTGTGCGCATTGTGGGTCGCGAATTGTGGATACAGCGCAGCGCCGGCAGCCAGCGCCTTGCGGGCGCAGGCCAGGTACGACACGTCCGTGTGAACCTTGCGGGTGAAGACCGGATAACTGGCATGCCCGAGCTCTTGGGCGTGTTTTATCTCCGAGTCCCAGTAGGCACCCTTGACGAGGCGCACCGGGATTCGCCTGCCGGCGTCCTTCGCCAATGCCTCGAGAAATGTGAACACGTCGCCGGCACGACGCTGGTACGTCTGCACGGCCAGGCCCAGACCGTCGTAGCCGCTCAAACGCGCATCGCGCAATACTCGCTCGAATACCTGCAGCGAGATTTCGAGGCGATCGGCCTCTTCTGCATCGATGGTCAGGGCTATGCCTGATTTCATCGCGTGTTCTGCGAGATCCAGGACGCGGGGTGCCAGTTCCTGCAAGACCCGATCGACCTGTGTGAACTCGTAGCGCGGATGGAGGGCAGACAGCTTCACGGAAATACTGGGTGCCGACAAAATATCATCCCCCGAGGCGCCGGGAGCGGCTCCAATCTCGCCTATTGCAACGAAGTACGCTTCGAAGTAACGGTTCGCATCCTGTGCCGTGAGCGCCGCCTCGCCGAGCATGTCGAAGGAATAGCGATACAGCTTGTTCTCCTTCTTCGTCGAACGCTGCAGTGCTTCGGCGATCGTACGACCCATGACGAACTGGTGCCCCATGATGCGCATCGCCTGGCGCATGGCGGTTCGCACCACGGGCTCTCCCGCGCGGCTCGCCAGTTTGCCGAGTAGCTGCGTGGGATTCATGCGCACGCCGGCGTCGAGCTGCAGAAGTTGTCCTGTAAGCATCAACCCCCATGTCGAGGCATTGACGAACAGCGAATCGCTTTCGCCAATATGATCTTTCCATTGCGCCGACGTAATCTTGTCGGCAATCAGACTATCAGCAGTGTCCGCATCCGGTATGCGCAGGAGAGCCTCGGCGATACACATGAGCAGCACACCCTCTTGCGAGGACAAGTCGTATTGCTGCAGGAATGCGTCGATTCCGCCCTCTTTGGCCTTATTCTGCCGCACCGCACGTACAAGTCCCGCCGCCGTATCACGGATCTTCTCCCGGCCCGACTCCCCGGGATCTGCAATGTCCATGAGTTCCCTGACCAGTTGCTGTTCGTCGCCAAGGTAGCGGCTATTGATATCGGCAATCGTGCTCGGCATCGCGGCCGTCTGCCCCGTGAAGTGCATTGAATTCCTCGCTTGTTGTTATCGTTTGCGGAATGGCCGTCCTGATATACTTTGCGGCCTTTCTTTGTCGAGGGCAATCCCGTGCCAGCAAGTTTTCTCGCATCACTCGAGGAGCAGACCGAGGCGCTCCGGTCACAGGGCCTGTATAAGTCGGAGCGGCTGATAGCAGGCCCCCAACAGGCGGACATCGACGTCCGCACGAACGGCGCCACGAAGCACGTCATCAACCTGTGCGCGAACAACTACCTGGGTCTCGCCAATCATCCAGAGGTGATTGCCGCCGCGCACAAGGCGCTCGACCAGTTCGGGTACGGCATGGCGTCGGTGCGCTTCATCTGCGGCACGCAAACGATCCACAAAGAACTCGAAGAACGTATCAGCGTCTTTCTTGGTACAGAAGACACGATCCTCTACCCTTCCTGTTTCGATGCCAACGGCGGACTGTTCGAAACCTTGCTGGGTTCGGACGATGCTGTCATCAGCGACGCCCTTAATCATGCCAGCATCATTGACGGCATTCGGCTGTGCAAGGCACAGCGACTGCGCTACCAGCACGACGACATGGCGGACTTGCGCACACAACTCGCCGGAGCGACGGAGAGTAACGCCAGACTGATCGTTACTGACGGCGTCTTTTCGATGGACGGTACGATCGCGAACCTTGCTGAAATCACGGCACTCGCCGCGGAATTCGATGCCCTGACGATGATTGACGACTGCCATTCCACGGGATTCCTGGGCAAAACGGGACGCGGAACGCACGAGTATCGCGACGTAATGGGCAAGATAGACATCATCACCGGGACCCTGGGAAAGGCGCTTGGCGGCGCATCGGGCGGCTTCACGTCCGGCCGTAAGGAAATCGTCGGATGGCTGCGGCAGCGATCGCGCCCCTACCTTTTTTCCAATTCGGTGGCGCCCATGATTGCCGCATCGTCTATCGCTGTGCTCGATTTGCTCGAGCGAGACAACTCACTGGCTGCCCAACTTCATGAGAATGCAGCCTACTTCCGTAGCAAAATGGAGGAACGCGGTTTTGACCTGATTCCCGGCGAGCACCCGATCATTCCGGTCATGTTGGGCGACGCCAATCTGGCTACGGCCATGGCCGATCGTCTCCTCGAGCGCGGCATTTACGTCATCGGATTTTCATTCCCGGTCGTGCCGCAGGGACAGGCGCGAATTCGAACTCAAATGTCGGCGGGCATCACGCGTGCACAACTCGAACAGGCGATCGACGCGTTTGCAGTCGTCGGCCAGGAACTCGGAGTAATTGACTGATGAAGGCACTCGTCAAGGCCAAAGCCGAGCGCGGTATCTGGATGCAGGATATTGCCGAGCCTGAAGTCGGCCACAACGACGTTTTGATACGCGTCAACCGCACCGCAATATGCGGCACGGACATTCATATTTACAAATGGGATGACTGGGCTCAGCACACGATCCCGGTGCCGCTTGCGGTGGGCCACGAGTTTTCGGGCACGATCGTTGAATGTGGCATTGAAGTGATGGGTTTTCAGCCAGGCGATCGAGTATCTGCCGAGGGACACATCACTTGCGGTGTTTGCAGGAATTGCCGCGCCGGGCGCCGCCACCTGTGCATGAACACGCGGGGTGTCGGCGTAAACCGGCCCGGAGCATTCGCCGAATTCCTGTCGGTGCCGGCCTTCAACGTCTTCAAGTTGCCGGACGTCATCACCGACGACATGGCCTCAATTCTCGATCCGCTCGGCAACGCCACGCATACGGCGCTGTCCTTCGACCTCGTCGGCGAAGACGTACTCATAACGGGCGCCGGACCAATCGGCATCATGGCTGTCGCCATTGCACGCTATGCCGGAGCGCGCCATATCGTCATTACCGACGTCAACGACTATCGCCTCGACCTCGCGAGGAAAATGGGAGCGTCGGTTGCGCTGAATGTCACGCTGAGTTCGCTTGACGACACGATGCGGGCTCTCGGTATGGAGGAAGGCTTCGACGTCGGCATGGAAATGTCGGGTAACCCCCAGGCATTCCGCGATCTACTGCGCACGATGCATCATGGCGGCAAGGTCGCATTGCTCGGAATTCCGCCCGATGAGACCCCGATCGATTGGAACGACGTCATCTTTAAGGGTTTGATAATAAAAGGCATTTATGGACGTGAGATGTTCGAGACCTGGTACAAGATGTCGAGCATGCTGCAGAGCGGACTCAACATCGAGCCCATCATCACGCACCACTTCGGTATCGAGGACTATCTGCCCGCTTTTGACCTGATGGAATCAGGACAATCAGGCAAAGTCATCCTGCACTGGAATTAAGGTGACTGTAGCCCTGATTCGCTAGTTGAAATCGCAAAAACAATGCGCGTAGACACCTTTCGGGTCATCAAATCCCAGTAGCGGCGAGACCACACCTTCAATTTTGCTCGCGATCCGCTCCAGCGACGACGGAGCCGATCGCAGTCCGGACGCGTCCAGACCGAGGCTCTTTGCCGTACCCAGCATATCGACGATCAACTGTTCCGTCGGCGACAACTGCATCACGATATCCTTACGGCCGTAGGCATCGTCCTCGAGCCCGGCGATCTCCGCGGCGAACGCGATGGCTTCTTCGAGTCCACCAAGTTCATCGATGAGGCCATGTTGCAGGGCGTCGGTGCCGGTCCACACGCGACCCTGCGCGACAGCGTCCACGGCGTCCTTCTCGAGACCGCGGTACGTTGCAACGCGGCTGATGAAATCGTCATAGCCTTCTTCGATCACGAGCTGAAAGAGCTGCCTGGTGTGCGGTGCCATCTCGCGATCCGGGCGCAACTCACCGGACAATGGATTCGAACCGATGCCGTCCGTCACGACGCCGAATTGAGCTGCCGTACGCTGGTATGTCGGGAACATCCCGAAGATTCCTATCGAGCCCGTAATTGTCGTGGGGCTGGCGAACACCCTGTCAGCACCAACCGAAATCCAGTAACCGCCTGATGCTGCCACGCTGCTCATCGAAGCGACGACCGGTTTGCCTGCCTCCTGCAGAGCAGCGATCTCATGGGCTATGACGTCAGACGCAAAGGCGCTACCGCCCGGGCTGTCGACGCGCAGCACGACCGCTTTCACCGATTCATCGTTACGCGCCCGGCGCAGCAATTCACTTGTCGAATCCGCCCCGATCGACCCTGGTGGTTGGGAACCCGACCTGATCACGCCCGACGCGACGACGACTGCGACGTTCTTGTCAGTGCTCTTGTCACCATTAAGCAAATCCATGCTCGCAAGGTACTCGTTCATCCCAATCCCGTTATAGTCGTCCTCCGAGTCCGGGTCTGCGCCAACATGTTCGATCAGGAGATCACGCATTTCAGTGCGATTCAACAAACCATCGACGAGCTTGTGGTTCACGGCCGCCAATGCCAGGTCACCGTCGGCGTCGGCCACGTTTGCGACAAAATTATTTGCGTAATCATCGATATCGGCGGGTGAAAGCCCACGAGCGGCAGCGACATCGGCACTATATGTGGCCCATAGCTGATCAATCAGGTGGCCCGTTGCCTCGCGGTCCGCATCCGACATGTCCATGCGCTCGAACGGTTCCACGAATGACTTGTGAGTACCGACGCGGAAGATATTCCAATCGAGCTTGAGGAGGTCGATCGCGTCTTTGAAATACGTACGGAAGCGACCATAGCCCTGCAACAACACGCCGCCTTCCGGATGCATGTAGACCTCGTCCGCGTGCGCGGCGAGGTAGTAACCATGCTGAGTCAGAAAGTCGGCGCTCGCGATAACAGGCTTGCCAGACGTCTTGAAGTCATCGATCGCCGCCGCGACGCGCTGAATTTTGGCCAGACCGGCGCCACCCATCGCGCTGAGTTCCAGGTGCACGGCCTCGATTCGGTCGTCATCCTTCGCGTACTCAAGTGCATCGACAATATCCTGCAGACGGGTCTGCGGACGCGTCTCATCAAGCAACTCCTCGATCGCGCGATCATAGGGGTCGCCGGCCAGTTCCTCGACGATCGTCCCGGCAGGCTGAATCATTAGTGCGGCACGATCGGGGAGTATGGGCGCTGACCCGGACAATGTGCCGAGAAATACAGCGAAAATAAAGAGCAGCAGCAACAGGTGCAGAATCTTGCGAAACCCGTCAACACCACCCCAGATCGCGGCCAGTACTCTGACCAGAGGATTGCGCTTGTTCATGTAATGCAGTTCTCCAGGCGCCGGTGGTTATGGTTCCGGTGCGCTCATAAAGTTTACGCTCTGGGCTACCCCGGCGCCTAGTCCGGCACGAGCAACAGGGACAGGTCCGGCCAGAACGTGATCACGAGGACCGACAGCATCAGGATAACCAGGAACGGGAACGTCGCCGAGTACACGTGCATGATCGGCTTTTCGAAGCGGTAGCTTGCGATGAACAGGTTCAACCCGACCGGCGGCGTCATGTACCCCAATTGCATCGCGGCAAGAAATACGATCCCCAGATGGACTTCGTCGACCTGGTATCCAGCGGCAATGGGCAGTATCAGAGGCACGACGAGTACGATCGCCGAAAAGATATCCAGGAGCGCTCCGAGAATCAGCAGGAAGACGAGCAGCAGAATGAGGAACGAAACCTGGCTGCTTACGAATCCGGCAACCAATTCGAGCAACTGCTGCGGAATACCCGCGCCTATCATGTAGTTCGTCGATGCCAACGATACGCCGAGAATAATCAAAATGCCGCCGACCAGCACCATTGACTCCCGAATGACCCGCGGCAGTTCGGCGAAGCGTATTTCGCGCAGCACGACGACCTCGACGAAAAATACATACAGCGCCGTCACGGCTGCGGCTTCGGAGACGGCAAGAAAACCGGAGTAGATGCCGCCCAGGACGACTAGCGGCAACGGAATTTCCCACGCCGTCTCGCGGATCGCCGCACCCAGCTCGCGGATGGAGAACCGTTCCCTGACCTTGTCGCTGTTACGGCTCACCCATATGCTCCAGCCCGACAGCATCGCCAACATCAGGAGCCCGGGCAGAATGCCGGCAAGAAACAGAGTGTCGATCGGGACCTCGGCAATCACACCGTAGAGAATCAGCGGCAGGGATGGCGCAAACAGCAGGCCGAGGCTGCCGGCCGACGTTACCAGCCCGAGATTGAACTTGTCAGGGTAACCGTCTTGCTTCAAAGCGGGATACAAAATGGCGCCCAGGGCAATGATCGTCACACCCGATGCGCCGGTAAACGCCGTAAAAAAAGCGCACGCGGCCAGCGAAACGAGAGCCAGTCCTCCTGGCATCCAGCCAAGCGCTGCGTCGGTAAGACGGACGAGACGTTTCGGCGCGTTGCTCTCACTCAGCAGGTAGCCCGCAAAGGTGAACATTGGTATGGCTGCAAGGAACGGCAGGTCGGCGATACTCAGAACCTCGAGCGCCATGTTCATCAGGTCCGTTTCGTCGCGCTGGAAACCCAGCATCGCGCTGGTTGCTATCACCGCGAACAACGGCGCACCAAAGACCACCAGGAGCACGAGGATTACGGCGACGATCATTCGGCCGCCTCGCCTTTGAGCAGGGCGTACAGATCAGTGAGTACGGATACGGCGAAGCGGTAGCTGATCAACATGAATGCTGCCGGTAACACGACGTGCGCTATCCAGGCTGGCGTATCGATCAAGACCGTATCTTCGAATTCGATTTCGAGTTGCAGGTAACGCCAGGCCTGCCATGCGATGACGCCACACACGATTGCCGCAAAGACATCAACCAGCAGTCGAACCAGTTTTATCGCCAGATCGGGTAACAGATACGAAAGCGCATCGATGCGAATATGGCGGTTGTCGCGCGTAGCCGCAACGGAGCCGACCAGGGCCAGCCACAATACCAGCAGCTTGACGACTTCATCTGCCCAGAAGAACCCGGTTTCGAAAACCTCCCGGAGAACGATCTGCGTGACGGCCACCAGGATCAGCGACCCGAGAAGCACAACCAGTGCCGCACTCTCGGCAGACCGGCCGAAACGCTCCAAGCGAGACAATACGGCCGATATACGCACCGACACTATTACGGAGCCACCGCGCCACCGTTGGCGTCGCGGTATTCCTGCACGTAACGCATCATCTCGGCATAGAGGTCCAGAGAGAACACGCCCTGCTCGCCGAGGCGTTGGTTGGACAGCAGAAGAACTTCACGAATTCGATCCACTTCCGCCTGATCGAAACTGACACTTTCGATGCCTGCATTGAGCAATGCATCGCGAGCGCCACGATTATCGACCAGGTTGACGCGATCGAAATTGGCGTAGATAGCGCCCATGACCTTGCGCATGACAGCCTGATCCGTATCGCTGAGTTTCGAGAATGCACGCTTGTCGATTACCATAAAGCCCAGCGTGTAAGACAGCGGCAATTCGGTCAGGTACGTGACTTTGGTATGCCATTGAAAAACGAGCGCGCCAATCGGAGACGTGGCGATGATATCGAGCAGCCCCGTCTGCAAACCGGTCAGAACGTCCGTCAGTGGCAGCGTCACCGGCGCCAGCGACAAAGCCTCCATCGAAGCGTAGCTGATGCTGTCGCCCTCCATTACCCAAACGCGCTGGCCCTTCAGGTCGTCGAGACTGCGCACCGGGGTGTTAGACAATACGTTTGCGAAGCCACCGGCCGCGAAACCAAAACTGACGAATCCAGCTTCTTCGAGACCGGCCGCCAGCGTGTCGTCCATGCGCTCGCGCACGAATGCCGCTTCTTCTTCCGAATCGAACACCAGCGGCAGACCGTAAAGATTCAGGTCCGGATAATAATCAATGAGCGCCCCCGGCGTAAACGCACCGCCCTGCAATGCGCCGATACGAATCTTGCCGAGCACTTTCGTATCGTTGCCCATGACACCGCCACCGTAGAACTTGATCTGCACCCTGCCTTCGGATTGG
>Ga0070726_10002082_pt1 | contig 18614 bp, 17 predicted proteins | sample tdAd471_FD_67275 | JGI IMG/M metagenome (GOLD analysis project Ga0070726, IMG submission 67275) | Marine sediment microbial communities from the Atlantic coast under amendment with organic carbon and nitrate - tdAd47.1 | ecosystem: Environmental > Aquatic > Marine > Coastal > Sediment | place... | reverse complement strand
TAGTCTTCCTCTTGACTATGGATTCGGCGAAAGAGTTCACTTTTTTTCGGCTTGAAGGGCACAATGGCCGCATGACCACTGGCCAGCATTGCGGTAGCCCCCTCGTAGGTGTCCAATCGCAAGTCTGCCTCCCGACTACTAGGATCGGGGCCATGACAAGTGAAACAATTATTGGAAAGAATGGGGCGAATATGAAAATTAAAATCTACTACTTTAGGCAAAGCCTTTTCCGTGGAATCACTCTGACAACCATAGAAACTAAGGCTGATTAGGACTATGGAGACGGATAGGTAGCGCAATAATCCTCGTTGGATAGATGGATAGTAAGGCCTTCGCATTGTCTTGTTTAAATGGGTTTTCTATGATGGCAAATAGTCCATGCTCGTTTTGTACAAATGTAGCAATGAATATACGGAAACTTGACTAGATATAGCCTATTCTGATTCCTCTATCGGTGAAGTTGTAACGATTTTCTAGCTATACTCGCCCCATTTAATGCTTGCTAGAATGGGCGGATACCATTTTTTCAGAGATGGTTTCTCGATTCCGCTTTAGGATTAATACCAGATAGAAGATAGCGATGGCCGACCAAATAAGGTTTAAAAAGCTGGAAGGTAAGGCACCGTAATAGAAGGAGTTCAGAATCAGCATCACTCCTCCAATCAGGTTCATTAATTGGTAGGAAGTAGATTGTGTATCTATCTTATTCATGCTATTCATCAAGAAAGCTCCAATTAGCAAAATGGAGCCAATCCATCCGATAATCTCAACTAACAATTCCATAGACTTTCTTTTGTAGAATGTTACTAATACAAGGGCGAAGGTAGTGAGTTTTCTCGAATCCACCCGCTTTGATTCGGGCGTATGTAGGATATTTAACACCTTTTCTCTGGCTATTTCGTGTGAGTGGCCAAGAGAATAAAGTTTAATAAAAACAGCCTTCCCAGGAATTCCCGGGAAGGCTTATTCATAAAAAACGCAGACTATTATTCACCCGAAGAATTATCCTTCTTCGCTACAAGAATCCTTTAAGGCTACTAAATCTTCTTTACTGGCTACATCCACTATTGTACTATCTCTCATTTCTACCTGTAGGGGATAAGTTAAAGTAGGACGCTCATCCACATCAGGGTTGGCTTGTCTCCAGGCCCTAACCGCTAATTTTAGCGCTCTACGATCAGCCACTTCTTCGGTAGTAGCATCAGGGAAGGTCAGTGTGATAGGGTATACTAATCTGAAGCATCGCTCAGCTCTACCATGGTGAGGTCGACTACCAAAGTTTCTGCGACATTGTATTCTCGCTCGACGCAGTTCTTCACTAGATTCGATGGTTAGCACTTCACCTTCTTCACTTAAAATTTCTAGTGGGTAGCTCAAAGAGGGGCGCTCTTCGGCATCGGGATTTGCTTCCTTCCAATCTTGGATGATAGTTTTTAGCCCTTCGTAATCTTCCGCTTCTGCCGTGGATCCATCCGCAAACTCAATAGTGATAGGGAAAACAAATTCAAAACAGCCTCCTCTTCCACAACCGGAGCGCTCCTGAATTTCGAAAACAGCTTGGGTCGTGTACTCAATAGTATCTTCGGAGGTAACACCCGCAGATTTTTCACAAGAAGAGAATACAAATGTGAGTCCGATAACAAGAGAGAACAAAGAAAATAACTTGAAAGATTGTTGAATCATGATCCTTTGGTTTTAATTTTTTTCAGAATGAATTACACCCCGATAAGACCACGATTCTTATTTTGTACTCATGCTAATCCTTAAAATTTTGTTAAAAAATGAGAAAAGATGATTTATTTTTTCTGCAACTTTCGGTGAAAGTATCCTCTCCTCATTCTGTAGGCCCCTTTTTTACCTTTGCTAATTATTGGACTTCCCAATACCTCCAAACAAGATGTACACTGTAAGGGCTTCGCCTCTTTTATACTGGTTGCCTGTAGATTAGACCATTCAGTTGGAGCAATTATGTTCTTGAAATATAAGCGTAAAATTCCCTTTCCTGAACCATACTTGTGATAGGTTAGTATGTACTTATCACACTTTCCACAGTGTATATTATAGGCCTTATATTTTTGGCTCATTTTTTTTGTGTTTTTTGCAACTAATTGGCTTTTAGATAAGTACAATAGATTATTAAGTCTCCCCTCAAGCTTACAACGCACAATAAAAAATTTGAATATTTTTTTATTTTAATATGTTTTTTATATATTTGTAGGACTAAACCCAACAATAACAATTAAAGACTACACTATGAGACTGATTAGGCAAAGTAATAGATCATCAGGACTCTTCCCTAAACCTACACTGCTTAGCATTATCAAGTTTGAGTTCAAGCTATAAGTAGCTATTTCTTCCTTTCTATCTTTCATAGAAGGAGTAATTATACATTAAATCTCCCCCCAGTTATTAAATTCCCTTTTAGTAAGTTGAACAAACCCACACAATTGTAATTGAACCAGAAGGAAAAATTCTAGAAGGTCACTAAGCTTAAAATGTATTTGAAAAAACGACTTTTCCTTCATTCCTAAACGTATTAAAAGATTTGGAAACATTGGACCTGCCTTTGTGATAAGGTTTGGTGCATAGACTCGCTAGGTCTGAATAGGCATGTTGCTGAATACAGTACATGTATCTTTTCACTCCTAAGGGTAATACGGCATCAATACTGCCTGGGGCAATGGTATCTATTGTTTACGCATTCTCAAGTTTTTAACTCCTAAACAATGGTGATTAGGAGTGCTGATAGAGGTATCTGCATTTTTAGTGTTTGCTAAAGATCAAGCGGGTCTCCTAAAGCGTCTTGTGAATGAATACTTGGCAGTCAACCTATCTGACTTGATGATCGGATAGGCTTGGAATATACCCAGTTGCCTAATAGGTAGCTACTAAAAAGTTTTAGTTTTTTAACCCTTAAACACTTTTAAAATGTTAGTGAAACAAATTCATTTTTTTGGTAAGAACCTGGACTTATTGACCGAAGAGGAACAAAAAGCCATCAAAGGGGGCCGGGGGCGTGGTCGCCGCCGCCGCCGAAACCAGAATCGAAACAATGGTACAACTGACACTGGAGTCATAGATGAAGTTGATCCAGGTTGCCCGCCCGATTATGAAGACTAAGTTGATATCTACTCCAATCACCACCTTATACTGGGCAAAACTACACACAATATAACAATATGTATACTATATTCATTGCCCTACCTTTTACACTAAACCAAAATTTCAAAAATTAACACTTTTATCATGTCAAAAAAGCTAATTGATTTTAACGGTAAAGGAACGATTGTTCTTTCTGATGAACAACTAAAAGCAATCAAAGGAGGCCGAAGAAGGGGCGGAAATAACAACAGAGTAGAGGACACCGATCCAGGCTGCCCCCCAGACTATGAAGACTAACGAATGAAAGCATATGAGTCATCCCAGATTTTTCTACGCAGTGAGAAGTATGTTGTGAGTGAGTCAATTCGATAATCCGGCACTTACAGCAAATACCATCCTATATTTTGATAATCAATGGGGTGGCGATTCTCTCAAAAATAAGGGATGGCTCATATTAGACTTTTCTGAAATAATTTGTACGGAGCTAAATTATCTTTTACAGCAAGCCTTCGTTCTTCATCAGTCGCTTAGCTAATGGCTATCCCGCCTGGCGGCCCGACAGGTGCTCCTTCTTCGGGCCTCGACTTGCTGCAAAATCTTAATTTCCATCCCTATACAACTCATTTCAGAAAAGTCTATTATATCACTACAATCGATGAGACCGAGTATTATTTTAGCCCTATTGCTTTAACCCACTAACACCAGGCGTTAGGAAAATATCAAAAAATGAATATTCTATGGAAAATTAAACCCTTTGTCATTTTCATGGTGTGGTTGACTTTACCGGCTTGCCAGCAAGAAGTACTATTTGAAGAAATAGCTGAAACACCAATCAATATTGAAAAAACGATTGAAGCAGGAGATGACTATTATGAGGAAGAAGATTATATGGCAGCCATCACCAAGTATGAAGAAGTATTAAATGATCTTGAACCCCAAGAAAACTGTAAAATCTATCCCAAGTTATTATTGCAATTGGGCAAGGCCAATGCGAAACTGCAACGCTACGATGTAGCCTTACATTTTTACAATATATATCTCGAACTACCACAAGTGGATTCCTATCCGAAAGATAAAGCCAATGGGTTGGGACTTGCAGCTAGCGCTTATCAGAAAATTGGAAATTACGAAACATCCTACGATTATCAAATACAAGCTCTTGCTATACGAGAAAGCCAACAAGATTCAGCTGGAATCGGCCGATCTCTCTATGAATTGGGCACCTTAGTTTTTTATCAAAAGAACTACGAATTAGCCCTAAAGTACTATAAGAGTTCTATGGAGTTGGCAGTAGCTAGTAGGAAGGATAAGGCTATTCTTTCCTGCCTTAGTGCACTAGGGCCTACTTATGAAGGCCTGCAAGATACGGTGGCCGCCCTAAAGACACTCAATAAGGCCCTGGATTTGGCTAGATCATTGGGTATAAAGTCTAAGGAAGCTTATGCCTTGCATAATTTGGCGGCACATCACCTGAGAAAAAAAGCTTATGGGCAAGCTTACGAATTTTTGATGGAAAGCTACCAGATAAAATTTGCCTTAGAAGATAAGTGGGGCTTAATCGGGAGCCATATTTATATTGGAGACCTATTTAGGAAACAGGATTTGCTAGAGCAAGCCGAACAGGAATACGATAGTGGCTTAAGCCTGGCAAAAGAAATCGCATCAGATGCAAGAATAGTGACACTTTATGATCGATTGGGTACTGTATATGCCGCTCAAAAGCAATATGCAAAGGCTGTTGAAATGAAGGATTTGTACATGGATTTGAAGGAGTCTCTGCTCAATGAAAAACTGATCGAAGAACTTGGTAATAAGAAAATACACTATGAATTAGAGCAAAAGAAGCGCGAAATCTTGCTCCTAAAGGAACAGACTCGCGTAAAGAAACTGAAAACTAAAACCCTCTGGTTGTTCAGTTTTATATCGGTTTGTTTAATCGGCGTCTCCCTGCGCAGTCGTGCCAAGCATAGACACAACCAGGAGTTGCAAGAAAAGAATCAAGAAATCCAAAAGCAGAATAGTGATCTTGAAAGAAAGAATGACGATTTGAAAAAATTTGCCTTCATTGTTTCTCATGATTTAAAGGCGCCGCTTCGCACCATTGGTTCTTTCACCGGACTCTTGAGGCGACGTTACTTCAATAAAATAGACCAAGATGGGCAGGAATACATGGACTTTATTACTGGAGGGGTCAAAAGAATGGATCAATTGTTGAATGATTTGCTGACTTATAGTCAAATTGAAAACACGGATCGAGGCGCCGATTGGACGGAAACTAAAGATGTCATCCATAACGCACTATCCAATCTGTATTTCCAAATTAGAAATCAGAACGTAGCCGTTAAAATAAATGAAGAAGCTCTGCCTCGCGTAAAGGGAAACTCAGCTCACCTGACCCAGTTATTCCAAAATATTATTGCCAATGGCATTAAGTTTCGGAATGGGCGGGCCCCGCAAATATCTATTGACTGTATGCAGAATGAGCAAAAATTCACTTTTGCCATACAGGACAATGGAATAGGCATTGAAGATCAATATCAGGAAAAAATATTCCGGATGTTTAGTCGATTACATAAAGTAGAAGAGTACGAAGGAACAGGAATTGGCCTAGCCACCTGCAAGAAGATTGTAGAAAAGCATGGGGGTAAAATATGGGTCAAATCTGCGCTAGGTAAAGGAAGTACTTTCTACTTTTCTCTCCCTAAAAACTAATATTGATCTTGTTTATCGAAAAGAACGCCCCTCCGCTTGTTGTGGTTCGACTTGTGGAGGGGCTTCTGTTCTATTTTTAAGAATCCACTCTTGGAATTTTTCCATTTTCCCAGGGTGATAGGCGGCTACATCATCTGTTTCGCCGGGATCTTCCCTGAGATCATAAAACTCCCACTCTTTATCTTTTCCGTTTCGGATCATCTTCCAATTCTTATAGCGTATAGCCTGTTTGAACTGGCTCTCTGGATAGGTCTTTTTTTGCCAGTTGTAATGTGGGTACTCCCAATATAACATCCTATCGATCAATCCGGCATTGGGATCCCTTAGTATTTTGTAAAAAGAGAGGCCATCGATTGATCGAGGGATTAACTTCTTCTCACCAATTGCTTCTGCTAAAGTGGGGAGCACATCAGGGAAATAAATCTGTTCGCGAGTGGTACTTCCTGGGGTGATTTTGCCCGGCCAACGGGCCAGGAAAGGAACGCGAATGCCCCCTTCATAAAGATCCCTTTTAAATCCGCGCAATTCTCCATTGGTTTTTTCTTCCTTGAATTCGATACCCCCACCATTATCAGAACAGAAGATAACCAAGGTTCGCTCATCGATCCCCAGCTCTTTCAATAAAGCCATCAATTCACCAAACTGGCGATCGAATAGGGTCGTCATGGCGGCATAGTTTTTTCGTTTTTCAGACCAATCCTTATCATGATACAAAGCCACTGCAGGATCCGAATCCGGGATCTCATATTTACCATGCGGAACAGGCCAGGGGGCATAGCAGAAAAAACTTTTATCCTGCGTGTTTTGAATAAACGTTTTCATCTCATCAAAGATCCGGTATTGCGTATAGGAATTGCTAGTTCCAGCTTCTGCGGGCAATGCTACTTTTTGGCTATTATTCCATAAATATTCTGGATAGTAAGTATGGGCATGAATTTGATGGTAGTAACCGAAAAATTGATCAAAACCTTGTTGCTCTGGCACGCCCTCGGTGCCCTGATCGCCCAACCCCCATTTCCCGAATCCACCTGTAGCATAGCCTGCTTGTTTGAATAGTTCAGCCACCGTAAAGGCGGAGTCTGGTAAGGCAATTCCTCCCGTATTTCCCCGTACCTGTGTATGGCCACTATGCAGCCCCGTCATTAAGGTACTCCGAGCGGGTGCACAAACGGTATTCCCTGAATAAGCTTGCTGGAATAAAACTCCTTCGCTGGCAAACTGATCAATATTGGGCGTCAAAATATCGGTACTGCCATAGCAACCCAGGTCAGCTACGCCCAAATCGTCTACCATCACGAAAATAACATTGGTAGGTAAGGGCTTTTCTGCGGTATTGCAGGCGCTTAGTAGGCTCAATAGGCCCAAGAGTAGGTAGCTAATATTGGCAGAGATCTTCATTTATCTAGTGTTTTACGACTTAAGCAAGCCCACAATTTGGCTTAATAACTTCATATCTGTTGAATGCAATAACTGAGGCTGCTGGTATTGAAGTTGAGCTAGTGCTTGGGTATCATGGTTGAATGTGGCACTTACCCATTTTCCGATGGGCTGATGGTCAAAGTTTTCGTTGTGCAAGGCTTGTAGCAATCGTTTAGCAGCTGAATCATCATAGATTTTTTGAGCCGAGAGTAAGCCGAGGAGGTGTAGCGGCGTTACACGATCTAACTGATTCTTACTCTGTTTAACAATGGCTTCATATAGCGCTTTACTTTTCGATTGATCTCCTAATTTTTCATGGCACAAGGCGAGTAGAAAATCACTCATCCTTTCTTCGGTATCATAAGGTTTGCCCACACCCAATTGTTCCGGCCATTCCTTGGAGGTTTTTAGCAGGGAGATGGCTGGCTGATACTGCTTTTGTTTGATCTGCTGTAGAGCTGCGCCAAGGTGGGCCTGCTCAAAGAGCTTTCGCCCTTCTGAAGCGCCTTCGAAGGGGAGAACATGCTGAGTCTTCAATACTTTGATGCTATTTTCATAGGCTTGACTAGCAATGAGTAAGCGAGCATAATCCATGCCAATTGCATTATTAGCAGGATGCTGTTGATAGGCTTTTTGGGCAAAGGCGAGGGCTTCACTAGTCTTGCCTTTGGCTTGCAAATACTTGCTGATACTCCGTTGGATTCGCCAATCTGTTGGGCTGAGCAGCGAAGCACGTTGCAGATCGGCCCAAGGATCTGTGCCTTGCTGTTGTTCTAGTAGGTGCGCCCGGGAGAGGTAAAATGGCGCGAAATCAGCTTCGTTTCCACAGGCTTGTAGCAAGGCGGCAGCTTCTTTTTCTCTTTCTTTCCCCCAATAGTTGAGTGCCAAATAATATTTGAGTTTCCAATGTGAGGATTGCTGAGTGGCCCATTCTAGGACATCGATGGTTTCTCTGCGAAAGGGAAAGACGAATTCACTACTGGCAGTGGTAATGGCACTGAGTTGATCATTACCTTGCAAATAAGCCTGCCAGAGTTGAATCAATGGATGTTTGGGGGCTAAAGCCAAGACTTCGAGCGCGCTAGCGGCTTGCCCCTTGTTATGATAGTCAATGGCCAATTCCAAAAAGGTCTGAACGGGGAATTCGCTGCGATGGCGATCCAAAAAGGCTTGTCGATTAGCCGCCGTTTTATCTAATAAATAAGCCTCAAAAAAGGCTAGGTGATTGAGTGGGTCAACAGCGCGGAGCTGCTGGAGCGTTTCCTGTGCCGCTTTTAATTGATCAGACCGGCGTTGCTGAATGGCTAAAACCTGAAGGGCATTGATATTGTACCGATTGAAATCCAATGATTTTTTAGCATAGGTTCCAGCTCGGGTTATATCTTTCTCTTGTAAGTATATTTCAGCCATTTGGCCATAAGCTGCTGATCGGAAAGCCATTGAGCGGGCGGCCCAAGCCAGTGATTCCTTGGCATTGACAAAGTCACCTTTAGCTCGATAGATTACACCTGCCATATAGTTAGCCTGTGGATGGTAGGTATCCCAGCGGAGTGCTTGTTGAGCATACGCAAGGCCTTGTTTATAATCTCCCTTTCGATAGTGCAATTCAGCCAGTTGACAGTAGGCATCCAGGTGCCTAGGCTCCATTTCTAGGCAGTCTTCGAAGTGCTGGATGGCTTGGGTGAATAGTCTGAATTTCATATCCTCCATCCCTGCTAAATACGATTGTTCAGCAGATCGGCTAGGGGCTGCGCTGGGAGCAGGAGAAAGGAATGGTCGGTTCAAAGTCAAGGAGTCAGCTTGCATACTCAGGTGCAAATCCATTTCTTTAATGGAAACGGATTCTACGGCCGAGGCTCGAATGGGAAGGGTTTTATTGTACACTTCCATGGGAGCCAAATCGATGGCTTCTTCATACTTGAGCTTACCATTGGCACGGACTTGTAAGCTTCCCTTTGTTTGACTTAAGGCATTTATTCCTACTTGTAGTTGCAGTTGCGACCCGGCAGCGCTCAGGTGTAAGACGGCTTGTTCGGAAACTTCACTCAAGCCTCCGATTTCTTTGATGGGAAACCAGCGTTCGGTCCACTGGTCAGTGGTATAGGGAGGAAAGTTGGCTTGGGTGACTGGGTTATCATCCCCACCTGGCGAATACTGAACCAGCAAACGACCAGCTTGGAACTCGATATATTGCCCATCGGTATCGGTGAGTAAATCTTCCCAAATACCACCCGATCGCGACAAAGCCCAAAGCCACAATTTTTGCCCGGGCATTTCTTCATATTCCGCCCAATGTCCAAAGCCAAATTTGCTATCGTGAAAATATCCGCCAAAGAAGTCGTGTTCTTTTCCGACTACATGATACGACTTGCTGGGGCCAAAATTATTCTCTTTGTAGGCGGCTAGGTGACGAGCTTTGTTGTCATATGGCCAGGGCATGGGTTTTCCACTGTGTTCCAGGTATTGATTGCCTGGGGTGAAAAACTCAAGGTCCTGCCGGGCGGCAGCGGCGGCCGTCATCCAGTTGTAGTAGGCTTGCTGCAATGGGGTAGGGTTGTACCAGGTAGCGGCTGTCTCGAAATAGGCTTTGTCTTTAGGGAGCCTAATTTTGACGCGCCACTGTGTACGAGAGGGAAGGTCGATATTGCCCACGATGCAACTCACACTGCCGTCTGCTTCCTCCTGTATAATATAATCTACGGGGGTAGCGGTACCAGGATGGTGGCCGATAATGCCGAAGTTGAACTCTATTCCACCAGAGGTCCAAGGCCCCCGCATGGCGATATTGCGAAACTTCATCACTTCGTTGCGATAAATGAACTCTTCTCCAGTCGACTTTTCGATTGCTCCCCATACTTTTCCGCCTACCTCAGGCAAGACGTAGACCTCGACAAATTCATTTTCTAGTTTGACCGTTTTCCAATCCTGGGGCTGCCCTTCCAAGCTATACCCATCGAAACGATGATAGGGATAGATCTTGGGGTTGGACGTGAGGATTGGAAGCGGATCTGGGTCAGAAAAAGGGTACGTTTTAAGGGTACGCTTTTCTTCCGTAATCCTGGCTTTTGGCGCCTGAGCGATGATGAAGCCCCCATATAGTAGGCCAGCAAATACAAGAATATATTTCAACATTACTAACTAAACTTTAAAGAAAATCTTCTTTTTATACAAGAAGTAGCATAGGTACCACATGATGGCCCAAACGATCAAGGCATTCGTGATATTCATCAAACTTTCTGGTGCGCCGAAAAGGCTGAGAAGTCCATGATTGAAAGATTCCACGAATCCCCCTAACCATTGGTGCCCAATGGTCTCGGCAAAAAGATAGATAAAGATCGAGTTCATACCAACAATCCCAAAGAATTTCACTCCTTTATGATGTCCCTTCAAATCGATTCGCCAATAAAATAAGGCAAGAACCAAAATAGCCCAACCTCCAGCAGCAAAAGTGAAAGAAGAAGTTGCTATTCGCTTCACGATAGGCGTGATATGCGTCCAATCCATGAGGTAGCCAATGGCCAAACTGATCCCTCCAGCGAGCATTAGTATTTTGAGTTTTCTATATCCTTCTTCTTTCGAAAGGAGTAGTTGCCCGCAGAGGACACCCCAAATGGTATGGGCAGCAGTGGGCAGACAATTGATCGTGACCCAGCCACCGCCATCATTGATTTTACCCATTAGCAACATATCCATCCAGCTGCCAAAGTTTTGATCCTTTACAAAAGGCATGGCAGGATCGTAAGCCCGATATAGAATTTCGGTCAATAGCAGCAATAATAAGGAAACTCCTAATTGCACTTTCCAGGGAAAGCGCATCAATAAAAAGGCAACCAGAATGGTAAAAGATAATTGTGTTAGTACATTCCATAATTCCCAAACCAGTGCGTGATTATATACACAATGGAGGCCTGTGCCAAAGAGGAATAGCATCATACAACGGTATAGAATATGTCGGAAAGCATCTTGCCAACTATCCCCACGGTTCAGCCTGCTTTTTAGCGAAAAAGGCATGGCCACGCCCACGATAAACATAAAGAAGGGTTGAATTAAATCCCAAAATCGCAGGCCATTCCAGGGGTGATGATGAAATTGCATCATGAGCGCATGCGCCCAAGTTCCATCCGTAGTCGCTTCGGTGAAAGCGTGGTACACCCGCGCCGCTTCACCCATCAATAAGAACATCGTCAATCCCCTAAAGGCATCGAGTGAAAGCAGTCTGTTACTGGTTTTAGTCATTACTTCACTTGTTTGTATGGTGTTTCGTTAAGATTTCAAGCATGCGTATCGCTACCGTTCTTTCCTCGCCAGGGTTCAACATCCAGGTAGTCATATCTACTGATTCGGCACCGCCCACCGTTTCAATGGAGGGATGTCCCATTTGCAAGGCTTTTCTAGCCTCAGGCGGGCTCAATTTTATTTTTGATTCATCCCAACTGATTCTAAGTGAAGGGACATGGTTGGCAATTTCTGGCACATGGATTTCTACTTTTACACCATCCACTTTTTGTACACTATCACTGATGTGTTGGATCTGCTTTTCCCACATCGTCCAATCTGCCTGATGATCTCGCTCTAAGTAATTTTCAAGCGCCACCAACATGCCTACGATCTCTTCTTTATTGACTTTCATTCCGCGGCCTACCGTATTTCCCCGAGGAGGAGCACTTAAACGAGCGGCTGCGATCAAGTCTTTTCGACCTAGTAAAAGTCCAGCACTCTGTGGCCCCCGCATCCCTTTACCGCCAGAGAAAGCTACCAGATCAAATCCCATTTCAGTGTACTTCCATAAGTTCTCGACTGGCGGCACATCAGCAGCGCAATCATTAAAGGTAGGAATATTATGTTTCTTGGCTACTTCGATAAATTCGGCATATTGAATTTTCCCTTTAAAGTTATGCGCATTCAAAAACCACATCATGGCCGTCTTTTCATTGATGGCTGCTTCCAGCTCTTTCCTCGTTTCCACTTCGATCAATTTCACGCCGCAATTTTTGATGGCATGTGCATAACCGATGACATGAGATTTTTGTAAAATGACCTCGGACTTCATGCCACTAAGGTCATTGGGAATTCGGGCCGCCTTCTTCGGGTCATTGCCTGATAAAACGCCGGCTGTGCCCAAGGTAATAGCGGAAGCGGCTCCAGTCGTGACGGTGGCTGCTTCACAGTGTACCAACTCGGCAATTCTCGCTCCTACCTTGTCCTGCAATTCATCGAGATTGACATATTGCTGGGCGGCATAGCGATAGGCTTCAACCGATTCGGGACGAAGCAGGGAGCCTGTCATGGAGGTGTAGGTACCTGCGGCATTGATGAAAGTACGTACGCCTAATTCTTTGAAAATATCACGACCTAAAGGGGTCGAAGCAGGAGGGGCAGCACTCAACCACTTGGGATGAAACAAGCCTCCCACTAGCGGTAAGGCGGCTAGGTTTTTTAGCAAACTTCTTCTTTTTATCATGATAGTAGATTTTAGTAGGTCTGGAAGTTTTTAAGTCTTGAAGTCTGTAGGTTGTAAGTCTGAAAGTCGTAGGTCTTGAAGTCTGTAAGTATGTCGTAGGTCATGAAGTCGGAAAGTGGTAGGTCAGTTAGTTGGTAGGTCTAAAGTCTGTAAGTCGTAAGTCTTAGAGTTATAGGTCTGAGTCTGTTTATGGTTTAACTCAACAATATTACCGTTTTAAATCTTCAACCTTCGACCTTCCGACTTCCGACTTCCCACTTCCGACTTTCCACTTATTCCAAGGCTGCAATACAATCGATTTCAACCAATGAGTTACCAGGGACACCTCCGTAGGTAGCTACCGTTGTCCGTACAGGTGGGCTATCGCCAAATCGACCGCTATAAGCCTTATTCATGGCCTTATAATCTTCAAGATCATGCAGGTAGACATTAACCTTTAGGACTTTATCCATCGAGGAGCCATTTTTTACTAATTCTTTCTCTAATTCATCCAATACGTGCTTGGTATGTGCAGTGATGTCACCTTCAAAGTGAGCACCTTTTCCTGCCAGGAAGAGCAAATTGCCATAGGCTACTGCTGAAGAAAATAATGGGCCTACTGTTTCATCTATGGTATGAATATCGCCCAGTACCTGCTTCTCCTGCTTTAAGTTGGCTGGCTTAGCGCTGGTTTGACTAACGCCGATTCCTAGCAAAGCGGCTACACTCGCGCCTATTTTTTTGAAAGCTGATCTTCGTGTGTTTTGATGCATGATGAATTGTATTAGTTGTTATAATTTACTCCAAGAGTGTTTAATAGTTTAGCGTTGAAGGTTTACTTCGCGGCATTAAACCTTCAACTTTCAACTGATAAACCGTAAATACATGTTTTCCAGACCCCTAAGGTTTCCACAAAGGGCGAGATAGACCGTTCAAGTCCCACACCACTTTACCTTCCCGCATAGTGACTTCTCCCACCAATTTTTGCTTACCCATCATCTTCCAACCTTGGGTGTCTACAAATCCAAAATTACCTTCTTCAACACTTAAAATAGCGATGTCGGCAACTGCTCCTACACTTAGATGCCCCAAGTCTGTCCGTTGGATAATTTGTGCCGGATTCCAGCTAGATACTTTGATGACTTCTGGCAAGGACATACCCATATTCAGAAACTTCGACATGACATTGAGCATACTTTTCATCCCGCCATTCATACTACCCGTATGTAGATCTGTACTGATGGAATTGGGGTAGAAACCTTGGGCAAGGGCAGGAACGGCTTGGGCAAAAAGGAAGCTACCACCGCCATGTCCAACGTCGAAAATGATTCCTTTTTCTTGTGCTTCTTTCACGAAATCTTGTAGTTGTCCCTTCTCATCTACAATGGGCATACGGCCAGAAACGTGGGCGAAGCAATGGGTAAAGATATCGCCCGGACGAAGCTTTTCCAGGAATAAGGTTTTTAGCGAAAGCGTAGGATCTTGTCTGCCAAAGTCAACCATGATAGGAATATTCGCTTGTCGTCCAGCTTCTACGGCTTTTTCGGTCGGTCCCCATTCGGCTCCATCATAATGAGCTAATTTGATACCGACAATTGTTCCCTTATATCGCCGAGCCTCCATCGCCGCCAACTTGGGATCCATATCGCCTTCATTTTGTTCATGTACACCACCGGCCATACCTGCTCCGACAATATTGAGAAAGGCTAATACCCGCGTTTTAGATCGGTCTATCGTCTGAGCTTTAAACGTCTTGAAATTCTTCCAACCAGATCCTCCCGCGTCTACTACCGTGGTAACGCCCGCAGGCAGACAAAATCCATCGGGAGGTAGCGATGAAAAACTGTTGGCGAGATAGGCATCTGGTTGTGTGCCCCAATAGTGGTGCCCATGCATATCAATTAGCCCCGGGGTGACCCACTTACCTGTCGCATCTATGGTCTGCTTGGCTCGATCAGTGTTGATAGCAGGAGCTACCGCCGCAATTTTACCGGACTGAATAGCTACATCCATCATCTGATCTATCCCATTTTTGGGATCAATGAGATGCCCACCTTTAATGAGTATATCAAATTCTTGCGCCATGAGACTGAAGTGGCACAAGGAAATCAGGCATAAAAGAATAATTCGGTAATGCATAGGCATAAGATTAAAGGGAGAATAAATGTGCACGAGCACAGTTTGGCTTAAAAAAATTGTATGGTGGAATTGTTAACCTAATCCATGCAAAATTTCGAGATCAAGTTCATCCAAAATACATAATTCTATGAAATTTCAGAAAAACGACAGTCTTATTTTATGGAATGAGGGGCCCCCATCAGCGGCTTCACGGTACTCCGCGCGGTTTTAGTATAGGTTTAAATGGATGTTTAATACGCTCCCAAATGATAAACGGCCATCGCTGCCTCATTCACTGGCGTAAGCCATCGCTCCGACTTTCCTTTGTCAATCCACAAGAAATCGCTGAGAGATTTAGCTTCGCCCAAGTCTTCTTTGCCCAGGTCTATATCGTAATAGGTGTTGCCTTTTAAAGGAAAGTAGTCTTCTTCTTGATAAGTAGTGCCATCCGTGTCCCAAGTGTTCCAACGCATGCTAAGGATATCATCATTTGCCCGAATCTGGATTTTTCCATACCGCCCTTGGTTGGTTTGATAGACGAGAATAGTGCCTGGACGCAGAAAATTGAGTTCACTATTACTGCCATTGATCCGCAGTTGGGAGAGATTGACCGAGCGTGCATCGGCGATGTCGATTTGCTGAAAGAAAGTGCTATTTGCTGTTCGAGCAAATACTTGAGGCTCAAAGCCTGCCGCTGAATCAGAAGTGCTTTTTGCCTCCAAGTTGCCACTTGCTGAAAGACTAAGTTCAATGTCGATAGCGATGTCATTCCAGGTGAGTGGCAGTGATAAAATACCATCCTGGAGTTCATTAATTGAACTGGAATAATTTCCTAGATTGCAGTGGTCTGGCCCACAGGATCGCCATACTTGTACCGAAATTTGCCCCGGAATTTTTTGAGTTATCGTGAGTCGGGTTAAGCCTGTCGGCGCTTGACCGATGTTTTCCCAGCGACCGGCAAAGCTTTCCAATGTGGTCGTATCATTAGGAGATAATTTATTCTTTTCACAGGCTAGTAAGCCCAGAATTATAAACAAAAAGGTAAATAGACCTAAGGGGGATTTCATAGGCTTGAAACTTTTAGGATGTTGGTGTCGAATTATATCATTTGCATGGCATTGATCTAGAAATGACCAATACAAATCATCATGTATTACGATTGGGTGGGCTGTGGAAACAAGCAGATTTGGATAAACCTACTATACGTGTTCTTTGATCAGTTTTTTAATATCCTTTGCTCCTCAAATCGCCACAATTATAGTAACGATAAGGTATCAGCTGAGAGTAATCGCCATCAAGATAAACCAGAAAGTAGCACTCATTATTTTAAAATTACATTCAAAAAAGGGTTATTCAAAATCTTAGTATGATAATTTTTCAACATATTTCAGCGATAAAGCTGGTCAAAGAAAGTAGGGCGCTTGCGCAAACCTTCATATAAAAAGAAGACCCATTGGATATAAATATTCAATTCGAGCATCCAGTTCGGCGATTAGGTTTCACTCATTTGTGCGGTTTTCCAATAGCTGAAGTGTTCGTATAAGCTTGGCTTTACCTTCGGTGACCTACTTTTTTTCATTGCTGCCAAAAAAAGTAGGCAAAAAAAAATTGGGCATCGCCAAGGTCTTAGTAGCCCCGGAAGGTGCAGCTGCCGAGGTATTTGAATTTAAATGCAATGTATTGATTAACAATAATTTGTTTTTTAAAAAAGATCAGGAGGGTGTAAGGTGATGGGCATTATTCATTTTAGCGAAGAGTTAGGCCAAAATCCGTTAAAAACGGTACATTGTTTGAGCTTCTATAAGGCTAGATTTGAAGTACAGCTACTCAGCGATCAAAGTAGACAAAAGTAGAAACTAATGATATAGCGAGTTTGTACAGTTTAGGATTTTGGGCTGACTCTTCGCGTTAAGAAATGAATACCCCCGAAAGCTTTCGGGGTGACTTTTGCTTCTTTGTGTCAAGACAAAGAAGTCGCCGAAGGCACATTTAAAAGAGGGCTAGGCCATATCCACTTATGGTGAAGTAATATTAGTCATTTATTGGCCTATCGACCAACCCACTTCAAAAGTCTTACCCCGCTACTCTACCAATTTCAACAGCCCAAAAGAAGAAGGAATATGAAAATCCGGCGTCTCAGAATCGGGCATCACCCAACTGATCCACTTGGTGACGATATCTCCATTGTCATCGGTCACATATTCTCCCCGATATAAGCCTGCTTTCAATAGCTGATCATCTTTGTACATCCCCAATTGACGTAAGGAAGCAAAACTGATAGAGCCTTCCACAAAGTACCCTTCCTCATCTCGGGTAGCCTCCAGCACGAGCTGCCCCTTTGGCCAATTCCAATCGTAATCTATATTGCGATGAAACCGTCCTTCCGTATCCAAGACACGGCCTAGGGCATCCATTTCCAGGGCATAGTAAGGATCCATCTTGTCATCTGCTTTGAAGAAGATTTCTACCCGATCAGATTCGACCGCGTCCCGTTCGCCCATTCCTCTTTCCTTCAGGATGATATCTGGATCAGTAGCTCGATACAAAAAATAGAGGTGGGTGTCTGACCATAGAGCCCTAAAGCTCGTTTGCGGGGCTGTTTCTTCTCGCCAAGGATAACTAAAGTCAAGCAAATTATCGGCTTTATCCCAGTAGGGATCGGTGCCTTTACCTGTTATTTCAATGGAGCGATCAATTTTTTTGACCGTATAGGTTTTAAGTGTCGGTGTATTGCAGGCCATACTGATGAAGATTGTGCCAAGAATGGCTAAGAAAAATGGATTAGTAGGTTTCATTTTGTAATAACTTTAAAAGATATACGCCAGTCGGAAATGATGGTGTTTTTCCATCACGAATGGGTATAGAGATGATACCCTATAATTGATGAAAATCCTGGACAATGGATTGTAGCGCATCGACTACAATCGTACTTATCTTTTCGCCCTTTTCCACGCTTGCAAAATTCGCGTCTCCATATACACCGGATGGCGTCATGGCTTTCATCCGACGATAGAGACCTACCTTAGGCCCAGCTAGTAAATCTCCTTCTGCCCAGTCTACCGTAGGAACATTGGTTTTAGGGCCGATTTTATCTTGATGCACCAAATGTGGCGCAATGACTAACATCAAAGAGGTCTCAAACTCCCCGGCGTGCCCCGCACCACCTTGCCCCGACTCATTCAAGGGCTGTAGCGCTGCCAAGGCAATCCGCCACCAAGTGGCAATAGCCAACTGGACTTCGGAATGGCGATAGCCAAAAACTTCTACGAAGGTCTGCCCAATGGCTTGGTTACCGCCATGGCTATTGAGAATGAGGACATGCTTGAATCCGTAGCCTACCACACATTCGACGATATCGGTCAATTGCTGCAGAAAAGTCTGGTGCTGTACCGACAGGCTCCCCGCAAAGTCTTTATGGTGCTCGGAGCAACCCACGCTAATGGTAGGTAGTATGAGTACCCCTTCAGGGATACGGTCGTTCAGTAGGCGGCAGAAATGCTCGCCAATCATGCGATCCGTAGCGAGCGGGAGGTGTGCGCCGTGCTGCTCGGTAGCCGCGACGGGCAGGATAACCGGGATCTCGCGATCCAGTTGATCAATGTAGGGTGAAGTAAGTTGGTCCCAGTACATGCTTGTTTTTTTGTCTGTAAGTCAATAAGCACTTAACCCCTCTTCACCGCCCACAGTTCAATTTCCACTAAGAAGGTATATAGCAGCGGCGTTTGTACGGCGGTACGAACAGGCTTAGGCTCTTTGAAATAGGTTTTGTACACTTCGTTGAAGCGAGGCCAGTTGTCGAGGTCTGTCAAGTAAACATTGACTT
>Ga0070726_10002081_pt1 | contig 18619 bp, 18 predicted proteins | sample tdAd471_FD_67275 | JGI IMG/M metagenome (GOLD analysis project Ga0070726, IMG submission 67275) | Marine sediment microbial communities from the Atlantic coast under amendment with organic carbon and nitrate - tdAd47.1 | ecosystem: Environmental > Aquatic > Marine > Coastal > Sediment | place... | reverse complement strand
GCCCAGGGTGGGTGCGCCATGAGAAGCCGACATCATGCGGCACGTGCCGCAACGCACACACTCCTCTTCGCCCCCCTGGCAGCGTCGGTCCCGCGGGCAGACGCACAGGGCCCACGCGAGCATCTGCTTGCGCAGCTCATCTTCTCCGGCTACTCCCTCACGCTCACGCAAGGCGGTGAGGTATTTTCTGACTCGCGCCCGCTGCAGTGCCAGCGCACCTCGCAGGTCAGCGCCCTCCTGGTTCACGAGCTGGCCTGGGGCGCCTACCACGATCGTCAAGCCTAGCGACGGGCGGTCGCCTCGCTCCGGCGAGGACGGGACCTCAGTCAGGAACCCCTGGAGCATCTGCTCGCCCTCCGCTGGAGGAGCGGCATCGGGCTCACCGAGCGCCGCGCCGATTCTCCTCTGGCATCGCGGGCAGGTAAGACCCCCTGACTCCTCGTTGAATCGCTCGGCCCCGCGTCTCTTGGTCTCCCTGGGTTGGGGGCTCGCGCAAGCGGCGAGTGTGATTGCGGCGAGGGGGACCAGTACTGCAAGCCTCTGCCTCGACCTCGTTGACATCATCAGCGCCTCCATTGCTGGCCTCGGGCCACGCATCCGCTATGCCGACGCGATTTGGCTGGCCTTGCACGCTGCTCATGCACACTGCCGAGCTGATGCTCAGCCCAGCGCTTCCTCGTCGCCTTGAACGGCACTCCTCTTGCTGTGAGCAGACCCGGGCCGCGGGCTGTGTGGGCCTCCGGCCCTTCCACCGTTCACAGACAACGAGCCGGGCAGCGCCTGGCTCCAAGTAGGAATCTCGTCCATGAATCTGAACAGGAAGTCTCTCTGTATTGCTGTCCCCTTCTCAATCCTCCTGTTGGCTGGCTGTCCGGATACGTCCAAGCCGGCCTCTGGTGGAGCCTCGCCGCCTGGGCCGCAGCCGAAGGCAGCTGAGTCTCCACCACAGGCCTCAAACGCATCCGAGACCGCGGACACGGTCGTCGACGGTCAGGCGCGGGACCCCGTTTGCGGCATGAACATCGCCGTGGCGGGCAAGCAGGACTCCGTGTATCGGGGCACGCGCTTCCACTTCTGCTCAGCGAGCTGCCTGGAGAAATTCCAGGCAGAGCCCTCCAAGACGACGACGGGCCTCCCACAGGAGGACTGCGTCTGCACGGTCGGGGAGATGCAGAACTGCGACTGCGGTCACTGCGAGGGCAAGCCGGAGCGCTGTACGTGCGGGGATCCGAAGTCGGAGGGCGCCGGGGACGGTGACCACGACCACGGCGGGCACGACCACGGCGACCACTGACCGAAGCCAGACCACTGACCGAAGCCAGGGGGCGCGCCGTGAAGCGGGAGCGCCGCTGACTTCGCCCGCAGGCCGGGTGAGGGGGCGGCTTCATGGAGACACACGATGCAGAGTCACAGCCCCGTTCGCTTGAATGTGGTGGGGGGGCTCGCCCTCCTCGCCCTGGGGTTGCTCGCTGGCGCCGTCATGGGTGCAGCCCACGACGTCGCTTGGCTCAAGGAGTGGCTGCGCTGGCCGCCAGTACGGCGTAACCAGGTCATGTACGCCCACGGCCACCTCGGGCTGCTGGGCCTGCTCAACGTCGCCGTTGGCTTCACGCTCCCCGTGACGTCACTGGGGAAGCGGTGGCGTGGGGCGGTCTCGTGGGCTGCCCTCGCCGGAGGCGCGCTGGTACCGTTGGGGATGCTGCTCGCGCTCCTCCCCGAGCCATGGGATCGCTTGATCTACTTCCAGGCCGCCGGCTTCGCCCTCACCATGTTCGCCACCGCGACGACCGCCTGGGGAGCGCGCAGTGGGCGAGGGGAGGTGTCGGAGCCTTCATTGCGGAGGGAGCCGGCGACGCCTGATCAGGACTCTGATCCGCCCTGAGCGGAGAAGAACCGGGCAGTCCCCTGGTCCTCGAACGCCTGCCCGAGCCGCTCGAGCGCGTGGGCGTAGGCGGCGGTCCTCATGTCGGGGGCCGCTCCGCTCTCCCAGCGTTCGTAGATCGAGGCGAAGGCGGTCTCCATGGTCGCGAGCAGGCGCTCGCGCACCTCGTCCAGGCTCCAGCTGTAGCCGGCGCGGTTCTGCGCCCACTCGAAGTAGCTGACCACGACCCCCCCAGCGTTGGCCAGGATATCGGGAACGACGAGGACGTCGTTCCCCAGCAGGATCTCGTCCGCCTGGCTGGTGACGGGGCCGTTCGCGACCTCGACGACGACCTTGGCGCGGACGCTGCCCGCGTTGGCGTCAGTGATCTGGTTCTCGATCGCCGCGGGGATCAGCACGTCTACGTCCATTTGCAGGAGGTCGGCGTTGGAGATCGGGGTCGTGCGGTGCTTCATGCAGCCACCGCACTCACACACGCTGCATGCGCAGTAGACGTCGTCGAGCCCGTGGCGCTCGTTCTTGGCCTCGATCAGCGCGGGAATGTCCAAGCCATCTGCAAACGTGATCCCACCGCGGGAGTCGCTCACGGCGACGACCTTGTAGCCATCGGAGTGGAGCAGGCGCGCCACGTGCTGCCCTGCGTTCCCGAAGCCTTGCACGGCGACACGGATGGTTGCCGGCTCCCAGCCCCGGCGGCGTTCGAGCTGTTTAATGCAATAGTAGGCGCCGCGGCCCGTGGCCTCGTCCCTCCCGAGGCTCCCGCCGAGTGAGAGGGGCTTTCCGGTGATCACGGCGGGCGTCCGGTGGCGAGTGATCCGGGAGTACTCGTCCATCATCCAACCCATGATCCGAGCGTTGGTGTAAACGTCAGGCGCTGGGACGTCCGTCTCCGGGCCGATGACGTCCGCGAGGCGCTGGACGAAGCCACGGCTCAACCGCTCCAGCTCCAGGGGGGAGAGGCTCTTCGGGTCGACGGTCACACCGCCCTTGGCTCCGCCGAAGGGCACTCCCACGGCCGCGCACTTGAATGTCATCCAGAGGGCGAGCGCCTTGACCTCATCGAGGGACACGTCCGGGTGGTACCGAATCCCCCCCTTCCCAGGGCCCAGCGTGTCGTCATGGCGGACGCGGTAACCCGTGAAGATACGCAGGGCGCCGTCGTCCATGCGGACAGGGATCGAGACCTCGGTGATCGCCACCGGTTGGCGCAGCCTCGCCAGGATCTCCGGGTGGACGCTCACGCAAGCGCTCGCATGCTCGAGGCGGGTCAGGGCGTCAGAGAATAGCGAGGACTTGTTCGAGGCGTTGGAAGTTCTAGGGGTCATACGGTCTCTCCGACTGTTCCGGGTCCAGGAGTTCAATCCACGCGTCCGTGACGGAGCGCGAAAACGGGAAGGCCCAGTCTTCGCCGCCGCCTGTGGCCCAGTAGGCCGGGTAGGTCACGGGAAGTGCCAAGACGTCGAGCAGGAACCCCGCCAGCTCTGAGGCGGGGAGCAGCCCCGAGAGCGTGGCGGCGTACCAGGCCACGCCAGGCACGGCGCAGCCAGCCGCGGGGGGTCCTGGGTGGGGCGCACCATGCTGCGGACTCGCCGACGTGGTTTCAAAGCCAGGGCTGGGGCGGGTTGGAGAGATCGCCACGCAGCCAGGCCCAGCAAAGGCGGCAACAGACACAAATAGCAGGGGCCAGAGGGTTGTCTTCATGCTCGTTCCATGAAGCGGGGTGTGCAACTGACGTGCCGAGCGGGAAGACTCACTTCGGGAGGCCCCGATCAGGACTCTGTTTCAGAAGTGAAATGCGACATGGGCCTGACGCCGGTTCGCGGCCACAAGCCAGGTCACACAGACATGAACGTCCCTCGGCGCTTCTCCTTGTGATTCTCTCCTTGCATCACCAAGCAACCCCCGAGCTGACTGGAACGGGGCTTGCGTTGGCCTCCTGGGGAGCGGGAGGGACGCCAAGTGGAACCCGAACTCACAATCCCAGGAGGGGGGCAGGAGCCCGAACTCACTACGGGGGTGCCCGAAGCGCCTGAAGGAAACGAAGAGCCGGACCGCGCAGAGCTGGGTCGCGTGTTGGCAGCCGAGATCACTGGGCCTGTGTTCGGCCTGCCCTTCTTCTGCAGCGTAATGAAGAGCAGGCTCATGCGGCACTGCTCGGGGGTCGGACCTGACGTCCCCCAGGTTCTCCTGCACCTGGCGGAAGGCACAGCATTGGACCTCTGCCACATCGTGGAGTTCTCCCCCAAGTGGATCGCGGCGGCCGTGTTCAGGGACGACCGCTCGTGCGATCGGATGGACGTCGAGTTCATCCCGTACGAGCTGATCGTCCGGGTCACGCTCTCGAGTCGACCAGGTGAGGACCACGATCGATTGGGCTTCGACGTAGAGCGCTCAGCAGCCGCCTTGGAGGCAGCAGAGCTTCCTGCTGCCTGCCACGACGGCTCCCAACCCTGCAGCAACTCAAGTCACTCATCGGGCGTATGAGTCACTCGATCGTGACCGCGAGCGCTGCAACCGCCGCGTTCAGGCTCTGGCATGGGCGTTGCGCGAGCCTCTGGGCATGAAACTCTCCGAGACGACACTCCTTCTCTTCGCCGTATCCGTGATCGCGACCACGATCACCGGTTGCGGGGGACAGGAAGATCACCGGGGGCATATGCATGGGGGCGTCCCCGCGCTCGTCTCTTCGAGCCCCGTGGACTCGGAGAGCCTCGTGCCGCTCGGGGAGACGCTCGTCGTACAGCTCTCGACCGAGCTTATCCCGGAGTCGATCGCCGGCTCCGTGGAGCTGCGCGACGCGAGCGGGGGTGCCGTCCCTGGGACGCCAGCCCTGATCGCGCCGCATACCATCGGCTTCGATCCCCTCGGCCCCCTGCCCGCTGGAGAGCTGCTGACGCTGCGGCTCTTGCCAGGTCTGTTGTCGCAGACGGGCGAGACGGTGCCGAGCCCCATCGAAGTGCGCTTTCGCACGGAGTCGTCGGTCAGAGCAGGGTCGCTCCTCGTGAACGAGGTGTACCCAGGCACAGCCGACGCCAACGGCCTGCCGAGCTCCACACCTGGCGACGACCAGTTCGTCGAGATCGTGAACGTGACCGCTCAGACGCTCAACTTGTATGGCGTCGTCCTGAGCACGGCCGCGCGACCACGCGCGCACGTCTTCGAGCGGCTCCTCCTCCCTCCCGGTGCGGCCGTGGTCGTGTGGGTAGACGCCCCAGCCGGCCCCGGGGCAGTTCGGGCGTCCAGCGGGTCGCTCTCACTCGTTCGCTCGACGGCCGAACGTGTGTCACTCGAGAGCACGGAGTTGAAGAGTCCGGAAGTGGTGGACGAGGTGGACTTCGCCTCGGCCCTGGTGGCTGTCCCCGCGGCTGACGACGAGTCGAGCACGCGACTGGTCGATGCCGACGTTGGCGACGCGGCGGGGGGCCAGTACGCTCGCCACTCAAGCGCGGTGGGGGCCATAGGGTCTGTCTCGCCCGGGGCGCGCGTGAACGGGATCTCGTACCCGACCCCCTGACCCCGGGATCGCCTCATGGAAGCCACCATCATGCCTCAGGTCTCGTCCTACGGTGCGGGGGCCGCCGGCACGGTGCGGTAGACGAGCACTGCGTTAGGGTTGAGCACGACGGGCAGGCCGTGCCAGCCGGCGTAGAGCCGGATCCCCACCGGGTCGTCGCGGAGCTTGGCGTAGGCGTAGAACCCACGCACGTCGCGCACCAGCGACGTCGCGCCCTGGGCCCCGGCGAACACGGGCCCGGCCGGCACCTGGACCTTGCCCTCGGCCCAGCCGAGGACGCCCCGCAGCCGCGCGGGGGCGGGCAGGACGACGATCCGGTCGGAGGTGAAGTAGCGCATCACCGGGCCGCCTTCCGGCTGATAGGTGCCATCCGTGAAGCGCCAGTCGAGGTTGCCGACGCCCGCCCACTGCAGGTTCTCACCGGTCAGGTTGGCGTTGCGCATGATCGTCACCCCGAGGGCGTCGCGGACGAAGGTCTGGACCTCCTTGTTCTGGGTCAGGTAGCCCTCGACGTTGGGGTCGGTGATCGCGATTCCAGCGCGCATTCCGGCGCCGTCCTTGTAGGCCCGCTTGAGCGCGATCAGCTGCTTGGAGCGGATCTTGGTGTTCTCGTCAGCCCACGACGCACTCGCGTCGACCTCGCGGTTCTTGAACTCCAGCGTGAACTCGACCTCGCTCCCGGGCACGGTCAGCTCGCTGACGTCGATCTTTCCGAGCAGCGCCCCGCAGGCGAGGAACTCGCGGGTGTTGGCGATGATGTTCGCCAGGTCTTCGAGCTCGTTGTTGAGGACGGCAGCCGCGTCGGCGACGTCCTGGCCCGGGGCCCGATTCAGGAACAGGTCGCTAGCGGGGAGATCCTTGTAGGCCTTGATCACCGCCATGGTGCTGGAGCGCTTCTTGGGCTTGAGCCGCTTGGCGCGGGTGTGCGGGCTGTCGAGCCCCGCGACCGGGGCGAGGTGGCGGCTGAAGGTCACCTCGTCCCAGCTGGCGGACGTGCCGGAGGGGAGGATCTTGGCCGCGTTGCGCTCGAAGAACGGCGTGCAGGTCCGCTCCTCGGCCTGCTGGGCGAAGGTGCGGACGAGCCCAGTCAGGGTGTCGACCGCCAGGAGGTCGTCGATCGTCGTAATGGCCATGGGTTACTCCTTGAAGATCGAGCCGCGGCGGGCCAGGACGACGCGGGCCTCGGGGGTGAAGTGGAGAAGCTGGTCGGTCTTGAAGTGACCGGCCATGAGGGTGGAGACGACGGCCTCGGCGGGCTTGCCGTCGGTGGTCTGGACCTCGACCGCCCGGTCGATCGTGACCCGGTAGTCGGCGTCGGTCCCGTAGTCCGCTTGGCCTTCGGGGCCGAACGCGGCGTCCAGCGAGGACTGGACGTGCAGGTGCTGATCGGCCCCGGCAGCGCGCGTGCGGATCCGGACGTTGCCGTTGGCGTCTTCGTCGGCCACGAAGTTGGCGCTGAAGTCGCGGTCCTGACTCAGGCGGTTGACGACGCCCGCGTTGGTGGCGGTGTTCTGGGCGAGGACGACCGTGACGCCCAGGCCCGGCGCCTGCGAGACCGTGACCGTGGCCCCAGCCCAGGTGTTGTCCGCCGGCTGGAGCGCCGAGACGCTCGCGGGCTGGTTGCGTTGCGCGGCCGGGTCGTCTGCAGCGACGAAGCGCTTGCTCGCCTGCGCCCGGAGGATCACCGTCCCGGGGTGGATCCGGTACGGCGGGTCCAGGGGGCTCCTGACGCTCGGGTCGAGGACCACGTCCTGGCCGCGGACGAGGGCCTGGTCGTTGACGAGCGGGTCGCGCCGCTCGAGCTCGTGGGAGTAGACGCCGGGAACGAGGGTCATGGGGTGCCGTCCTTGGGTGGGGTCGTCTTGAGGATCTGGGTCCCGTCGGGCGAGAGCTCGACGAGGAAGCCGCGCTGGCGGAGCGCGTAGGCCTGGGCGTTGACCTCGGCCTTGCGGCGGTCGGTGTCGAGGCCGAGCGAGCGGACCTCCTCATGCTGGAATGCGGGTTCGCGCTGGGCCTGGCTGCGAACGAGCAGCAGCTCGCCGAGGGCCCGGGCAGTGTCGGTGTCGCCGGCGGCCAGGTGGCGCGCGACGCGCTCCAGGTCGGGCGCAGGGATCGGCGCGTTCAGGGCGGCCGAACGGACGCGCAGCTCCTCGAGGTAGGCGTCCGCCGCGCCGCGCTTGCGCGCCTCCTCAGCAGCCTGGAGAGAAGCCACGGTCTCGCGGAGGGCCGCCAGCTCCTCGTCTTGCGCCTCGAGTCGGGCACGCGGGTTGGAGTCAGGGTCGTCTTGGGGGTCGTCGGCCTCCGCCTCGTCGCCGAAGTAGCGGGCGAGGAAGGCGAGGGCTCGCAGGCGCGCCGTCGACCGCCCCTCCCGGGCCACGATCCGGTCCAGCGCCCGAGTCGCGCCCTCGGCCAGCTCGCTCGGCGCGTCGGTTCCAGCGTGGAGCCCGATCGGGTTGGCGGCGGGGTCGGCCACCCAGTCGGCGCGCTTGAGGTCGCGCTTGGCGGCCACGCGCGCCAGCCGCTTGTGCTCTGACCGCTCCTCGTCGCCCTGCGCCTCCGCGAACCGGAAGCGGGCGACGACCGAGATCCCCAGGCTCTCGGGGTCCTCCTCGGCCCGGTCCATGAGGTAGACCGGCGCGGGGACGTGGAGGCCGTCGGGGCGCAGCTTGTGGGCGCTGCCTGCGAAGGCGAAGTCGCCCACCGCTCGCCAGGCGACCTCGGTCTCCTCCTGGCAGGCGGCGCAGAGGGGACCCGCTTCCTCCGAGGTGCAGGCACGGCAGAGCCAGAAGGGCTCGGCGCGGACGCCTTCCCAGCGGCCGAGGTGCCGGCCGAGCCCGTCGTCACTGAGGCCGCCGTGGGTCCAGCGGCCGCGGGTGCCCGCTGCGAACTCGGCGACCTGCTCGACCGTCGTCCGGTCGACCGAGAACCCGTGGCCGGCCGCGGGGCCGCTGGTGAGCAGCGAGACCCCCTGGATCCTGCCGGGGAAGGTGCGGTCGACCCGCAGGCGGGCCGGCCGCTGGGGGAGTGCGTCGAGTCGGATCAGGTCTGCCGTGCGCTTCATGAGGTCCAGCCTGCACGGACGTGGGACGGGACACGCTCCGGACCAGTACGCTGCCCCGACGCCCGAGGCCGGACGCGTGACGAACGGGACAGCGCGGGGTCTAAGTCGTGTCGGGTCTTGACGAACGGCGCCCCGCGCGCCTGACTACAAGCGTGGGCCCTGACCAGGCGAAGCAGTGACTACCGAACTACCGGCAACCGGAATGGGGGGAAACCAGCGCAGAGCGCCGTCCTATGGACTTCAGTTCGGGCCCCCTGGGATCTGACGCCGCCCACCCTCGAGCACGCCCCCCCGGCTCCTGCACGACGCGTCCTCGCCCCTCGGAGTCCGGCGCCGGTCACTCGGCGACGGACCAGGGCGGCCCTCGTGTTTGAGCGCGACGACTGGACCCTGTTCCGCTCCCTGCCCACCCTGGCGCAGAAGGCCGGCGTCCCGGTCGAGCGCCTGCCGCGCGTCGTCCTGAAGGAGCTGGTGGACAACGCCTACGACGCGGTGGACGGGCTGCCCACCAACGAGGCCGACGAGCGCGCGCGCTGGGGGCTGCTCGCTGGGGAGAACGGCTTCTACGTGGAGGACGACGGGGGCGGGATCGGCAGGCCCGAGCAGGTCGCGGAGCTGTTCTCCGTCAACCGGCCGCTGCGCTCGACCAAGCTGCTGCGCCTCCCCACCCGCGGAGCCCTGGGCAACGGGCTCCGGGTGGTCGCGGGGGCCGTGCTGGCGACTGGCGGCAGCATGGTCGTCGCGACCCGCGGACGCCGGACTCGCCTGGTCCCCCGGGACAGCGACGGCAAGACCACCGCCGAGGTGTTCGACGAGTGGGAGGGCCGCGGGACCCGGGTCGAGGTCCGGCTCGGCCGCTCACTCGAAGCGGGGCGGCGAGACCTGCCGCTGGCCCTCCGGGCCAAGGTCCTCGCCGGCGGGAAGCGATACAAGGGGCGCACGTCCGCCTTCTGGTACGACTCCGACAGCTTCTACGAGCTGTGCCAGGCCGCCGGCCCCCGCAGCGTTCGCGAGCTCGTCTCGAGCTTCGACGGCTGCTCGCGCCGGAAGGCGGGGGGACTCGCGGCAGGACACCGCGGGCGCCTCGCCTCCACGTTGATGCGCGGCGAGGCGGAGCGGTTGCTCTCCGACCTCCGGGACGCCGCCAAGGAGGTGGGGCCTCACCGCCTCGGTTACGTCGGCGCTGCCCACCCGCGGCTTCCTCGCGCCTACAAGCGGCTCAGGGGCACGTTCTCCCAACGTCCCGGGCGGGGGAAGGTCCGCGCCGAGATTCCCTACGCCCTGGAGGCGTGGGCAGTGCTGGCGGACGACGACGAGCGTCCGGAGTTGCTCGTGAGCGTCAACCGTTCGCCGGTGGTCGCCGACGTGAGGGCCCGCCATGAGAAGACGGCCCTCATCGTCCACGGGTGCGGGCTGGGCCACCGGATCGACGTGGGCCGGAGACCGCTCCAGGTGTGGTTGAACGTCACCACGCCCTACATGCCCATCACCAGCGACGGCAAGGAGCCCGACCTCACCCCGTTCATGGAGGACATCTACGGAGTCATCGAGGCGGTGGCCCGACGCGCGAAGCGGCATGCCCGCGACGCCGGCTGGTCCCAGTCGCGAGCCGAGACGAAGAAGGGCGCCATCCTGGCCAGCCTCGACGACGCCGTGAGCAAGGCCAGCGGCGCGGGCCAGTATCGCTTCTCCCTCCGGCAGCTCTTCTACGCGGTCCGTCCCTACGTGCTCGACGCGCTGCTAGGCGAGCCGAGCTACGACTACTTCTCGCAGGTCATTACGGACCACGAGGCCGAGCACGGGGAGATCCCCGGCATGTACCGGGATAACCGGGGCCTCGTCTACCACCCGCACCTCCGCCGCGAGATCCCGCTGGGGACACGGAGCGTGGAGGAGTACGAGCGTCCAGCCTGGACCTTCAACAAGATCCTCTACTGCGAGAAGGCGGGCTTCTTGCCAATCCTCTGCGCAGCTGGTTGGCCCGAGCGCCACGACTGCGCGCTGCTCACGAGCAAGGGCTTCGCCTCACGCGCCGCCCGCGACCTCCTCGACCTGCTGGGGGACACCGACGAGGAGCTGACCTTCTTCTGCATTCACGACGCCGACGCCTCGGGGACCTTGATCTACCAGGCCCTTCAGGAGGGGACCCGAGCGAGGCCCAGGCGGCAGGTGAACGTCGTCAACCTGGGGCTTGAGCCGCAGGAGGGGCTGGCGCTGGGCCTACCGTCGGAGGCCGTGAACCGGCAGGGGAAGAAGCGGGCGCCTGTCGCCGACTACGTGGACCCCGAGACCGCGGAGTGGCTCCAGGGGAGCCGGATCGAGCTGAACGCCATGACCACGCCCCAGTTCCTGGCGTGGCTCGATCAGAAGTTCGTGGAGCACGCCCAAGGGAAGCTCGTCCCTCCCCAGAGTGTGCTCAGCGCCCGCCTGGAGGACGACGTCCGGGGACGGGTGCGGCAGATCGTGACAGACAGAATCCTCCGCGAGGCCAACGTCGACGAGCAGGTCGAGGCGGCCGTCGACGGTCGCCGCGCAGAGATCACGGAGCAGGCGAGGTGCGTTGAGGAGGTCGTTCGCCGGGCCTTGGAGGAGCAGCCTGAGGAGCACTGGAGCGCTCCCGTCCGGCGCCTGGCGGATGATGTCGCCGACTTGTATCGTTCGTCGCCGACCTTGCTGAGGGCCTAAGGCTAAGCCCGCTGGACGGAGAGCCATCAGAAGCCCACTACTCGCGGAGGGCAGAGCGCGCCCTCCTGATCTTCCGCCTCAGGCAGTCCCTGACCATCGATGACGAGTACTACTTCTTTGGGTCGAGGCCCGACCTGGCCAGGGAGGCAAGCACCCGCGGTCACGGTGCATGGTGTACCAGTGACGGGGTAGGCCACCTATTCCATACCGACGGGAACCTCTCCGATCGGGCCTTCTGGTTCGCCAGGTTCCACTTAGACGAAGTGAGCCAGGAGCGTTGCTTCGCCAGAGTTCCTGGTGGAATGCGGGTATTCCTGGAGCACATGGCTCGCGCGATTGACCTGGCGGTCGACTGCCGCGACAAAGCGCCAGCTGAGGTCCACGAAGTCTGGAATCGGAACGTCCGACTCTCATATCAACCAGGGAACCTGCACTACTACGCGCTGACCCACCTGTCGGGGATCCTCCTTGAGCGGAAGTACGACCGCTCGGCGGTTGTCCTTGCCCCAGTGCTTGCTGGGTTGCTGGTCCTGCACCTCTGCGAGATCCCCTTCGACGACCCTGAGACTTGGTCCCGGGTGCGAGAGGCCGCGGGGTCGCTCTACCCCAAGCTCTCAGAGCACATGACGCATCCGCACCCCTCCTTCCTGTTTCCTCTCCTCCAGCGTGCCTTCATGGACGCCGAGCTTCCTGCAGAAGCCATAGCAGACCTCAACCTGTCCGAGATTGGCAGGCGCTTGGATGCCGTCCTCGGATTGGAGACCTCTGGCGCAGCGACTGCCGCGCTCCGAGACAACCTCGTCCGGAGGTTCTCGAATCTGAACCTGGATTCGGTCAGCGGAGTGCTCCAGTGGTCAGCCGAGCACTTCAACGCGCTGGCTCCAGGAGATCGCCTATCCAGTCCGCTACAGGGGCTAACTGATGCCCTGCCTGTTCCCGTCCTATTCGACGACAAGGGGGTTGAGGGGACGGTGCTAACGATTTCTGACTGCATCATCCTCGCGGACCTCCACAACACCATCGCCGCTCAACTCCGGTATCCGTTCGTGAGGAACATCATTCCTCTGTGATCGGGGGGCGCTGAGCGGAGCTCGGCCGCATGCGCTGTCGTGTCTCATGGGTGCGCACTCTTGAGGCATGAAGAGCCGGGCCATCTCTCTCCGCGAGCTAGCCTTCGTTCGCGACGTGCTCATCCCCCGCGCGTGGGTCCAGGGCGCCGAGGTGGATGAGCTCCTCCGCCTACGCGCGAAGATCGACGGCATCTTCTCCGCCATCCGCGACGAGCAGGCCGCTACAGACAAGGAGCCCAGCCCGACGGAGCCAGCTCGACCGCCAGAGCGGAAGAAGAAGCTGCGGCACCCCAAGCAGCGCCGAGACCAAACCCCCGCAGGCGGCTGACCGTGGCCGCCCCGCCGCTCCAACTCGAGATCCAGGGCGACCAGAGCCACTTCCGCTTCGACGTGCCCGGCCCCCTCGAGCCCCGGCTGGAGCCCGTGTGGAAGGAGGCCGCCAACCCACCTCAAGTCGTCGAGATCCGCGAGGTGTGGGAGATCCCCGGCGCGAGGCTCGTCTCCTCGGACGGGAGCCCCACCACGTTTTGGCGCGAGTGGGGCGCGTTTCTCGCCCGGCTACGCCTCCGCGGCCCGGGCTTCCCCCTCTGGGTGCGCCTGATCCGGGACCCTGGGACACGGTTCTCGGGGCTCATGGTCCGGCACCGACCGTCACGAGGCCGCTGCATGAGGAGCCCGTGGCGGGACTGCGAGGAGGGTGCAGGGAACCTGTCGAACGATGCCTTCGGCGGTGTTCTGGTTGAGGATTCGCTGGATCCCGATGCGACCTGCCGAACCGACGACCAACAGGTCGATCGTGTTCTCTCTCGCGAATCGTGTGATCTCTGCCTGCGGCGCTCCGAAGACGACGTGGGGCTCGACGTCGACCCCCTGAAGGTCGAACTGGCTCATGTGTTCGCGCATGCGCCGGTCCTGTTCCTGGTCGTCAGGGTCGGTGATGACGGTCAAAACATGGAGTCGCGCTCCATAGGATCGAGCCAGGGATGTCGCGGTCGCGAGGGTTGCGCCTGCTGGCTTGGAGAAGTCGACTGCGCACGCGATCTTCTGAACGTCTGCGCGTGGGGCACCAGGTCGCACGAGCCACACCGGCACCGTTGCCTGCCGAATGACGCGTTCTGCCGTGGCTCCTACGAGCAGGCGGTCCAGTGTGCTCTTTTCCCCGGCACCCAACACCACCATGTCTGCGTCAAGCGCGTCGGCTGATGCGAGGATCAAGTCGGCCGGCACAGCAAACTCGATGATGAAGTTCGGGGAAACCCTGGTCCCTGCCTGCATCAGGCGACGGCGGACATCACTGCACTGCTGTTCAGCGCGGCGCACCGCTACGTTGAAGTCCTGGGTCTGCTCCCAGACCTCCGGGATCGCATGGACGAGGGTGATCTCAGCCTCGAAATCTCGCGCGATCGCGCTGGCATCTACGAGAACGTTGAGCAGATCTTCGTGCAGTTGGAGTGCGACGAGGATTTTCTTGATCTTCTTCATGTTGCCTCGCCAGGCGATCTAGCAAACGCGTTGCCGCTCGAGAGGCAGGCGGTGTCTGGGATCCTCGGCTGCAGAGTCACGAGTTTGCAACTCCGTGATTGCCAGTGCTCAGCTCAGATGACTCCCTGGCGCCTCGAAGCGGTTATGTGCCGTTCTGTTGGCACGGGAGGTGCGACGAGCTCCCCCAGCCACGCACTCGAGAAGGCGTGTGAGTGTGGGCGACATCTATGAAACGAGGCGAGCCCGCTGTTCGACGACCGAGAGGTCTTGAACAGCCACTCGTCGGACTGCAAAGGAGAGAACGATGCCAGGGCAAGTCAGGAGCTGGATGACCAAGGCGCTGCAGAGCGCTGGTGTGGAGGACCCGGTCTTTCACGCCGTGGAGGTCATGGCGGATCAGGGCGTGAGGCACGTCGTCGTGCTGAACGACGATGGTGAACTGGCGGGGATCGTCTCCAACCGAGACATCATTCGATCCGCCATGCGAGACCCCGAGAAGCGGCTCAACCTGCACGCTTGCAGCGTCGACAAGATCATGACGGCCACTCCGCTGCACACAATCAGGTCAGACGCTCAGCTGAGCGCGGCTGCGGGGGTGATGCACCGCGAGAAGGTGAGCGCCCTGCCTGTGGTGGACTCTGGACGTCTCCTGGGTCTGATCACCAGTGACGACGTCCTGAGAGCAGTGCTCTCTGAAGGCGTACCGAGTCTGGCGCGCTGCTAGGTTGATCGCCCGAAAGCCGACTGAGGCGCAGCCTCGTGATTCTGCATGTCTTTCTCATAGGTAACTCGTAGGAGGTGCCGTGTTCCGCAAGATCCTCATACCCCTCGACGGTTCAGAGTTTTCTGATCAGATCCTGGGAACCGTACTGCGCCTGATCCAATCGGGTGAAGTCGAGCATGTCTATCTATTCCAGGTCATTGACCAACACGCCCCCTACGCGGAGCTCGAGGCGACCCGCGATCGCCTATTGGCATTGGGGAAGAACCTCTCTCCTCGGAGGGTGATCATCGACGCCATCGCGATCCGAGGTGACCCCACGTCAGAGATCCTCAACGCGGCCGAACGCCTGGAACCCAGCCTGATTGCCATGGCAACCCACGGGCGGAGTGGGTTTAGCAGGATGATCTTCGGCAGCATCACCGAGCAGGTCTTGCGTCAGTGTCCCGTTCCGCTGTTGCTCGTGAACCCCAAGACCCTCGCGTCGGACATGTCGAGTACTTCCACGGGCTTTCAGCGACTGCTGGTCCCGCTCGACGGCACGCCGGTCGCAGGCCAGATCCTGCCGGTCGTCGAGGCGCTCGGAAGATCGTGCGACGCGCAGGCTACTCTGCTGCACGTCCAGCCGCTCCCCTACCCCGCGGTTCCGGCCGGTGCACCCATGGGGAGGCCGTGGGGCCAGCATGAGCTAGAGGAGGCCCTGGAGCATTGCCGAGCGCAGCTCGAGGACGCTGGCGTCCCTGTGGAGCTCAGTGTGAGCCATGGGGTGAAGGCTGAGGAGATCATCGAGGCAGCAAAGGGCTTCGACCTGGTGACCATGGCGACCCGCGGACGCTCCGGCCTTTCACGCTGGTGGTTTGGCTCCGTGGCGGAGTCCGTAATCCGCCAGTGCGCGACTCCCACGCTCGTCTATCGGGCTGAGTGTGCGGCCTGACTGTCTGCTTCCTTCGACCTAGCGCGCTCGAATGCCGCAGCAACGGCTACGAGCGCAAGACCTGATTCGGGTCGCTCACCGAGAGCGCACCCAGCGGAGACAATGAACATGAAGATACGAGCCGCCGTACTGGAAGCCTTTGGACAGCCCCTGGTGGTCCAGGAGGTCGATCTCGCCGGGCCGAAAGAAGGAGAAGCCCTGGTGCGCCTTCACGCGTGCGGGGTCTGCCACACGGATCTCTACACGGCCAGCGGCGCGGACCCCAGCGGCTACTGCCCTTGTGTGCTCGGGCACGAAGGCGCGGGAGTCGTCGAAGATGTCGGTCCCGGGGTGAGCAGCCTGAAGAAGGGCGATCACGTGGTGACCCTCTTCTCACCAGAGTGCGGCGAATGCGCCCACTGCAAGAGCGGCAAGACCAACATTTGCACAGCCATTCGCGAGCAGCAGGGCAAGGGCTACTTGCCTGACGGGACGCCGCGCTTCTCACGCGACGGAGAGCCGCTGCGCCACTTCATGGGGACCAGCACCTTCGCCGAGGCCACGGTGATGCCAGAGATCGCTCTGGCCAAGGTCGATCCGGCTGCGAGCATGGAGTCCATTTGCCTGCTCGCCTGCGGTGCGACGACAGGGATCGCGGCCGCGCTCTGGAAAGCGGAGGTGCACGAAGGCAGCTCCGTGGCTGTGTTTGGCGCAGGCATGGTTGGGCTTGGCGCGATCGCGGGGGCCAAGCTGCGTGGTGCGGAGCGCATCTTCGTGGTGGACACTGACGCTGGGCGCCTGCAGCTGGCCAAGCGTTGGGGCGCCACGGACCTGATTCAGGCCAGCGAGAACACCGTCTCCGAGATCGTCGATGCCACCGGTGGCATGGGCGCCGACTACACGTTTGAGGCCACCGGCATCCCCAGCGTCATGGGTCAGGCCGTGGAGGCCGCTCGCATGGGGTGGGGGCTGTGCACGATCCTCGGCGTGGCGGGTCGGGGTGAGAAGCTCGAGATCGTTCCGCGCTTGTTGATCACGGGGCGCACGGTTCAAGGCGGCAGCTTCGGCGGAGCCAAGGGCCGCACGCACGTGCCTCAACTCGTCGACATGTACATGCGCGGGGAGCTCGACCTGGACGGGTTCGTCTCCCACCGCATTTCCCTGGACGAGGTCAACAAGGGCTTCGACCTCATGCGCCAAAAGGACGGCATTCGTTCCGTGATTACCTTCCCATGAGCTCGGCGATGTTCGACGACCTGCGCAATCCCGACGGCGAGCGCCTCGACTGCACCTTCACACCGGCCGAACCGTCTAAGGCCAGTAACTCCGAGCTGGTGCTGCTCGGACACGGAGTGACCGCCAACAAGGATCGACATTGGGCAGTGACCTTGGCCGACGCGCTGGCGAGGGCAGGCTTCGCCAGTCTGCGCTTCTCCTTCTCAGGCAACGGCGACTCGGAGGGTGATTTCCGACACTCGACACCCACCAAGGAGGCCGTCGATCTGGGCGCAGTGCTCGATCGCTGTGAGCAGTGGACAGTGACCTACGTGGGCCACTCCATGGGAGCCGCCGTGGGGGTAATGCGTGCGAGCACCGATCCCCGCATTACCCGGCTCGTCTCCCTGGGGGGCATGGTGGACACGGCCGATTTCGCTCAGCGCAAGTTTGGTGAGCTGACCCCCGGCGAGTCCTTCATGTGGGACAAGCCCGAGTGTCCGCTGAGCCAGTCCTTCATGGACGACATGGCGGCGATTGGATCCGTCGCAGACCTCGCCGAGGGGATCCAAAGACCGTGGCTGTTGGTCCATGGAACGGACGATACGGTCGTGCCCATTCAGGAGTCCAAGTCGATCCTGACTCGAGCCGGCGATTTCGCGGAGTTCATCGAGATGTCGGGAGCCGATCACGTGTTCTCGGGCGACGCTGCCAGGGTCATGGCCAATCACGTAGTTGCCTGGCTGTTGCGCCAGTGAGAATGCGTGCGCTCGTCTGCGAGTCTCCAGGTCCGCTCGGCACGGGGCCTATGGCCTCAGGGCTTGGGTTGGCCTCCGCGAGCTCGGCTCGCGCCCGATATCTCCCCGAGCGGGCTCTGCTCCCACCAGGACTTAGGGTGGCACAGAAATCGCCCTCCTCCATGCACCGAAGGTGGAAACCTGCCCGTGTTCAACAAGATCCTCATAGCGCTCGACGGTTCGGAATGATCGGATCAGATCCTAACCTCGTGCGTCCTGATCCCATTCGGGCCCCATAGAGATGGAGGGATACATGGCGACACGAACAACGGCCGAGGAGGTGGACAAACTCGTCCGGCTAGTGAAGCTGTTGGGCATCGGGTTCGTCGCGCTGTTTCTCGCGCTGGTCGTCCACACGATGTACGTCACCGTCCGCCTGGAGGAGGCCCTGAGACACAGCTCGCCTGCGGAGCTCGAGGCCGAAGACAGCGCAAGAAATGACCTCTACCACCTGGCTGAGAAGCCCGTCGAAGGCCAGGTCGTCTACGTCCCGGCCTATTCACACATCTATCACGGCGACGGTGACCCCTACCAACTAGCGATCACACTCAGCGTCCGAAACACCAGCCAGGACAACGAAATCGTCGTGAAGTCGATTCGCTACTTCGACACCAAGGGAGCGCAGGTCAAGGCGTACCTCGACAAGCCTGTCCGACTCCCAGCGCTCGGAACCACAGAGATCGTGGTGGAGCGGGACGACACATCCGGGGGGAGCGGCGCGAATTTCCTCGTGGAGTGGCATGCGAAGACACCCGTGACTGAGCCCATCATCGAAGCCGTCATGATCGCCACCAGCTCGCATCAGGGGATCTCATTCGCCCGACGAGGTTCAGTGATCAGTGTGGCGACGCCGAACAACGGCGCCAACCCAGGCCCCCCGGCCTCAGGAGAAGCCCCAAAATAGGCGCCCAGCCGTTGGGTCTCTGGGTTGAGGGCCGGCGAGCTACACAGGAGGAGTGCATGTTCGAGAAGATCCTGGTTCCCCTCGACGGCTCTGCATTCGCGGAACAAGTCATTGATGACCTGGAGCCGATCCTGCAGTTGGAGTACCCAGAGCTACACCTCCTGCGAGTTGTCACGCCGCTCCGCCTATCCGAATTCGAGCGGAAGCCCAGGGAAGCTGAGAAGTACCTGGAGGACCTGACCCGCAGGCTCTCTGCTAGACGTGCCACGCTCTCTTCTCACGTTGAAACCGGAGACCCCGCGGCCATGATCTTGGAGTTCGCAACCAAGCATGCGATCTCGCTCGTCGCGATGTCAACGCACGGTCACGGCGGCC
>Ga0070726_10002080_pt1 | contig 18620 bp, 16 predicted proteins | sample tdAd471_FD_67275 | JGI IMG/M metagenome (GOLD analysis project Ga0070726, IMG submission 67275) | Marine sediment microbial communities from the Atlantic coast under amendment with organic carbon and nitrate - tdAd47.1 | ecosystem: Environmental > Aquatic > Marine > Coastal > Sediment | place... | reverse complement strand
ACGATCTTCGCGCCGTGGCCGCGATAGGCCATGCCGATGACGTCGTTCACCTGCACTTCGCGGCAGGCGCGGACGCACAGATTGCAGTGAATGCAGGCATCCAGGTTGACGCGCATCGCCGGATGGGTGCCGTCCGTCGCCAGCTTGGCGAGCGAAAGGCCGGACCGTTCCGGAAAGCGGCTGTCGTCCAGGTCGATCTTGTCGGCCCAGGTCCAGAACTTGCTGTCGCTTTCATGCGCGACTTCCCGTTCCGGCTGGTCGGCCATCAGCAGTTCGAACACCATCTTGCGGGAGGATTTGGCCCGATCGCTGGCGGAGTTGACCACCATGCCTTCCGCCGGTTTCCGGATGCAGGAAGCGGCGAGCGTCCGCTCGCCCTGGATTTCCACCATGCAGGCGCGGCAGTTTCCGTCCGCCCGATAGCCCGGCTCAGGCGAGTAGCAGAGATGCGGGATTTCCACGCCCTCGCGCTGCGCGACCTGCCAAATCGTCTCATCCGTCGCCGCGGCGACCTGCTTGCCGTTCAGCGTGAAGGTGATCTTTCCGTCAGACATGTCCGTCGCCTCAACCATGGTGCAAAAGAACCCGCCGCCTCCGCGGTTTGCGCGGCGCCGGTTTGCTCGAAATTTTGGAGGATACTATCGCGATGCGCCTAGGCTCGCCATAACACGTTCGCGTCATACTATGCCCGGCTGACGACCATGAGGCGCGAAGTTGCCGCCCCCGCGTCTTTCGCCGCCCCCGATAATCCAAACGTGATCGATCGTCATATGCGCCCGTTCCGCCGGTGCGTTACCGTGTCGCAATCAAAATCCGATGAACCCGCGGGAGACGGAAATGCGACCGGTATCGTTTGTGCGGCACACGCTTCTTGGGGCGGCTGCGGTTTTCGCCCTGGCGGGACAAGGCCAGAACCCGGCCCAGGCGGCCGGTGGGGGCGAACATGTCCAGGTGACCGGCGAAATCATGGATACCTGGTGTTATCTCTCCGGTGTGATGGGCGAGGCGGACTCTACCCTCGGAACCGCGCACCACACATGCGCCATGTGGTGCGCCGCAGGCGGCATCCCCATCGGGCTGCGAACCGACGACGGCGAGATCTACATGGTCCTGAAGCTGGAAGGGGCGGGCACGGCGGACGGCTCCCCGGCGGTTCTTGAGATTCAAAGCGACCGGATCACCGCGGACGGCATGGCCTATGAGCGGAACGGCATGAAATACCTCATCGTCGAGAAGATCGTCAGCAACGAGGGCATCACCAATGCCAGCCACGAGGACTATGGCCTGGTGCCGCCCTTCGCCATTCCGAAGGACGCGAAGAAGCAGATCCTCGGATCGAAATAGGAAGGGCAGACCATGAAGAAACTCATCCGTTTCGCCGCCTTCGCCGCCTTCCTGGTGCCGATGTTCCCCATGGCGGTTTCCGCCGCCGATGAAATCAAGGCGAAACCCTGGAATCTGGCCGGGGAGGAATTGGCGCGGTTCGACGCAAAGGTCGTCGACATCGTCTGCGAATTGTCGGGCGATTGCCCGGCGGATTGCGGCGGCGGGTCCCGCCAACTGGGCCTGATCACCGATAATGGCGACTTGCTGATCGCCGGCAAGAATTCGCAGGCCATTTTCACCGGCGCGGTCGTCGACCTGCTGCCGCATTGCGGCACGACCGTCACCGTGGACGGGTTGTTCACCGGGATCGACGGCGGGCCGAAACTGTTTCAGGTCCAGTTCATTCGGCCCGAAGGGGCGGGCGCGGATATCAAGGCGAATGCCTGGGACACGGCCTGGAATGCCGCGCATCCCGACCTCAAGGACATCAAGGGGCCCTGGTTCCGCAAGGACCCGCGGGTCAACGCCCTGATCGAACGGGACGGCTATCTCGGCCTCAGCCATGCCGCGGACAAGGAGTTTCTGGAGTGGTTCGAGTAATTCGATCCTGTCTCCCCGGTGCCGTCTTGGCGCTTTGCCTGTGGGGCTTTCACCCGGCCGCGCAGGCCGCTGACCCAGGCAATCTCGGCAACAGCGCCGAGGCGGCACCATTCCCCGTTCAATTGGGCGGTCCCTTCGACCTGATCGACCATCACGGCGATCGCCGTACGGACCGGGATTTCCTGGGCCGGCACCTGCTGGTCTTCTTCGGTTATGCCAATTGCCCGGGCATCTGCAGCGCCGCCCTGCCGGCGATGGCCGCGGCGGTCGACGCCCTGAGCGGGGCGGCGGATGCGGTGCAGCCGGTTCTGATCACCGTCGATCCCGATTGGGACACGCCGGAGGAAATGCGCCGCGTGTTGAGCGGCCTGCATCCCCGCCTTCTGGGCCTGACGGGCGAAGAAGAAAACCTCGCCGCCGTGCGCAAGGCGTACCAGGTCGAGTTCTCGAAGGTCGGTGAGGATATCTTCGGCAAACCGATCTACAGCCATGGCGGATATGTCTATCTGATGGGGCCGGACGGGACGTTGGAAACCATCCTCCCGCCGATCCTCTCGCCCGGGCAGATGGCCGCGATCATCCGCGGATACATTGCGCCGTCGGGCTGAATACAGCCTTGAAGTCGCTTATTCCTGGCCGATCCGCGCGGTAAGCGGATAGAGTGTCCGTTCGACCGAAAAAACGACGAACGTCATGGACCGGGGAGCATCGCGATGAGCAGCGTCAGACGGCACAATATCACCATTCCGAAACTGACGCCGGACATGCTGGCCGCGTGGCAGGACATCCCGGCCGCGGTCGCCTCCGATTGCCTGGGGCGGGCTCAGGCCATGGCGGCGGCGATCAGTCCCCTGCATCCCAGCATGCGTATCGTGGCGCAGGCGCGGACGGTCGACTGCATGGCGGCCGATAACAGCGCGCTGCATGCGGCGATCGGGATCTGCGCGCCCGGCGAGGTTCTGGTCTGCAATGCCCAGGGCTATACCAATAACGCGATTTTCGGCGGTCTGATGACACGCGCAGCCATGGAAGCGGAGGTCGCGGGCTTGGTCATCGACGGGTCGGTGCGGGATTCCGAGGAAATCGTCGAGGCGGGTTTCGCCTGCTACAGCCGCGGCGTGGTGCCGCGTGGACCCCATAAGGGCTTCGGCGGCGTGATCGACGGACCGATCGCCTGCGGCGGGGTCTCGGTCTCCCCCGGCGATCTGATCATCGGGGACGCGGACGGCATCACGGTCGTGCCCTTCGCCATCGTCGAGGAAACGCTGGAAGCGGCGAATGCGGTTCTGGAGAAAGAAGCCAAGGCGCTTGCCAGCCTCGCCCAGGGCGGATCCCTGGCGGCGGTCTATGGCGTCCCGGAAATCACCTTGATCGATTAGTTATCCCTAGGACGGGACGTCGTCCGGGAAATACTTCAGCACGCTCAGCAACGGGTTCGGCGCCGCCTGGCCGAGACCGCAGATGGAGGCGTCCATCATCGTCTGGGACAGTTCCTGCAGCAGGCCCTTGTCCCATTTGTCCGACTGCATCAGCTTCACGGCTTTTTCCGTGCCGACGCGGCAGGGCGTGCACTGGCCGCAGCTTTCATCCTCGAAGAACCGCATCAGGTTCAGCGCGGCGTCGGCGACATTGTCCTGGTCCGAGAGGACGACGATGGCCGCCGAACCGATGAAGCAGCCATGCGGCTGCAGCGTGTCGAAATCCAGCGGGATGTCGTCCATGCTGGCCGGCAGGATACCGCCCGACGCGCCGCCCGGCAGATAGGCCTTGAAGCCGTGTCCGTCCAGCATGCCGCCACAATGGTCTTCGATCAGCTCGCGGATCGTGATGCCCGCCGGCGTGAGTTTCACGCCGGGCTGCTTCACCCGTCCGGAAACCGAATAGCTGCGCAGGCCCGACCGGCCGTTCGCGCCCTGGCTGCTGAACCAGGATGCGCCCCGGTTCAGGATCTCCGGAATCCAGTAGAGCGTCTCGACATTGTTGACCAAGGTCGGCTTGCCGAAGATCCCGACCTGCGCCACGAAGGGCGGCCGGTGCCGGGGCAGGCCGCGCTTGCCCTCGATGCTTTCGATCATCGCCGACTCTTCGCCGCAGATATAGGCGCCCGCGCCGCGCCGCAGGTGGATCGTGGTGTGCGGCGACAGGCCGGCATCGCGCACCGCGTCGATTTCCCGCCGCAGGATTTCCAGCACGTCGGGATACTCGTCGCGCATGTAGATGTAGACATCGGTCGCCTCGACGACCCAGGCCGCGATCAGCATCCCTTCCAGGAATTGATGCGGTTTGCGGACGAGGTAATGGTGGTCCTTGATGGTGCCCGGCTCGCCCTCGTCGCCGTTCACCGCCATCACGCGCGGGCCGGCTTCCTTGCGGACCAGTTTCCACTTCAGGCCGGTCTTGAACCCGGCGCCGCCCAAACCGCGCAGGCCGGATGCTTCGACTTCAGAGGCCACGCCCTCCGGATCTTTGCCGCCGTTCAGGCAGTCGCGCAGCAATGCATAGCCGCCCTCGGCCTTGTACGTGTCCAACCCCTCGTAATCGGGGAGGGTGGCATGCGTATGGCCGTGGTCGACGGCGTCCTTGATTGAGGCGACTGACGCATTGACCACATGATTGTGTCCGACCTCCGCGACCGGCGCGACATGGCAGCGGCCCATGCAGGGCGCGCGCAGGACGCGGACATTCCCGCCCACGGCCGCGGGCAGGTTGGACAGAAGGTCCTGCGCTCCCGCCAATTCGCAGCTCAGTGAATCGCAGACCCGGATGGTCAGCGGCGGGGGCGGGGCATCGTCTTCCATCACCAGATCGAAATGCGCATAGAAGGACGCGACTTCGAACACTTCCGCCTGCGCGATCCTGAGCTCATTGGCCAGGGCGAGAAGATGCCGCGCCGAGAGATGCCCGAACCTGTCCTGAATCTTGTGCAGATATTCGATCAGCAGGTCGCGCTTGCGGGGGGCCGGGCCCAGAAGGTCGGCGACCTCGCGGGCGGCCGCCCTGTCGATCTGCCGGCCTTTCGAATGCGGGATCGCTTGCCGGCGTCCGAATCCGGGATTGCGGAACCGGCGTGGCGCGCCGTTGGCGCTGTTCGGCGAGTGATCGTTCATGGGATACCCTCGACACTTGGAACGCCCCGGAACGTGAAGCGAACCGCCAGAAATGACAACAAGCGGCCGGGTTGGCCGCGCCGACACCCTTCTCGCCCGCGAGCAGGCCGCAGGCTAGACACGATGCGTCATCCTCTGGTTCAGCCGCGACCAGGGCAATTGCAAAATAGTATCGGTTGCTATTCGGCGGCGACCAAGGTTACGACCGCCGTGTTTATCAGCAGTTTCCCGCGTTCCTCGAAGTTCACGGTCACCCGGTGGCCGACCACCGATTGGACCTGCCCCAGTCCCCAATCGGGTTCATCGGGGTTTCTGACGAATGAGCCGGGAACGAACCCTGCATCCCGAAACTGCTCGGCCTTCGAATAGTCCATGTGCCTGCGCTATCCCAATTTAACCGTTAGACCAATTCGGTCCGCCCTGCTGCTTGGTCTTTTCCGCCCCCGGCGAGTATGTTCTTGTTCTTATTCAACCATGATTCCTCCGCAATTGTAGGGTGGTTTTTCGCTTATGAACCAACGAATTGCTGAAATGCTGATGTCCCGGATGGCGCATGAATTGGCCGGGCCGGTCGGGGCCATCGCAAACGGCGTCGAATTCATGCAGGAAGTCGAGGAAGGGGCCGCCGACGCGATCGACCTGATTGCCGATAGCGCGCGCCGCGCGGCCGGGCGTCTGCAGTTCTATCGCTTGGCCTATGGCGGTTCGGGACGCTCGCTGTCGGATGAGGCCGTGTTCGTGGAAGCGGCCCGGGGATTCGTCGATGAAGGCGGCGTTGTCTTGTCCTGGCCGACTGGAAGCGCCGCCGACCTGATCGACAGGCCGGGCGGCGGAAAACTGCTGCTGACCGCGATTGAAATCGCCCGCGGCGCCTTGCTGCGCGGCGGCACGCTTGCCGTCGATGCGCTGCCCGGCATGGTGCAGGTGGCGGCGGAGGGCCCGAAGCCGACCCTGGCCGCTGAAATTCGCGAGAATCTTGTCGGCACCGGCCCCGTCGAGGCGGTCGAGGTCACGGCGCGGTCCGTGCACTGTCTCTATGCCCGGCTCCTGGCGGCGGATGCGGGGATTCGACTGGCCCTCGCCCAGGAGGGCGACCGGATCCGCCTTTCTCTTATACTATAGAATTATTGCGGCCCGCGCCCGGTCTCCACCGCCCGGATTCAGGCTGGAAAGGGGGATCGGAACCGTTCCGGTGGCGGCCGTGGAAGAATTGCTTAGTGGTTTGTTAAGAACTCGCTTGGTATTGTCTGGTGACCATTCTGATACCGTTATCCGGAAACTGGGTTTAACTTGAACAACATTGACCAAAACCAGCATTAGGCGCGGCCTTCGGGCTGTGTCAGGTGGTAGGGGAGTGAAAGAGCTATGGACGATCTCCTTAGCGAGTTTTTGACCGAAACTGCGGAGAGCATGGACACGCTTGACCTGGAATTGGTGAAGCTTGAACAGAATCCGAACGATCAAGGTATTCTTTCGAACATTTTCCGACTTGTGCACACGATCAAAGGGACCTGCGGCTTTCTCGGTCTGCCGCGCCTGGAATCGGTAGCGCACGCATCCGAGAACGTTCTCGGCCGCATTCGCGACGGCGAATTGCAGATCAGTCAGGGCGCCGTGTCGCTGGTTCTGGAGTCGCTGGATCAAATCAAGATGATCCTGGCTGACCTGGAAGCGACCGAGGCGGAACCCGCCGGCGACGACACCGACCTTATCGCCCGCCTGAACCACCTGGCGGAAACCGGCGAGGTTCCCGCCGGCGGCGCAACGGCCCGCGCAGGCGGCGGTGACAATCCGCCGGCCACGAAGGACGAGGAAGAACTGGCCGCGACCGAAGCGATGATGGCCGAGATGGAAGAAGCCATGGAGGAGCCCGCTCCCGCCCCGGTTTCTTCCGGCAGTGCCGCGCTCGACGCGCTGATGAACAGCGATGAGGTCGCGGAAGACAACGATGAATTGCAGGCCGCTTTCGACAACGCGGTCTACGAGGGGCCGGGCGATCCCTTTGCCGCCCTGAAAGGGGCCGCGGACGCCGCGCCGATCGACGAACCCGAAGAGGAAGAGTTGGCGCCTGTCGAAGCCTCCGTGCCCGCCACTGTCAAGAAGAAAGCGCCGGAAGCCAAGGCCGACCCGGAAGCCGCCGCCGCCAAGAAGGAAGGCGGGGGCGTCACGCAGACCATTCGCGTCAATGTCGACCTGCTCGAAAACCTGATGACGATGGTCAGCGAACTGGTGCTGACGCGGAACCAGTTGCTGCAGATTCTGCGCAGCCACGGCGAAAGCGACTTCGGTGCTCCCCTGCAGCGCCTGTCCCACGTGACGACGGAACTGCAGGAAGGCGTCATGAAGACGCGCATGCAGCCGATCGGTAATGCCTGGGCAAAGCTGCCACGCATCATCCGGGATCTCAGCCTGGAACTGGACCGCAAGATCGACCTGCAGATGATCGGCGCGGAAACCGAACTCGACCGGCAGGTTCTGGACATCATCAAGGACCCGCTGACCCATATGGTGCGCAACTCGGCCGATCACGGGATCGAGCCGCCGGCGGATCGCGTGAAGGCCGGCAAGTCCGATACCGGAACGATCACGCTGAACGCGTATCACGAAGGCGGGCACATCCACATCGTCATCACCGATGACGGCAAGGGCTTGAATATGGTCCGGATCCGCGAAAAGGCGATCGCGAACGGGCTGGCCACCGAATCCGAACTGGAGGCGATGACCGAACATCAAATCCAGCAGATGATCTTTGCGCCGGGCTTCTCCACGGCGGCGGCGGTCACCAGCGTGTCCGGGCGCGGCGTCGGCATGGATGTCGTGAAGACCAATATCGACAAGATCGGCGGCACCGTCGAATTGAAGTCGGTCGAAGGCCGGGGCACGACCTTCCTGATCAAGATTCCGCTGACGCTGGCCATTGTTTCGGCGCTTATCGTCGAATGCGCCGAGGAACGGTTCGCCATTCCGCAGATCAGCGTCGTCGAACTGGTTCGCGCCAGCAACGACTCCGAACACAAGATCGAGGAAATCCACGGAACGCCGGTCCTGCGGTTGCGCAATCGGCTGCTTCCGCTGGTGTCCTTGCGCCGTCTCCTGGACGTTCCTTCGGGGGCGGACGACGTCATCAGCGATGAAAACTTCATCGTCGTGGCGCAGGTCGGGAACTATTCCTTCGGGATCATCGTCGACAAGATCTACGATGCGGAAGAAATCGTCGTTAAGCCGACGAGCACCGTGCTGCGGAATATCTCGATCTTCTCCGGCAACACCATTCTCGGCGACGGCAGCGTGATCATGATTCTCGATCCGAACGGCATTGCCCAGACCACCGGCGAAATGGCGACGCCGGACCAGACCCAGCAGGAAGTTGGCACGGTCCAGGCGGCCGGCGACGACGAGCGCGTCGCCCTGCTGTTGTTCCGGGCGGGCGACAAGTCGCCCAAATCGGTCCCGTTGGGCCTCGTCGCGCGGCTTGAGGAGATCGATTTCGACGTCGTCGAATATTCGAACGGTCAGGCCATGGTGCAGTATCGCGGCTCCCTGATGCCGCTGGTGCCGATCAACGACGCCTATACTTTCCCGGAAACCGGCAAGAAGCCGACCCTCGTCTTCTCCGACCGGGATCGGACCATGGGCCTGGTCGTGGACGAGATCCTGGATATCGTCGAAGACCGACTGTCGGTCGAACACAGCGCGTCGAAGGAAGGCATGATCGGCAGCGCCATCGTCGCCGGAAAGGCCACGGAAATCCTGGATACGGGCTATTTCCTGACCAAAGCGTTCCACGACTGGTTCGGCGTCGAAGGCGAAGTATCGGTCACCGAAGGCCGCTCCGCGCGGCGCCGGTTGTTGCTGGTCGACGACAGCTCGTTCTTCCGGAACCTGCTGACGCCGATCCTTTCGGTTGCCGGTTATTCCGTGACCACGGTCACCAGCGCCGCCGAAGCGCTCGAGCTTTGCGAACGGGGCGATGACTTCGACGTTATCGTCAGCGATATCGAAATGCCCGACATGAGCGGCTTCGAACTGGTGGAACAGCTTCGGGACGGGTCCCGCTGGGCGAATCTGCCCATCGTGGCGATGTCCTCGCATACCAGTCCGGCGGCGTTGGATCGCGGCCGGGAAGTGGGGTTCACGGATTATGTTGCCAAACATGATCGCGACGGCCTGCTGCAGACCCTGGCGGAGACCTTCGGCCGGGGATGATCCTGTCAATCGTGGCGCGCTTTTCCGTGTGGAAATTAGTGCGGCGTGATGTTCTTCGGTTGCGGATGGGCAATCGCACCCTTAACGTCGGGTGTACCGCCCTGATGCATTCAGTCTGAGGGTGGAAATCCGGAACCGGACCGTTAAATTGGTTTGTATTTCCGCAATCCATGGGGAGCGATGCCGATGAAATCCTGTCTTGTCGTGGACGACTCCCGCGTCATCCGTATGGTGGCGCGCAAGATACTGGAAGAATTGAATTTCGAAGTAATCGAGGCGGAAGACGGCAAGGTCGCTCTGGACGCTTGCTCGAAGAGCTTGCCGAACGCCGTGCTGCTGGACTGGAACATGCCGGTCATGGACGGTCTGGAGTTTCTTGTCGCCCTTCGGCAGCTGCCCGGGAACGAAAGCGTTCAAGTGATATTCTGCACGACGGAAAACGACCTGGAACACATCCAGAAAGCGATTGCCGCGGGCGCGAACGAGTACATCATGAAGCCGTTCGACAGCGAAATCATTCAGAGCAAATTCACGCAAGTAGGCTTGCTGTAATGTCCGACCGCGGCGCCACCGCGCGCCTCTCGCAACCGACCGATCCGCAAGACGCCATCCGCGTGATGGTCGTCGATGATGCGCTCGTTATTCGAGGCATGTTGAGCCGGATCATCGAGGAAGAAGCGGGATTATCGGTTATCGCCTCCGTCGGGGACGGGGAAAGGGCTCTGAAGTCCTTGGAACGGCATGACGTGGATGTCGTGGTCCTGGACATCGAAATGCCCCGGATGGACGGGCTGACGGCCCTTCCCAAGATTATCGAGATGGCGCCGGGCATTCAGGTCCTGATGGCGTCGACGCTGACCATGCGGAACGCCAAGGTTTCGATGCAGGCGATGGAACTCGGCGCGGCCGACTATATCGCCAAGCCGTCCTCCAGCGGCGAGTTGCGGTCGGCCGCTGAATTCCGGCGCGAATTCGTTGAAAAAGTGAAGACATTGGGGCGGATAGCACGGCGCCGGCGGCGCGCGTCTGGTTCGTCCGCGGCAAGAGGCGCGATTGCGCCCGCGACGGCGGCGAAGGCCGGGGCTAAACCGGCAGCAACGTTCACCTTGCGCCCGCTGCAGAATACAAGACCGGACGTTATCGCCATCGGAAGTTCGACCGGCGGACCGCAAGCGCTGTTCAAGGTGCTTTCGTCGTTGGGGATGGAGGTCAAACAGCCTATTCTGATCACACAGCATATGCCGCCGACATTCACGACGATCCTGGCGGAGCATATTCAGAAGGCGAGCGGCCGCCCTTGCAAGGAAGGCAAGGACGGTGAGGTGATCGTGCCGGGCACGATCTATGTCGCGCCGGGTGACTATCATATGCTTGTCGAAGCGAAGGGTGTCGCGAAGACATTGAAATTGACGCAGGACCCGCCCGAGAATTTCTGCCGGCCGGCGGCGGATCCCATGCTCAGAAGCATTTCCAAAGCCTATGGGGCAAAGGTTCTTGTGGTGGTTCTGACCGGGATGGGGTCGGATGGTAAAAAAGGCGCGGAAGTCGTCGTGCAGGGTGGAGGTCAGGTGGTCGGACAAGATGAAGCGTCCAGCGTGGTCTGGGGCATGCCTGGGGCCGTCGCCAATGCCGGGTTGTGTTCGGCGGTTCTGCCCATAGACGAGATCGGCGGACTGATTAAGCGTCTAGCGACAGGGGGCTCGGCATGAAGGTCGAAGATTTCGATCTGCTGGCCAAGACCGTCAAGGAACGGTCGGGCCTGGTGCTTTCGAAGGACAAGGCATATTTGCTGGAAACCCGGCTGATGCCGGTTGCGAGGAAACATGGCCTGAAGGGTTTGGAAGAGCTCTGCGATCACGTGCGCCGCCGGAACGAAACCCTGGTCGGCGACATTACCGAAGCCATGACGACAAACGAGTCCTTGTTCTTCCGCGACAACAAGCCGTTCGATCAATTCAAGTCCGCGGTTTTGCCCGGCCTGATGAAGGCGCGCGAAAGCCAGAAACGCGTCCGGATTTGGAGTGCCGCCTGTTCCAGCGGTCAGGAACCCTATTCGCTTTCCATGCTGGTCAAGGAGGAAGGCGCGAAACTCAGCGATTGGCGCTTCGATATCCTGGCGACCGACATTTCCATGGAAATGATCAACAAGGCCAAGGCCGGGATCTATACGCAATTCGAAGTTCAACGCGGTCTGCCGATTACCTTGCTGATCAAGTATTTCAAGCAGAACGGCGACAAATGGATTTTGGATTCGGCGATCCGATCGATGGTTCAGTTCAAGCCGTTCAACCTGCTGGAATCGCTGGGCGGGCTGGGAACGTTCGATGTGGTCTTCTGCCGCAACGTGCTGATCTATTTCGATCAGGAAACCAAGGGCAAGGTTCTGGACGGGATCGCGAACCAATTGGCCGATGACGGCGTTCTTTATCTGGGCGGCGCGGAGACGGTTCTGGGCATCACCGACCGTTTTGCGCCGGTTCCGGGATATCGCGGCATGTATCAGAAGAAGGGCGGGAAGCCCGCCGTCGTTCCGGCAAGCACGTAAACCCGTCTCGGCGGATCAATTCAGGCAACGAGAAAGGCCGCCCGGTAAGGAGCGGCCTTTTCGTTGTTCAAGCGCGGACCGCGTGAAAGATGTCCGTCTCTTTGGAACCTACCCGGTCAACTCGCCTTGGCGACCGGTTGGTCGGGTTCCCTGAGCACGTATCCGCGGCCCCAGACGGTTTCGATGAAATTGTGGCCACCCGTGGCGACCGAGAGCTTCTTGCGCAGCTTGCAGACGAAAACGTCGATGATCTTCGCTTCCGGCTCGTCCATGCCGCCGTAGAGATGGTTGAGGAACATTTCCTTGGTCAGCGTCGTTCCCTTTCTCAGGGCGAGCAACTCAAGGATACCGTATTCCTTGCCGGTCAGATGGACCGGCTTTCCTTCGACTTCGGCGGATTTCGAATCCAGCAGAACCGTCAGCGGGCCGCATTGGATTTCCGATTTCGCATGTCCCTTGGACCGGCGGATGACGGCCTGGATCCGCGCCAGCAATTCGCGCCGGTCGAACGGCTTCGTCAGATAGTCATCGGCGCCGAAACCGAGCCCTTTGATCTTGTGATCCATCTCGGTCAGGCCGGAGAGGATCAGGATCGGGGTCTGAACCCGGGCGTCGCGCAGGCGGCGCAGGACCTCGTATCCGTCGATATCCGGAAGGACGAGATCAAGGATGATCAAGTCGTAGTCGTAAATCTTGCCGATTTCGAGGCCGTCTTCCCCGAATTCAGTTAGATCAATGACATAGCCTTCCGACTGAAGCATCATCTCGATGCTTCGCGCCATCGACGGATCATCTTCGACCAGAAGCACTCTCATGTTCATTCCCCTCAAGCGACCGGCATTCCGCACGGGCTGTCCCAAGGCCCATTTCCCGTGTTCCGCCAAGCGTTTCCCGCCTTTTGGCCGTCGCGATGCGCTAACATGCTAGCAGACAATGTTAAACTTTGTTAACAAAAATGGCCAGACTTTAGAGCTTCCATGTATTATCTTGTTGTTAAACAATAATTGCCAATGCTCGCCTCGTCACAGGCAAAGACTCGGCGTAGAATTTTCGGAAATAGCATTTCCGGGAAATTGCTTGGATTTTCGGTTTCGAGAGATTAGGGCCTGTTCATGTCGTCGCCCCTTCAGCACGCTCAGGCGGAGATATCCCGCATTTCCGCCGCCAAGGTTAACGGCAAGGTCGTGGGCATTCAGGGGATGCTGCTGCAGATCGGCGGCATTTCGGGATACCTGTCGATCGGCGACCGGTGCGACCTGATCGCGCGGGGCGGCCGGCGTGTGCGCTGCGAAATCGTCGGTTTCCGGGATGGTCTGGCCCTTGCCATGCCATATGGCCCGTTGGAAGGCGTGGGGCTGGGAAGCAAGGCGGAACTGATCCAGTCCGAACCGGTGGTGCGGCCGCATGTGCAATGGCTTGGCCGTGTCATCAATGCGTTCGGCGAACCCATCGACGGCGGGCCGCCCCTGCCGCGGGGCGACCGGCCGATGCGTATCCGCAGTCAGCCGCCGCCGGCCCATACGCGCAACCGGTTGGGGCCGAAGGTCGACCTGGGGGTGCGGTGCCTCAATTCCTTCACCACGATCTGCCAGGGCCAGCGCATGGGGATCTTCGCCGGGTCCGGCGTGGGCAAGTCCATCCTGATGTCGATGATGGCGCGATACTCGAGCGCCGAAGTGATCGTCATCGGCTTGATCGGCGAACGCGGCCGCGAAGTGCAGGAATTCATTCAGGACGAGTTGGGCGAGGAGGGGTTGGCGCGCAGCGTCGTCGTGGTCGCCACCTCCGACGAGAGCGCGCTGATGCGGCGCGAGGCCGCCTATATGACGATGGCGGTCGCGGAATATTGGCGCGACCAGGGCCGGGAAGTCCTGTGCCTGATGGACTCGGTGACGCGTTTCGCCATGGCCCAGCGGGAAATCGGCCTCAGCGCGGGGGAGCCGCCCGCGAGCAAAGGCTATACGCCGACCGTCTTCGCGGAACTGCCGAAACTGTTGGAACGGGCGGGGCCCGGCGTGGGGCAGGGCGATATCACCGGCATCTTCACCGTGCTGGTCGAAGGCGACGACCATAACGAACCGATATCGGATGCCGTGCGCGGCATTCTGGACGGGCATATCGTGCTCGACAGGACGATCGCCCATAGAAACCGGTATCCGGCGGTCAACATCCTCCGCTCCGTCTCCCGCTCCATGCCGGGCTGCAACACGGAAGAGCAAAACGCCGTCGTGAACAGGGCGCGGCAACTGCTCGCGACTTATGAGGACATGGCGGAACTGATCCGCCTCGGCGCCTATCGCAGAGGGGCCGACCCGCAGGTCGACGAGGCGATCCACTATTACGACGCGCTCGACAATTTCATCGCCCAAACGCAGCACGAACAAGCCTGGCTCGAACAGGGCTATCAGCAGCTGGCGGAAATTCTCGGAATGCCCTATGGCGATATGCCCGCCTCGGACGAGGTCGACGAAGAGGGCGAAGAGTAGCCATTGGAGCGTGATGCCGGGTGAAGACCGTTTCCACTCTTATCCGTTTGGCGAAGCTGGAGGTCGATAACAGGCGCCGGCTGCTGGCCGATTTGCTGGAGCAGGATGCCGCCTTCGACCGCGCGATCGACCGCTTGGACGGCGAAGTCGCGGCGGAGCGCCAAAAGGCGCGCGACAATCCCGAATACGGCGCCGGTTACGCGGCCTATTCGAAACATGCCGCGAACCGCCGCAAGGCGCTTGTCGATCGCAAGGCGGCCCTGGCGGTCGACATCGACGCGGCGCGCGGCCGCCTTGCGGAAGCGTTCGAAGAACAAAAGAAATACGAGATCACCGCCGATCGGCAGGAAGAGGCGGAGACGGCGGAAGAGAACAAGCGGGAACAGTTGGACTTGGATGAGCTCGGACTGCAGAGCCACGCGCGGCGCGGGGACCGGAACGGCTGACTGTTTGACTATGGTTTGCATATTAATTTTAGGCTGACGGGGGCGTAATATGGAAAAGGCGGATATCAAGATCGAAGGGGCGATGGTCTGCGACGGGACCGGCGCGGCGCTGTTCAAGGCGGATGTCGCGATCCTGGACGACAGGATACAGGCGGTCGGCGATCTATCCGCCCAGCCCGCCGGTTCGGTCGTTTCCGGGGCGGGGCTCGTCCTGGCGCCCGGGTTCATCGACGTCCATACCCATGACGACCGCGCGGTCCTGGTCGACCCGTCGCATGCCTGCAAGGTCAGCCAAGGGGTCACCACGGTTGTCACCGGGAATTGCGGGATTAGCCTGGCGCCGTTGAAGGTGCCGGCGGACAAGCGGCCGGCGCCGCCGCTGGACTTGATCGCGCCGACCGGCGCGCAGCTGTTCGACGGTTTCGGCGACTATCTGTCCGCCTTGGACACCGCGCCGCCGGCGGTGAACGTGCTGCCGCAGATCGGGCATTCCACCCTGCGTCTGGCAGCGATGGAGGATTTGACGCGCGGCGCGAGCGGGAGGGAACTGTCGGCCATGCTCTCCCTGCTGGAGGACAGCCTGGCGGCGGGGGCCGCGGGTTTCAGTACCGGCCTGTTCTATCGCCCGGCCGAACATGCGCCGACCGAGGAAGTGATCGCCTTGGTCAAGGCGGTCGGCGCGGCGGGCGGGTTCCACAGCACCCATATGCGGGACGAGGGCGATTTCGTCCTTGATTCAATCGACGAAACCGCGCGGATCGGCCACGAGGGCGGCGCGCCGGTGGTGATTTCGCACCACAAATGCACCGGCGAAGCGAACCATGGGCGGTCGGTGGAAACCCTGGCCCGGATCGACCACTACCGTGTCCAACAGCCGATGGCGCTGGACGCCTATCCCTATGAAGCGGGTTCCACGGTGCTGGATTCGGCAAGGCTGGAGGGCGCGCGGAAGATCCTGGTTTCCTGGTCCGAGCCCCGGCCCGATTGCGCCGGCAGGGATCTGGACGAACTGGCAGCCGAATTTGGGATGAGCCGCCAGGAAACCGCCAAGATGTTGTCGCCGGCCGGCGGCATCTTCTTCCAGATGGATGAAGAGGATGTCCGCCGTATCCTGGCCCATCCGGCGACCATGATCGGATCGGACGGCCTGCCGCACGACGCCCGCCCGCATCCGCGCCTATGGGGAACCTTCCCGCGCGTCTTGGGTCACTACGCCCGCGATGTCGGCCTGTTTTCTCTGGAGGAAGCGGTGCGCAAGATGACCGGGCTGCCCGCCGCCCGTTTCGGCCTGACCGACCGCGGCGCGATCCGGCCCGGCGCCTATGCGGACCTCGTCCTGTTCAACGCGGACAGTATCATCGACAGCGCGACCTATGAAAATCCGATGCAGCCCGCCGCCGGCATCGAAATGGTCATGGTGAACGGGCGCATCGTGTGGCGTGACGGCGCGTCCACGGGCGCGCGCCCGGGCCGTGCGATCCGCCTGAAGGATATCAAGCCCCGGACCGTGCCTGACGCGGCGTAGCGGCTCTCAGCCCGATCGGAAAAGAAAATCGGCGGCGTCCGTATTGGGGAAGGGACGCCGCCGCAGGGTCGGGCTCCTGAAAGGTTCCACTAACCTGGGAAGCCCGTTGGGGACCAAAAGAAAAACAGACTTAAAGGTACCGGTACTGACTTTCCGAAGGCCCGCTATTCTGCGGGGAGGGCCTTCACCTCAATCGTCGATTGATTGAAGTCCGGGCGAATGCCGCCGCGCTTGCGGCCATACATGCATTCGTCCGCGGCGCGCATGACGGATACGGGGTCGTCATGCGGTCCGAACGGGGCGGCGCCGATGCTGGCACGGACCAGGATCCGCTCCCCATCCCAGGGAACGGTCAGGTTGTTCAGCATGACCTCCAACTGGGTAACCTTCTGGTATCCCTGCAGGTCGTCCGCCCCGTTCAGGAGCACTGCGAATTCGTCGCCGCCGAGACGGGCGACGTCATCGATCTCTCTGGTATTCACCCGCAGCAGGGTCGCCGCGCTGGCCAGGACCAGATCGCCGGCGAGATGGCCGTGGGTGTCGTTGATGCGCTTGAATTGGTCTAGGTCGACGATCAGCAGCAAGCCGCGCTCGTTGCCGCGCCGGGCCCGCGCCAAGGCACGGTCGAATGCGCGGTCGAAGCCGCGGCGGTTGAGCAGCTTGGTTATTTCGTCGGTGATCGACAGGGTGCGCAGCGCGCGCAGTTCGCGGTCCTTGCGGTGCAATTCGCGCTGGGCTTCCGCCGCGACCAGCATCGCCTTGTGCAGCAGACGGCGGTAGCCGTCGCCGGGATGGCCGGGATCTCCGGCGCTGGCGATCAGGTCGCCGGCCACTTCCTCCAGCCGTGTCGCGAGACGGTTGTCCTCGTCGCGGCCGAAGCTGTCGGCACCGCCTTCGCCGCTGGTCGTCAGTCCGATACGGTCGGTCAAGGGATAGGTGTTGGTCATCTCGTCACTCCTCGCTACGGGCCCTCTCTTGCCCATTCTCGAGTGACTAGGCGCAATCCCCATGCCAGCCGGGATAAAACGCGCGGCATTAACCATTGGCGGCCAACGGAATCCAAGGGGTCGATAAAGTCGGGCGGTAAAAACGTAGTTTCCTGGACGCTAAGCATTAACCAAAAAGGAGGAATCCTTTGCCGCCCGGATGGCCGGCCAAGCGGCAAGTGATTCCCCATACCTGGGGCGAATTTTTATCGCCTTGGCAGGCTGAACGAAGCGGCAGAAGGTTTTTCGGTCGGCCTAGCCGCCCTCGAACGACACTCGACCCAAGCCCGAACCCAAACCAGACATCGTCTTTCCGCGCCATGGCCTTCAACGTTCGCCATCCCATCTGGTTGCCGGCCGCGCCCAGGCCCGGGATCAGTGTGTTCGCTTGGCTGACCTGCGTGGAGGCCTTCGCCAGGGCGACCATATCGACCGCCATTCCCATTCAGGCGCTGGAACTGTTCCATAGCGGGCAGACGGTCAGCTTCGTCTATACCGGCGTCGGCCTGTTCGCCCTGGGATTCACTTTCATCATACCGCTGTTGATCCGCGCCACCGCCAGACGCTTCGTCTATACGATGGGCGCGTTCGGCCTGATCGCGGCTTCGGCCTGTTTCATGGCCTATACGCAGGCGGGACAGGCGGCCGGAATGACCTTCCGGGTCTTGGCCGTCGCCTGCCTCAACGTGACGCTCAACCTTTACATCCTCGACCATGTGCGCCGGGAACAGTTCGTCCGCAACGACGCGGTGCGCCTGACCGCGGCGATGGTGGCCTGGACCGTCGGCCCCTATATGGGCGTGCTGCTCTATACGGAGTACGGACCCTGGGCGCCCTTCGCGCTGAGCTGCGTCTTCTCGGCCGCGTTGATCGTGCTTTTCTGGTATTTCCGTTTGTCGGACAACAAGGCGATCATGCCGGCGCGGACGCAGCCCAAGAACCCGTTCAAGCATGTCGGCCGGTTCGTCAGTCAACCGCGTCTCAGGCTGGCCTGGCTGATAGCGTTCAGCCGATCCGCTTTCTGGACGACGTTCTTCGTCTACGGCCCGATCCTGATGGTTCTGACCGGCGAGGGAAAGGAAGCGGGCGGGATTCTGGTGTCCGCCGGCAACGCGTTGATGATCTTCAACATGTTCTGGGGGCGGCTGTGCGAGCGTATCGGCATTCGCAAGGTGACCGCCCTGGCCTTCGCGACCGCCGCGGCCGTGCTGCTCCTGGCGGGCCTGTCCGGGCAGGACGATCCCTGGCTCACGGCGAGCATGCTGCTGTTGGCGACATTCTTTATCGTGCCCTTGGACGTCGTCGGCGGGTCGACCTTCTATCGCGCGGTCCATATCCATGAACGGCCCGAGATGACGGCGGTCTACCGGACCTATCTGGACGCCTCGGACTT
>Ga0070726_10002077_pt1 | contig 18633 bp, 9 predicted proteins | sample tdAd471_FD_67275 | JGI IMG/M metagenome (GOLD analysis project Ga0070726, IMG submission 67275) | Marine sediment microbial communities from the Atlantic coast under amendment with organic carbon and nitrate - tdAd47.1 | ecosystem: Environmental > Aquatic > Marine > Coastal > Sediment | place... | reverse complement strand
GAAACCAAAGCGCTGTTTTATCTCGAAGATGGTAGCAAGCGACTAGCAGAGTTTTATTGGGGAAGTGGCTATATGTCCCAAAGAGAAAGATATGTTGCCCAAAATAGTGGGGTGAGTAAGATAGAATTACTAGATAGTAAAGGGGGAATCAGCAGAGTTATTGAGTAAGACTTCTGAAGTCTAAGTCTTTGTATTAACAGAATAAAAATAGGCAGATCGAATGAAAAATAATTCGCTGAAGACATTTATACTCGCCGCAAAGTGGTTTAAGAAATATCCAAAACACTTTGGTCAGTATATACTGTACCTGAAGAGGACTCGGGTAACTAGACCTCTTCGGCGTCAGTATAGTATCACTAGCCTTTTTATGCTTGGGCTGATTACCATCATGTATACTTGTACCACGGATGAGGGGAAAGTAGTCAACGAAGCGGACTTGAACGGAGAGGAATTGTCCAAAGTATATTGCGGAGGCTGTCATTTATATCCTGAACCCTCCTTGTTACCCAAGGAACATTGGAAAGGAGTACTACCTCGGATGGCGGCGCGCCTTGGAATTAAAACGGATGAATACGATCCGTATAAGGGTAAATCTATGCAGGAGGCCTTTTCGGTGGAGCAAGCAGGGGTCTTTCCGAAAGAAGCCGTTCTAGCGGATAGCTCTTGGCAAAAAATAGTAGCCTTTTACCAAGAGAATGCACCGGATAGTTTATCCCTCCAAGCTTTCCCAGAAGGAACGCCGACAGCACTTTTTAAGCCTAGCTTCATGGATTTAAGCCGAACCGATCCTCCGATTACCACCCTATTGGAAATGGATACCGTCAATCACGTTCTTCATTATGGAGATGCCAGTGGTTACCTCTATCGGTTGGATGACCAGTTTCAAACGACCGCTCGCTTGAAACTCCCTAGCCCACCTGTCGACGTTAAGCCAACGGCCACGCCAGAAGATATGCTGATTTTGAATGTTGGTTTGCTGAATCCCAACGATATACAAACAGGCATTGTACTCAAAACCAATACACCCACTTTATCCAGACGTGATTTGGTGTTTACGGGCCTATCTCGACCGGTTGATTTCGAAGTGGGCGATTTAGATGGTGATGGGGAAGAGGATATAGTAGTCTGCCACTTTGGATTTGAAATCGGAAAACTATCCTGGTATAAGAAGTCGGGAGACCAATATGAAGAGCGCATTTTGAAAAACCTACCAGGTGCAAGTAAAGTTATCCTACAGGATGTCGATGAAGATGCTGACTTGGATATTGTGGCCTTGTTTGCACAAGGAGATGAAGGCGTGAGCATCTTTTACAATACAAAAGGACAATTTAAAGAAGAGCGAATCCTGCGGGTTCCTTCCATTTATGGGTCTAGTGATTTTGAGTTTCTGGATTTCGATCAAGATGGAGATATGGATATTGTTCTAGCCAATGGCGATAATGGCGACAAGACCTTTATTCTAAAGCCCTACCATGGCGTTCGCGTATACATTAATAAAGGAGAGTTTGCCTATGAAGAGCGATACTTTTTTCCCATGTATGGAGCCACTAAAGTTAGAGCGCGGGATTTTGATGTAGATGGCGATATCGATCTCATTGCCAGCTCATTCTTTTCTGACTACGATGACTTAGGGCGAAAGAGTATTGCTTATTTAGAAAACACAGGCAACTTCCAATTTACGCCTCATCACTTTCCAGCAGCAACCAAAGGCAGGTGGTTGGTGATGGATGCTGGAGATATGGATAATGATGGCGATGAAGATGTAGTGATTGGTTCTTTCGTCCAAGGTCTTACAGCCGTTCCAGATGAGGTGTTAGCGAATTGGCATGCTTCAACAAACTCGATTTTGTTTCTGGAGAATACTTCGAAAAAATAGGACGAAATAGGTGGTTTCCCTACTCATAATTAGGCACATTACGCCCCAGTATAAAATCCCTTTGGCCCAACCAAAGATCGCCTTCTTGTGTAAGCTTTAATACGCCAAGCGTGCCCCCCCTTGGCGCTTTAGGCTTTAATTCCCTCTCGGTCAAGAAGGGATCACCTTCGAAGTAATAATCTTCTACATAATAATACTTGCCGTTGGGTTCTAATAGGGTGGGGTGGATATGTGCTGCTGCATCTCTCCCCGGATAGTTACCCGCCTGATTGGTATAGAATGCATATTGCCCTTTCTTGTCGGTGATGACACATCCTCGAATGTAACCATGTCGTTTAGCCCAGCCAGTATCTTCCTTTCTTTGTGGATAGACACCTTCAGCATTGGTGTGATAGATATATAAAACGACAGCTGCTGCGGGTGTCCGGCCATCTGCCTGATAAATAGTACCGGAAATCAGTAGCTTTTTCAGTTTAGAATCAAATCCAGCTAAGGTATCAACAGGCTTAAGGCTATGTTTGTCGTAAGCAAGAATGGCTTCACAGCCTTCACAAGGGGCACCTACTAATCTAGGTATTGGTGTGTTTATAGTAGCTTGATTGTGAGAGGGCCTACAGGCCATCGTAAATAGCAAATAGGGTAGGAGCCAATAGCAATATTTCATCTGGTAAATTTTTACCAAAGATAGCTGGTAGGTGGATCCAGATAGGGGTTAGTAGACCAACGGCGGGGTTCAGCCCTCCTACAACCTATTATCGGAGTAGCATGACCTCTTGGGTAATTTCCCCTTGTTGGATTTCGCCTACTTCATCGGTTAATTCATAGCGGATCAAAACGAGGTAAAGTCCGGGAGGAACGACTTTGCCATTGCTCATACCATCCCAACTGAATCCTTCAGCCTCTGCATTGACTAATTCATTTCCCCAGCGACTGTATACTTTCATTTCTACTTTGGATAGGCTACAATTACTAAAAAGCCTCAATTCATCATTTTGACTGTCATTATTGGGGCTAAAAGCGGTAGGGAGGAAAATATCGCATTCACAAGCCTTTCTATCGAGCGTAAAGGTGTAGGAAATGGGATTCGTACAATCTACATTAGAAGCCCGGTATTCTCCTGCCTGTCTTAGTATGCGATCATCACTTCTGCCGTTATCCAGCCACACAAATTCTTCGGAAGGCAAACTAACCAGCCAATCTTCTCCACAATTTAAAAGGGTATCAACTTGTATTTTGTTTCCAGCCGGAGATTGATCACACTCATTTGTATAGAGAGAGGCCTCAATCGCTATTCTATTCACCTGGATTTGTTCCGGCCAAAGACTCATGTTTAGGTCTAAAATGACGGTATCCAGCGGGGTGAAATTGGGATCGAAATCATTGGCGGAAGTACTTTCGAAGTCTTCCCAATAAAAACAATCATTGCTATTGTTGGTCAAAGATGCCTGCAATAAAAAATCTTTCAATGCGGGCTCTGGAGCTGGGGGAATGGCCGCATTACCCACAATAGTCAAATAACCTTCATCACTTAAGCTGTATTCCAGTTGACCGGTAGTAAAAGGGCGATCAAAGATCAATTTCCTCTGCTGTATGATTTCTCCATCTGGAGATAATAACAAATAACATATGTCGTTACCCTCTTCTTGCGGAGTAGTATAGACCGCCAAGAGGTCACCATTAGCTTGTCGCTTTATATCCGCCGCATAATTGGTAGAAGGGAATCTTGGACTCATCCATATCAATTGGCCATTGTTGTCCAACTTGAAGAAGAAACTTTGATTTTCTTGTGTGGTTTCAAAAACATAGCCACCATTAACGGCAATGGGGCCAGCTATCGGAGCGGAGGTGTTACTATCATTGAAATTGGCCCAAGCAAGATTACCTGCTGAATCAAGTTTATAAAGGTATTTTCCAGTACGGCAAAGGAAGCCTCCTTCTGCCGTGAATATTGCTTCTCCACCGGTAATAACGGGGGCAAACCGCTTTCCCCATTGATAGTTCAGTTCATTGTCAAATAGGGCAATGAAGCCTTGTTTTTGCACATTCCAATCCAGGAGTAAGCCGTAGGCCATGATCTGGCCCCCCTTTGTATCAATATTGTAGGTGAAATGATCCACCGTTCCCGTATTGAATAATTTGAATCGCTTAATAGCCCCATCCGATCCGACTTTTAATAAAAAGACTCTTTCATCAAAACCAACATAAGCACTGCCAAACAGGATCACTTCATCATCGGCATTGGTGATAATATCTCGAAATTCAATATATAGTCCTTCCGTTTCATAAAAGTAAGACCACTCCACCTGTCCACAGTTATCTAATTTGGTAAGAAGCAATCGACCATCTTGCCCCGTATTAAGTGCTTCCAGGGAGGAATCGCCAATATAAATGTCGCCATTTGAGGTACGGGCTATTTTTTGCCCAAAATACTTATTAGGGCTATCCAAGGTTTTAAGATAGTCTTGCGATACAACATCTAAAGGCAGAAAGAAGATGAATATCCAATAAGTGATATAATAGCGCCCCCACATCTGTCAAATATCTGAATTCTGCACCTAGATTAAAATTTTTTGACTATTATTAGTACTAATTGTACAAGCCGGACATTTATCTGCGACTTGGTTTTTACTGGTGTTTAAGCTGGTGAATAGCCATTTCTCGCATCTTACCATCGTTGCCCAGAGCATAGATACCCGATACTACTTTAATTCAAATTGCCTTAATATGCAAAAATACTGCCTTGCTATATTGTTTTTCTTGTGCTTTTGTTATGGCCAGCTGCAAGCACAAGAGCCGATTAGGATCAGCTTGGTTTCCGATGATGCCGATGTGCAGAGCGATGGCAATCTCTTTGAAAAGGCGGTACAAGAGGAGATACGATTATTATTACGCAATCGTCGAACGGTCAGTTTTGATGTTCATCATGGTAATTTCGATGCCGCGTCTATCCTCAAAATTTATAATGACTTATTCCAGAATGAAGAAACCGATATTGTCATTGGACTTGGGGCATTAAGCTCTGGGGTACTGGCACAGTTAGGGACCTATCCAAAACCAGCTATTGCCTCCCTGATCATTGATCAGGAATTGCAACAAATTGCCAAAACAGAGGAGGGGACATCCGGTATATCCAATTTTACTTATGTAGAATCTCCTTTTGATATCACCAGAGACTTAGAAGTCTTATATGAAGTCTTTGCTTTTGATAGTCTAGTGGTCTTCGGCGGTTCGAACTTACTGAATAATCTCCCTTTCTTGAACTCATTAATGGAACAGATACAAGGGGAACTAGATTTTAGTTATTCCGTGATTCCTTATACTGGCAATGTGGCTTCTTCTGTAGCGGCTATATCAGCTCGTGGAGATGCAGTGTATACCTTACCTCTTTTTGATGAAATGAGCCCTGAAGAGGGGAAAGCATTGTTTGGGCAGTTGAATCAGAAGGGGATTCCTTCTGCGTCTCTTTTGGGAGATGATTACATAGCACAAGGGGCTTTGCTCGGATATGAAGCAGCAACCAACCTGCAACGGATGCCACGTCGTTTGGCCATTAATGTTTCAAAAATAATCGCGGGGACAAATGCAGCGGATATAGGGGTTGAAATGCCCATTTACAATGAGAATTTACTCCTCAATATGGCAGCAGCAAGGCAGTCTGGTGTATACCCTAGTTTTGAGCTCATGGCAACAGCCACACTACTCAATCTCAATGAAGTTGAGACAGATAGAAGACTGAGTTTACAAGGGGCAGTCACGGAGGGCTTACAAAATAACCTTGGCTTGCAGGCCGTAGGATTCGATCCTCAATTGGTGGAAAAGGACGTGGGCTTAGCACGAGCCAATTTACGCCCGGAAATCACGGCATCAACTGCACTTTCCTATATAGATGAATCACAAGTAAGTCAAGCCTTTGGTGCCATTGGGCGCTTAAATTGGTTCCTGAGTGGAACCCTGTCGCAAGTCGTTTATTCGGAGCCACTCTTAGCCAATGTTGCCATTCAGAAGTTGTTACAATATAGCAGTGAAGCAGCGGTAAAACAAAATGAACTGGATGTGGTTTTGGATGTATCTAATGCATTTCTAGGGGTATTACAAGCGGAGAGTTTTGTCAAAATACAGAATGAAAATGTGCACGTCACCAAGGACAACTATGATATCAGTAAGGCTAAAGAAGCCGTTGGTTATACTGGTGCTACGGACCTGAATCGATGGACCTCAGAGTTGGCACAACGAAATATTGATCGCAACGACGCCAATGCCCAGCTTCAACAAGCAAAATTCAATCTGAATCAATTGCTCAATCGACCCATTAATGAAGTGTTTAATGTACAAGAGGTAAGCCTAGAAGATCAAGTATTGATGGTGCTGGATGAACGGATAACCAATTTGATTGATAACCCTGGATTAGTAGAAAAATTTGCCGATTTCTTAGTCCAAGAAGGCATGAGTAATTTACCTGAGCTACAACAGTTGGATTTTGGAATTGCGGCTACTGAGAGACAGAGAATATCACAAAAACGAGCCTTTTACTTACCTTCCTTGGCTTTGACGGGACAAGTCGATAGAACCTTAGGACGATACCGCGGAGATATAGATAAGGATATTCCATTGACCACACAGTATAGCTTGGGGCTGGGGCTCCAATATCCGATCCTGCAAGGTGGGAAAAGAAGATTGAATGTACAGCGTACAGAACTGAGTATTCAGCAACTCCAAGCGCAGCGTGGCGATGTTCGCAATCAATTGGAATTGCGTATCCGGTCGGCCATGGAAGTGGCAGCGGCATCTTATGCTCGCTTAGCACTATCAAGGGAAGCCGCGACTGCTGCCCATAAGAACTTTGAAATCGTTCAGGATTCCTATTCGCAGGGCTTGAGTAATATCACCAATTTGATCGATGCACAGAACGCTGATCTTCAAACCGAATTGACCGCTGTCAATGCGGTGTATCAATTCATTAGCGACTTTCTAGCGGTGGAAAGATCCATTGGTTCTTATTATTTCCTTGCCAGTCCAGGGGATCGTGATGCATTCATTCAGCGACTGACTACTTTTTTAGCCAATAAATAATGGTGTATTCAATAATAAGCATATGAATAAGATATCCAATATTCGATTATTAGCATTCATCTGTTTGTCTGCCAGCTGCTTTGTTTTTAGCTGTGGGACAAAAGAGGAAGCCCCTTCAGCAGAAAGGCTCCGCCCTATTCGATACGCCAAAGTCTTGGAAACAGGAAGTGAAAAGGATCAGACTTTTTCAGGAACTGTACAGTCTAGTAAAGAAGCCCGGCTGAGTTTTAAGGTGAATGGTACCATCAATCAGCTAAAAATCAAAGTGGGAGACAAGGTTCGACGAGGACAGACCTTGGCCTCAATAGATGCTATCGACTATAGTGTGCAGTATGATCAGGCTGTTGCCCAACTGAAAAGTGCTCAAACTCAGGTGAAAAGCGCCGAATCACAGCGTACCAATAGCCAATCCAATTACCAACGAGTAGAAAAATTGTACGAAAACAATAGTGTTCCCCTGAGTGAATATGAACAGGCCAAAACCAACTATGAAGCCGCCCAATCTCAATACGATGCGGCGCTTGCTCAAGTCACTGCTTCGCAGAAGCAAGTGGAATCCGCCAGGAATCAGGTTCGTTATGCTCGATTACAAGCCCCCTTCGCTGGCGTTATTACAACGGTCAATGTTGAAGAGAATGAATTGGTAGGATCAGGTTCTCCTATCGCCACCTTGAGTGCAGAGGTAGAGCCGGAGGTGATTGTTGGAGTGCCGGAAATTTTTATTGCTAAGGTTAAAAAGGGAGCAAAAGTAGATATCAATTTTTCCATTTTAAGTAATGAGACTTTTGAGGGGATTGTTGCCGAAGTGGGGTTCAGTGCCATTTCGGGAGCGACTTATCCGGTCACCGTACAAATTACTAAACCCAGTGAACTTATTCGGCCAGGAATGGCAGCGACAGTAAGCTTCCATTTTGGGTCGGCCAGAGAGGAAAAGCAATTTTTAGTAGCTCCGGTAAAAGCCGTAGGGGAAGGTACTGATGGCAACTTTGTCTTTGTGTTGGAAGCAGACCAACAGGTTCACAAGGCGGTAAAGCGAAAGGTAGTGATTGGAGACTTATTGCCTACTGGATTTGAAATTAAAGATGGTTTGTCGGCGGGTGAACTCGTAGCGACTGCCGGCTTGAATTCCTTACTAGATGGTATGCGAGTCAAGTTGATGGAGGAGTGAAAAAGACGATCGGAGAATCAAACCATCGCTCATCTCACGGATAGCTTTGAAGAGCTAGAAATGCCAGTGGGGTAATACTTAATTAAAACAAAGCAAGATGAACTTAACCAAGTTAGCCATAGATAATAACAGAGTGACGATCATGATTTTACTGGTCATTCTTATCATGGGCTTATTGGGTTACAACCAATTGTCGAGAGATGCTATGCCTCCTTTCACCATCAGGGTTTGTACTATTGTGACCCAATTCCCGGGAGCCTCCCCGGAGCGAGTAGAGGAGTTGATAACAGATAAAATTGAGAAAGTTGCGCAAGAACTACCAGAACTGAAAGATGTGACGAGTGAATCTCGAACCGGTCTGTCAGTGGTAAGTGTTGAGTTGGCCGCAGATATTCAAAAGAAAGACCTACAAGCGGTATGGGATCGCCTAAGACGAAAAATTGAATCTATCGAACAGGATTTACCGACAGGAATTCAGGGGCCTACGGTCAAGGATGATGGTATAGGTGTGGTGTATGGGATTATGCTAGGCTTGGAAGCTGATGGCTTCTCTTTTTATCAAATGAAGCAGTATGCAGAAGATATTCGCGATGATCTAGTCAAATTGGATGATGCAGCTGAAGTAGAAATAAGCGGGATTCAAGAAGAGCAAATCTATGTAGAATTTGATAATGCACGCTTGGCGGAAATTGGACTTAGTGCAGGACAACTCGGAAATATTATAGCCTCTACCAATATCGTTTTTTCAGGGGGGCAAGTGAGTTTGGAGGATGAGCGTATTGTATTGGAACCCACCGGTAATTTTGAATCCATCGAAGATTTAGAGCGGACACTCATCCCTGTTGGTCAAAATGGAGAGACCGTTGAATTGGTAGATATTTCAAAAATTACAAGGAGCTATAAGACTCCTACGGAAAAAATGGTGAAGATTAATGGTAACCCGGGCTTGGCCATTTCGATTGCGCTGCGGGAGGGGGCCAATTTGATTCGATTAGGGGAGGTGATTGATGAGAGAGTCAAGGATTATAATGCGATACTTCCGATTGGGTTGAGCCTGAGCCGGACTGCCACTCAAGATTATTATGTAGACCAGAAGGTGAAGGGGTTTATTAGTAATGTTATACAGTCGGTCGGTATTGTATTAGTGGTGATGCTCTTTTTCCTTGGTTTTCGAACAGGGCTAGTAGTGGCGAGTTTGATACCGATGGCCATGGTTATGACCCTATTATTAATGAACACCTTTGATATAGGGCTGAACCAGGTTTCGCTAGCGGCTTTGATCATGGCATTGGGGATGCTGGTAGATAATGCAATAGTTGTATCAGAGTCGATCATGGTGAAAATGGAAGATGGTATGCCTGCCAAAGAAGCGGCCATCGATTCGGCAAAAGAGCTAATGATTCCTTTGCTGGTTTCTTCCCTTACCACCTCAGCGGCTTTCTTAGCCTTTTTCTTGGCCGACAATACCATGGGAGAAATCATGGGCCCCTTGTTCAGTGTGATTAGTTTGGCTTTGCTATCCTCTTGGATATTGGCCATGACGATGGTGACGATGTTAGGTGTTTACTTCATCAAGGTAAACTTGAAGCAAAAGAAAACTGATCAGGAAGCAGCTGAGACTGAAAAGAAAGACTTCTTTGACCGTCTCAATGACTATTATAAAGAATTGTTACTCTGGGCACTAAAATGGCCTATCCTGTTTTTAGCCCTGATTATCGGAATGTTCTTCGGTTCTCTAATGCTATTTCCTACGCTTCCCTTCATCTTTTTTCCCGATAGTGATCGCAACTTGGTAACCTTAGATCTCAACCTTCCACTAGGGACGAAAATAGAACGCACAACAGCTGTTATAGAAGAAATTGAAGGCTATATCAAAGAAAATTTACTCGTCACCGATGCTCGAACTAGTGGCATTGTAGACTGGACGGCTTTTGTTGGAGAAGGCCCCGAATCTTATGATCTGGGCTACCAACCTGGGGAAGCCAATTCTGGCTATGGACATATGTTGCTCAATACAAGTAGCTATGCCGATAATGAGGCAGTCATTAAGGTTTTGGACGAATTCTGTTTTGCATCTTTTCCGAATGCAGATGTAAGAATTGCTCCTTTAGCTGGCGGTGGTGGCGGCGGTGCTGATGTTGAAGTGCGGGTTTCTGGTAATTCGCCAGAAGAATTATTTCGCCTCACCGAGGAAGTCAAGCAAGCGATGAATGCTATTGCCGGGGCGAAAAATATCAAAGATGATTGGGGCCCGAAAATTAAGAAATTTGTGATTGATATTGATCAGGATAAAGCCAATAGAGCCAATCTTACCAATCAGGATATTGCAATTTCATTGCAGACGGCTGTCAGTGGATACAATGCGGGCTCTTTTCGGTATGGAGAAGATAATATTCCTATTATAATGCGTAATGAAGGCAGTCAGAAAATTGATGTGAGAGAACTGGATGGGGTTAATATATTCTCCCAAAATTCTGGGAGTAATGTCCCCTTAATCCAAGTAGCTAAAATTGTACCCGATTGGCAGTATGCCAAAATTAAACGGCGCAATCTTTATCGAACAGTGACTATCAGTTGTGATGCACGAGACGGATTTACAGCCTCTGATATTACTGACCAATTGAGTCCTACTCTGAGCGACCTGAGCCAAACCTGGAAGAAGGGCTACACTTATCGTTTGGGGGGAGAGTCGGAGCAAAGTGCAGAGGCGATGGGGGCCGTTGCTGCCAAATTACCACTGGCGGGCTTTATTATTTTACTACTATTGATTGCACAATTCAATTCTTTTAGAAATACATTTATTGTACTTAGTACCATACCCTTAGGGCTCATTGGTGTGATTTTGGGCCTCGTTTTATTTCGTTCATTCTTTGGGTTTATGGCTTTCTTGGGTGTGATATCACTGGCGGGGATTGTGATTAATAATGCGATTGTGTTGATTGATAGGATTAAAATCGAAATAGTCGACTTTGGTCGGCAACCTTTTGATGCGATTGTTAGAGCGGCCCAGCAGCGATTTCGGCCGATCATTCTTACCACCTTTACCACTACGTTGGGGCTCATTCCACTATATTTGGGTGGGGGACTAATGTGGGAACCGATGGCCATTGCCATTATGGTTGGGCTATTATTTGCGACCGTGATCACCCTATTATTTGTCCCAGTCCTTTACATGCTATTATTTAGGGTAAAACCGGCATAAGTTTGTAGTTCTGCGATAAGGTGCATTATTTATATGTTTATTGATCTGAAATAGAGCAATATAGATTTGAGGCAATCCGTTCCTATAAAGGATGTCTCCTATTTCAGGTTTCTTTAGACTGTGGGGACTAATTGAAGTTTTAGCAAAAAAAAGATCCCTCCTCTCTATTCCCCAATTTTTATCTTGGAACTATGTCTTTACTTTAGCCGTAAACTGCTATATTATACGGAAATTTACCGTAGTAGTAGGGCTAATGCTTAAAGTCCCGTTACGATCTGGTAAATGAGCGTCTCAATTAATATTGGCTTATTACCAAGTGAACTTCTGAAACCCAACTTAACTTATAGTAAGTGGTGAGGAATTAATGCTGAAAGACTGACTTAAACATAATATTTTTTATCAAAACCGTTAATAATGAATTCTATTGTAAGATTTTCCATTCTCCTTTGCTGTGGACTATTTATGGTCTCCTGCGTTAGTAAAAAGCAATATGAGCTTTTACAAACAGAGTTGGCTACGGCCAATAAGGATTTGGGTAAATGTGGTGAAAACTTGAATGCCTACATGAACCGGCTATCGGTTTGTGAGCAAGAAAAGGAATCCATGAGAGGAAATTTGAAAAGCGCTCAGAGTAGTGTACTCTTAAGGGAAGAACAAATCCAGGATCTTAAGGAACAAATTCAAGACATTCGATCTTTACGTGATAAGCAACTCAATCAGGTAGAAGACCTGACGGCGCTATCGCAATCTGCTAATAAAAATATTGGAGAAACCCTATCCCAATTGCAAAGCAAGGATAAGTATATTCAATTGCTCCAAGCAGCGAAAACACGGGCAGACTCTATCAATTTGGCGCTAGCCGTCAACTTAAAGAGTGTCCTAAAAGATGGTATTGAAGATGATGATGTAGAGATCAAGGTAGACAAGACCGTTGTGTATATCAATCTCTCAGACAAAGTACTGTACCAAAGTGGAAGTGCTAAAATAAGCAGTAGAGCGAGTGAAGTATTGGGTAAAATTGCCCAAATTGTGCAATCTCGCCCTGAACTAGAAGTGATGGTAGAAGGCTACACGGATAATGTGCCGATTAAGAATAGCTGCATCGAAGACAACTGGGATTTGAGTGTGAAAAGAGCTACCTCTGTTGTTCGTGCTTTGCAAAAAGACCACAATATTGATCCTAATCGATTGATCGCTGCGGGAAGAGGAGAATACAATACCTTGGCTGATAATTCCACTTCTACAGGGCGTGCTACCAATCGTCGTACCCGGATTATTATCCTGCCAAAACTAGATCAATTTTACGATCTATTGAACCCTAATGCTGTGCCGAAGTAAGATATTTACGAATGGTATTGTTTAGGGTTGAAGGTTTATGGGCTTGATTTCTTGGCCAAACATGCTCTAAACCTTCAACCCTAAACTTTTAAACCCGGGTTTGGTGTAAATTGTCCAGTAGTATATACCACCTAAATAAAAAATGGATCATCTTGACTACCAAGATGATCCATTTCTTATAGGCATTTTGCCTAGGCTTAAAAGTCCATTCCCAAAGAGAAATGCCACATCGGTGGTTGAATTTCTCGCGTCTCGATTCCCCATGCATAATCCACTCTGGCAAAATATCCGAATAGCAAGGCTCTGGCACCAACACCGTAACCGGCTACGATAGGATCACGGAAGTAGGTTACCTTAACACGTACGGCAGAATCTGGATTGTCTTCCGGGAAAAAGCTGGTATTCAATGGGTTTTCATCGCTATACGGAGATGTTCCGGCCCAAGCCGTACCCACATCAAAGAATCCAACCAATTGGAAGTTTCGGATGAAGGAAGACCGAATACGCCGTGAAAAGTATTTGAAAATAGGTGCTCGCAGCTCTGCATTAATCAAAGCGTAGCTGCTTCCATTCCGAATATTACTACCAAATCCTCTCAGGTTGGCGGCTTGTGTTTGATAAGCAAAATTACCATCGGGAGGGGTAGGAATCTCTGTAATATTGGTAGGGAACAACCAATTGTCAACACCGCCTAAAAAATACAGGTTTTGCTCGGAGCCGAAGGAAGTAGCTGCGGCCATTCGTACCGCAAAAATCGAATTGCGATCCAAGCGCTGGTAATGCCGAGCATCAAGCCCCAGGATGGTCATAAAACCTTTATTGGCTTCAAAGGTCAGTTTATCGGTAAAGTTCAGGCTGAATTTCTTGACGACTTCTGCAAAGATTTTATACCGCGATCCGTTCTTGATGTTTAGGGCCACATCTAATGTGTTATCAAAAACATACTCTAATTTCAAACCAATGCGTTGGTCTCGGATCGTAGCTTCTTCCAAGGTCGCTCTATCGGTTGCCAATTGCAGCACTCTATCTCGGCGGACAGTAGCTGTCGCGCGGAAACTTCTGAAAATATCCAATGGATAACTTACGCCATATTGGGCCAATAAGATGTTGTTCTCTTGCCGCTGTGCCTGAACACTATTGTCTTCAGCAATGCGAAGGTTTCTGCGATAAACGGCAAAGCGTTGATCCAGCCTTTTCTTTCTATTGTGGAATACGGCAAAGTATTCCGTTCCATTGAAAGAGGTAGGCACCCGCAGTCCTCCTTCAAATTCATAATCCTCAAACAAATCCTTGAAGTTGGCTTTGAATAGGATGCCCAGAGGTGGGTAGGAAAAGCCATCCGGATTGGAAGCGATGCTCTCCAGACCATCAAATAGAAGCGTATTATCCATTTTGGTCGTCACATAATCGGTTCGGAATTTTAGACGATAAGGGACAATTCGTCCCGGACGAAAGCGATAGACGCTTTTTTCTTCTGCCAAGGGATCATCTGGAGTCGTCGATTGGCTAATAATATCTTTCTGAATAGGGACGATCGTCAGCTCAGGATTGGGCTGTATGGCGTCCTTGTTTTTTGTTTCTTCAATAACTAAATCGCTTGATTTTTCTTCCGACTTAGGTGTTTCTTTAGCCTTCTCCTTGGGCGTATTATCGTCAAATTCGCTTTGGAAGAGATAATTATTAATATCGACCTTTCCCGTATCCTGCTTAACCTCTGCTGGCGGAGGTGCTAGTACGATTTTTTCCTCCGTCTCTGTTTCTATAGGTATCGTTATTTCTTCCGTTTCGACCTTCTCTTTATTCCTCTTTTTCTTCCTTCGTTCGGGACGATGGAAGCTAATTGGCACCTCTTGTGTCATCTTAATATGCTTAGACTGGTATTTGGTCAATGGAGGAGTGATAAGGGTATCGATATCGATAGGGCGCACAAATACCATCGGCTTGCCATCCCGATAGAACATTTCTACCATCCGATTAGACCTCTCAGCCTTATCTTGTAACACAATGTTTCTTTGATAATTGGATACAGGATGTGCGATAGCTCGTTGTTTGATAATCGGTACAATGACGATGGTATCTACGGGTAAGGAATCTATATTTTCTAGCGTGGAATCGGCATTGAGAATAATCTCTTCACCATCTTCGAGGGTAATGATTTGATCATAATGATGAAGGTATTCTTCGAGGTAAGCTACTTCTCTATTGAATATTCCACTCCAGTCACTTAAGTAAGAAAAGTGGGTTGTATCTAAAGCCATTGGCTGTCTTTCATTGGCGAAAGGCGTATGCGTCACTCTTACCAACTCGGGATTCTTAGTTTCTAGATCATAGTAATAAATATCGAAGTTCTCGGTGGGCAGAATGGTATCCATTCGTAAAGTGGCCAAGAGGGAGTCTTGCCGATTGGAGGCAAATAAAATACCTCTTTTATTACCGATATTAACGTAAGATGCATCAAGGTCATCATAAAAGTCTCGAGTGATGCGCTCCGATTGCCGGGTTTTGGTGTAATAGAGGAATAGATCAGAAAAACCACCCACCGTCGCCGAAAAAACCAAGGTATACGTATTCACAAAATCGATGCTATAGACCCGCTGATAATCCGAAGCCAAATCACTCACCTCTTTTTTCTTTGTGATCGTGTTGTACAGCATCAACTTAGGGACATCCCTTTTTTCATAAAGGATCGCCAATTCTTGGCCATTCGGGCTCCATGAAAGGAGCGGGTAATTGTAGTCAGTAGTCTGGAAAGCATTTCTAAAACCACTTTTGAAGATCATCTGGCGATCTCCTGTATTGACATCCTGCAAAAAGACTTTATACTTACCGATTTCATTAGTGACGTAAACCACTTTTTGTCCATCGGGACTCATCTTCAATTGAGTAAGTGGTAGTTTACGCTTGTTTTTGAACTTTAATGCTTGCCCGCTAATCGAATCCCGTGCACTTTCTTCTCCTTTGTAGCGAGCTGTAAAGTGCATGGCCCAATCGCGAATAACTACTTCGTAGGGGCTGCCCAGTACATATAAAAATCCGCTTTCTATACTTCGATTAATTCGAGTGAGGTAGAGCAAATTAGACACCGTAGATAAGCCAAAATTTTCTCCGATAAAATACCAAAGTGCTTGACCAGCTAGTTTGGGATTCTCTTCTGCAAGGACTTCGAAATTCTTAAAATCTTCATCTAAAATGGCATCTCTTAATTGATTGTCTAGTTCTGTATTCCAAGGGGCACCGAGGTAAGCTGCGAGTCCTTGTTTGAACCAATCGGGGAGGTTGAGCATGACAGCATTTTGCACAATTTCCTGAAGATTGGCACCAAAAAGCATAGCCTCCAAATAAACGGAAGCAATTCCTTCCCGAATCTGCTGGCGCAGATTGGTATGGTCGCCGTTGAAATAAACAAAAATCTTATTACCAACAATCTTGGTTTGTCCCGTCAGATTGGTGAAAGCTTCTTCGTTGCCGATGTTACTTTGCTTGAGGTCGGTGACATCGGTATAGACGATAATCTCTAGCTTGTCATTAACCCGGTGTTCGAGGATACTTTGGATATACTCAAAATCGTATTCCGCCATCTGCACCACAAACTGCCCGATATTTCTGCCCTCACCATACCAATAGGTTGTGAAGTTGTCGCTTTCATATTGGACCCACTCATCATAATCCTGATGATACTGCACTCTATTTTTTCCAAAGCGGACATCGGCCACTTGAGATTGGAGGGCTAAAAACAAAAAAGAGAAGAAGGAAAGTAGATAAATCTTTTTTTGCATTGACTTGCTGATTTGCTCGGGGAGGTAGTTATTAGCAATTGGTTAGTGACTAATGATCTATTTTATAGTAGCATTAATTCCTTCCAGGTAAAAAGTATGGTCTAAAACGATTCCCCAATACTCAAAAAGTATTTGTTAAACACAAGACTCGGCTATTACGTTTATAAAATGTACATTTATTATTCTATTTGTCTCGTAGTATACGAGGAAAATGAGATATGGTTGTTGTTGCCATTCAAAAAAGTCCATTTGGCAAACACGATATCTGTCCATCTTTTACGGTAAAGGGCTTGATCTTATCAAGATAAAGTTTTTCACCAATAATTGCTAAAGGAAAACGGGAAAAGTATGTCCAATGTTGTTAAACTGACTTTTAATCCTTTCCAGGAGAACACCTATATCGTGCATGATGAAACGGGTGAGTGTATCATTTTTGATCCCGGCTGCAATAGTCCCCAAGAGGAACAAGAATTGGTGAGGACGATCAATGATTTGAACCTAAAGCCTGTCCGCCTGATTAATACGCATTGTCATATCGATCATGTGTTCGGTAATCAGTTTGTTAGCCAGCATTATGGATTAGGATTAGAGATCCATGAAGGGGAATTACCCGTACTCAAGGCCGTGCCGCAGGTGATTCAAATGTACGGCTTACCGCCAGCCAAAACTTCCCCCGATCCTAGCGCATTTATTAAAGAAGGGGATATCGTTCAATTTGGGAATACCGAATTAAAGGCACTTTTTACTCCTGGGCATTCGCCAGCTAGTCTTTCATTTTTTTGTGAAGCAGACCGGTATGTTATCGCGGGAGATGTATTATTTTTTGGCAGTATCGGCCGCACCGATTTGCCGGGTGGCAATATGCAAACCCTTCTCAATACTATCGTAACGCAATACTATCCGTTGGGAGATGATGTGGCCGTACATCCTGGTCATGGTCCGGATACGAGTATAGGTTATGAGCGTAAAACGAATCCTTTTTTGAATGGATAATCGGCTATGGAGGCTTTGTCAGCTCTATTGCGATTTCCTAATTGAGTGTTTTTTATAAGCCACATATCCCAACAGGAAGAATACATTTACTCCGTACTGCTGAAAGGGGAAAGTGATGTCGCAAAAATTACTAAGGTTTCCTTCCCTTAGTAAATCGCTTGAAAAGAATAAAGGCTAACTACATTGTAGTCAGCCTTTATTCAATTTCACTTAAGCTAGTCCGAAGATGGCTAGGGGTAAATGAACCTACTTTTGTCCCTCCTAGCCAGAGAAGCTCTTATTTCAGTATCGTAATATTTCCTTTTTCTTCTAGTACCACTTCACCCGATGTACTACATCTGATGATGAAGTAATAACCATAAACGTCTGGAGGTAGTATTTTACCTCTAAAGGTTCCATCCCATGTATCTTTGAAAGATTCGAAAGTTTTAAGTTTTTCACCCCATCGATTAAAGATATAGACCGTCGCATCTAAATCAGCCAATGGGTTACCCGTCTCCGTATTCTGAATCACAAATCTCAAGTCATCATTAACACCATCATTATTCGGACTAAAGGCATTGGGTAAGAAAAGTGATTCTCTTACCGTTGCTTGGCTTGGGCAACATGGTGTAATGGTAATGGTACTTACTGCTTCACAGTTTTCTGCATCTGTTACAGTGAGTACATAGTTGCCCGTCATTCCAGTCACAGTGATGCTTTCTGTATTGCCAAAGACCTGTCCATCTTTTGTCCACGAATAAGTGAAAGGTGCTGTGCCTCCTTGTATCTCTGCCGTGAGTACTTGATCACAATCCGTTAGCGATGCATTGGAAGCTACAATTTCAGCAGTTATATCACAAACGGGGCAATCTTCGGTAATGGTGATTGAATCTGTAGCTATACAAGAATCTTGATCCATGACCTCAATGAAGTAGGTGCCAGGAAGACAAACTTCAAGGGTATCTGCTGTGCCGATTACCGTTTCTTGTTCATCCGTCCATGCGTACTGGTATTCTGGCTGACCCTCTGAAACTATAGCAGTAAGCGTGGTACACAATTCCCTTTCTGGGCAAACGGTAGAAGCTGCTGTGGTAATGCCAACTTCCAGGGTGCAATCAGGACAGTTTGGCGGCGTTATGCTTAGGTTGTCCTCTGCGGTCAATTCTCCGCAAATGGCAACAGCTCTAATTTGCGCTGTTTCTGCGATAGGCAGTGTAACCTCATAACT
>Ga0070726_10002076_pt1 | contig 18637 bp, 14 predicted proteins | sample tdAd471_FD_67275 | JGI IMG/M metagenome (GOLD analysis project Ga0070726, IMG submission 67275) | Marine sediment microbial communities from the Atlantic coast under amendment with organic carbon and nitrate - tdAd47.1 | ecosystem: Environmental > Aquatic > Marine > Coastal > Sediment | place... | reverse complement strand
AGCTGATCCCCTCCGATGTGAAGCCGATAAAGCGACGTAGCGGGAACTAGTGTCCGACCCCGGCGTCGGCACTTGCGACGAGTTGGATCTCTGTGAGCCGCGTGAGAGTGTCGGCGTAGAGCGGCATCCGGTCCGCGGTGCAGCAACCTATTTGGAGACGACCCAGCTGGCCTCCGGCATCCTCGAGTGTGACCACAAGGCGATCGAGATCGCGGCTGTCTGCTTCGAGCTGCGTCCGAACCTCTCCAAGCGTTTCTGCGAGGTGCTGCATCGACGGGCTCCTGCCTGGCTCACAGCACATCTTCTCGAGCCGAGCAACAAGCCGCTCACATTCGCCAAGGATGACCTGCGCTGTCCGCGATTGTTCTTCTGCCATTGCCGAATCCTATGCCTGTGTTTCAGCCGCACATCCGACGCCCTGCGAAACGACCAACACAGAACGAAACGGCTACGCAGCTACCCGCTGCTCTAGAATCCCCGAGCAACCGCAGGTCGATCACCGGCGGCAACCCGCCGGGGCCCCAGGCCGGACGTTGATCGACCCCAGGGCCTGTAGCTCCAATGGCAGAGCAGCGGACTTTTAATCCGAAGCGTGTGGGTTCGAGTCCCACCGGGCCCACTCAATCAAGCTTCATTGCAAGAATCACCGGGTTCAAGCATCAGAGGAACCGCAAACGGCTCCCCACCGCGAACGACTCATTGCACCCTGCTTGGAGCAGGCAGCGCAACGCACGAGCCGCCGGTCACGAACCTCCGCTCCACCGTGTCGCGCCATGCACCTGTCATCTACCATGGCAAGACCGAACAGACTCCACGGAGGTCTCTTGTGAGCGAAGTACGTGACGAACGGCGAGTAGTCCTGCCCATCCCGGAACGCGTCCGTCCCATGACGCAGATGGTTGATGCAAACGACCCTGACAGCGCCTTTGCTCCGATTGTGCCGCTCCGACCTCCGGCAGGAGCACCCAATGTTCTCGTCGTGCTTCTCGATGACGTCGGGTTCGGTGCCTCATCGGCTTTCGGTGGCGTCATCAACACGCCAACAGCGGACCGCCTCGCTGCTGGTGGCCTTCGGTACACGCGGTTCCACACCACAGCTCTGTGTGCACCAACCCGTGCCGCTCTTCTGGCTGGCCGGAACCATCACACGGTTGGAATGGGATCCATCACGGAGCTTGCTACGAGCGCCCCTGGCAACTCCTCAGTCCGCCCCCAGAATTGCGCACCGCTGCCGGAGACATTGCGTCTCAACGGCTACTCCACAGCGCAATTCGGAAAGTGCCACGAAGTTCCTGTTTGGGAAACCTCACCGATGGGTCCGTTCGACCGTTGGCCAACGGGCTCGGGTTTCGAACACTTCTACGGTTTCGTCGGTGGTGAAACAAACCAGTACGAACCTGCGATCTACCTAGGGACAACACCTGTCGAGCCGGATTCCACGCCGGAGGAGGGCTACCACTTCACTGAGGACATGGCGAACAACTCAATCGAATGGGTTCGCCAGCAGAAATCTCTGATGCCAGACAAGCCCTTCTTCATGTACTGGGCTCCAGGTGCAACCCATGCCCCTCACCATGTGCCACCACAGTGGTCCGACAAGTACAAGGGCAAGTTCGACGGCGGCTGGGATGGACTCCGCGAAACGATCTTCGCAAACCAGCAGGCCGCCGGAGTTATCGGTGACGATGCCGAACTCACCGACCGCCCAGATGTAATTCCGGCATGGGATTCCATCGAAGCCGACCTCAAGCCCATTCTGGCCCGCCAAATGGAGGTGTATGCCGGCTTCCTCGAGCACACGGATTACCAACTCGGTCGTCTGATTGATGCACTCAATGAGCTCGAGGTTCTCGAAGACACCCTTGTCTTCTACGTCATCGGTGACAACGGGGCGTCCGCAGAAGGCACGATTCACGGAACATTCAACGAGACTCTCTCCCTGAATGGCGCGGCGCATCTCGAAACAACCGAATTCATGGCAGCGCGAATCGATGAGTTCGGGACGCCTTCGGCGAACAACCATTACGCCGTCGGTTGGGCCCACGCGATGTGCACGCCATATCAGTGGACCAAACAGGTTGCCTCACATTGGGGTGGCACCAGAAACGGAACGATCGTCCACTGGCCAGCCGGAATCAATGCAAAGGGCGAGGTTCGCCATCAGTTCGGCCATGTCATCGACATCGCGCCGACCGTTCTGAAGGCAGCAGGTATCCCAGAACCCGTCACAGTGAACGGGTTCGACCAACACCCGTACGAGGGGTACGCCCTCAACGAGACATTCAACAACGCCGATGCGCCCGAAGAGCACTCCACCCAGTACTTCGAGATGTTCGTCAACCGTGGCATCTACCACAAGGGATGGACCGCTGTGACTCGTCACAGCACACCGTGGATCATGGCCCAAGCACTGCCAAACATGAACGAGGACGTCTGGGAGCTGTATGGCCCCGATGACTGGACCCAGTCCAATGATCTTTCGGCCGAGAACCCTGAGCAACTCCAACGGCTACAGAAGTTGTTCCTCACAGAAGCGGCCCGCCACAACGCATTGCCCCTTGACGATCGACGGGCAGAACGGTTCGACCCCGACCGGGCCGGTCGACCACAGCTTGTCCAAGGGAAGACCCAGATCCTCTATGGAGGCATGAAACGTCTCAGCGAGAGCAGCGTCATCAATATCAAGAACAAGAGCCACGCCGTGACGGGCGACATTGTGGTCCCAGATGGCGGCGGGACCGGCACGATTATCGCCCAGGGAGGCCAGTTTGCTGGTTGGACGCTCTACCTGGCATCCGATGGGCGGCCTGCCTACTGCTACAACCTGTTTGGTCTCACCAGGTTCAAGGTGTTCGGAGACGCGCCAATACCCGCCGGCCAACACCAGATTCGCATGGAGTTCGACTACGACGGCGGCGGACCCGGTAAGGGCGGGATGGCCTCCCTTTTCGTAGACGGGACGCAGGTCGGTCAAGGTCGAGTCGATGGAACGGTTCCTGGAGTTTTCTCTGCCGATGAGACAACCGATCTCGGGAACGACACCGCTACCGGGGTGACGGACGACCTCAGCCGCGAACAACAAAAGTTCACTGGCAAGGTCAATTGGGTGCAGATCGACATTGACGACGCCGCTGAAGACGCCGACCACTACCTCACCGATGAGGAACGCTGGCGGATCGCCATGGCACGCCAGTAGCGACGTCCAATGCGAACTATCGACGCCGGTGAGGCGTATCTCGGTTCGGACAAGCATTACCCCGACGAGGGGCCAGAGCGACTGGTTCAGGTCGACTCGTTTGAGGTTGATCCACACGTCGTAACGAACCAACGATTCGCCGAATTCGTCGAGGACACCGGGTATGTGACGGTCGCCGAGCGCCCGCTTGATCCCTCGATGTACCCAGGTGCGGCAGTCGAAGACCTAGTGCCAGGCGGACTGGTGTTCACGATGACGCCTGGCCCTGTCAATCTCGGCGACTATCGAAACTGGTGGCGATGGATACCGGGGGCTTCGTGGCGGACACCAACCGGTCCAGACAGTGACCTCGCTGACCATGAGGACCACCCGGTTGTTCAGGTGTCGTTCGAGGATGCGGAGACGTTCTGTTCGTGGGCGGGCGGGAGGCTCCCTTCAGAAGCCGAGTGGGAGTACGCCGCTCGCGGCGGTCTCGAGAGAGCCGAATTCACTTGGGGGAATCATGATCCTCAGGAGACGGAGCCAGTTGCAAACACATGGCAGGGGCCCTTTCCCTACAAGAACACCGAAGTTGACGGTTGGACTCGCACCTCGCCGGTTGGGTCGTTCCCACCCAATGGCTACGGGCTCTTTGACATGGCAGGCAACGTGTGGGAATGGACCGCTGACTGGTACGGGGAGCATGCGACGGCAGATTCCGACCACGGCTGCTGTGCCCCCGACCGCTCCCCTTCTGCGAAGGACGCAAGCCTTGACCCTGGGACGCCCCAAACGCCGATTCCTCGCAAGGTGATCAAGGGAGGCTCGCACCTCTGTACGCCTCAGTACTGCTTTCGATATAGACCTGCTGCACGGCAGCCTCAAATGATTGACACGGCGACCAGCCACCTTGGGTTCCGTGTGTTCCGATCCACTGACTGAGGTCGACGACGCCACGTCACACGGTTGCAGCGAACCGCCGGAGATTCTTGCGCCAAATCGCGCTGAGGACTGGTTTGGCGAGGAGGGCGGTGATGCCGCCGCCGAGGTACCACGGGAACCTAAGTGTCTCATCCCATGTCATCCTGGTGCCGGAGGCAGTCGGTTCAAGTATGAAGGCACCCGTTCCAGAGACGAGTCCCCGATGATCGACAGCCATGACCCGATGCGGCACCCACTGTGTGAACTCCATGACGTCCAGCAAGCGGAATGGACCAACTTTGGTCTCGACTTCGATCACGGTGCCGACACCCTTGGTCGAGTCGGACGCAAACGCAATCGACTCAGCATCTGACATCCACTCCACATGACGTTCGAGAGCCTCGAGCTCCTCCCAGACGCGTTCAACGCTGGCATCGATATCAATTCGTACGACCACTCTGGCCACGCAAACTCCGTTCGTTGACAAGTTTGATTCGTTCTAGTGCAAAATCTTGGATGAAGGTCCATCCGAGAGTCGCAACGCCTCCGTACTCACGGTACACCCGACAGTCGGGTGGTATCGAAAGGAAACAACCAAATGAGAAAGCGAACATCCCTCGTCGCACTCGTAGCGGTCTTTGCACTCGTCGTCGCAGCTTGCTCCTCAAGCTCGGATGACACAACGACCACCACGGAAGCGATGGAAAGCAACTCGGTCCTCGATCTTGCGATCGAAGCCGGCCAGTTCTCAACCCTGATCGCAGCTGTCGAAGCTGCCGATCTGACAGCCACACTCTCCGGTGAGGGTCCATTCACCGTTTTGGCACCCACCGATGCAGCGTTCGAAGCTGCGTTCGAGGCGCTCGGAATCGAAGCTGCCGACCTTCTGGCAGACACGGAGACCCTCACGGCCATTCTGACGTATCACGTCCTCGGACAGGCTGCTGACAGCCAGCTCGTTGCCACGTTGGACGGTCAGAGTGTTGCCACGTTGAACGGTCAGTCAATCGACATTGCGGTCGTCGACGGTCAGGTCATGATCAACACAGCGACGGTCGTTTCTGCAGACCTCATGGCGGACAACGGAATCGTTCACGTCATCAACGAGGTGCTCTTGCCACCGGATATCGCTGCGGCACTCGGAGTAGGTGCTCCAGAGGACACAACGACAACCACGATGCCTGAGACGACCACAACGACCGTGGCTCCTGAGCCAACGATCGCCGAGATCGTCGCCGAACTCGCTGCAGGCGACCCTGCAGAGTTCACCATTCTCCTGGCAGCCCTCGGGACCGCCGGTCTCGTAGACGCCCTGGACAACCCAGACGACGAGCTCACGGTGTTCGCCCCAACAGATGAAGCCTTTGGCAATCTGCTTGAGGCCCTCGGTATTACCGCTGAGGAATTGCTCGCCCGTGACGATCTTGCAGACATCCTGCTCTACCACGTCAGTGGCGCAGGCGTCTTCGATGCGGCCACGGTTATCGGTGCTGCCCCGATCGCTGCACTTGAAACGCTCAACCCTGGTGGAGCGACGCTCAAGGTTGAGGTCATCGACGGCATGGTTGTGATCAACGACGGAGCGGCACCACTCGGTGGCGCAACGGTGACCACACCTGACGTCTTCGCAAGCAACGGCGTGATCCACGTGATCGACACGGTCCTCCTGCCGTAGTTCCGATCACCTTCAAGCAGCGAGGGCCCGGCGATGCATGCGCCGGGCCCTCGCTGTTGTGGTATGCGGCTGGTTCCGACATACACTTTTGCCATGTTCCACATCGCTGCGTTCTACAAATTCGTTGAACTCCCCGACCACCACGCCGTGCATACAACCGTTCTCGAGCTGTGCACCACTTCTGAGGTCCTCGGCACGGTTCTTGTGGCGTCGGAGGGGATCAATGGCACGATCGCCGGGACCGAGGACGGCATTGAGACCGTTATCGCTGGTCTGCGATCGGTCGCTCCGCTGTCCGACCTCGTCGTGAAGCACTCAACGGCCCAGAACGCACCATTCTTAAAGTTGAAGGTTCGCATGAAGAAGGAGATCGTTTCCCTCGGCGTTGGTCCGGTGAATGCGGCAGGCAACACCGGCACGAAGGTGTCACCGAGCGAGTGGAACACCCTTATCGCGGACCCAGACGTCCTGCTCATCGATACTCGCAATGACTACGAGACCGAGATCGGGTCGTTCACGGGAGCAGTCAACCCTGAGACGCGTTCGTTCACCGAGTTCCCCACGTGGATCGACGATCACGGCGACCTGCTCTCCAAGCCGAAGATCGCCATGTTCTGTACCGGCGGCATTCGATGCGAAAAAGCCTCCGCGTACCTTCGGGAGCAGGGCTTCGAAGAGGTGTACCAACTCGATGGCGGGATCCTCCGCTATCTCGAGACAGTGCCAGAGGCAGAGAGTGCGTGGGACGGAGAATGCTACGTCTTCGACCGGAGGGTCTCGGTCGGCCACGGTCTTGCGCCTGGCGACAACACCGTGTGTGTGAACTGCGACAGGGTCGTCACGAAGGTCGAAACAGAGCTTGACGGATACGTCGAGGGAGTCTGCTGCTCGCGGTGCCATGACACGATCAGCGATGAGCGACGCGCACGGTTCACCGAGCGTCAACACCAGATTGAACTCGCCGCCCAGCGAGGAACTGCGCATCTCGGTCGGACGGCTGTAGCTGAGACCACCTGAGCCCCCGGCTCTCTCATTCTGTGGGCTCCAGAGCTTGTCAGACCCGTCACAGAACCCAGGGTACGAGGACGGGTCCATGATTTGGGTGAGGTAGCCTCGGGGTATGGACCAACATCACTATGCGGCGCGGCGCGCTGAATTCATGAAGCACATCGGCGATGCAATCGCCATCATTCCAGCCGGAACGGAACAGGTAAGGAACGACGATGTCGACCACGCCTTCCGTCAAGATTCCGACTTCTTCTTCCTGACCGGATTCAATGAACCAGACGCCGTCGCTGTCCTCGACGCCACAGCCGACAAGCCTTACACGCTGTTTGTGCGGCCTCGTGACGCTGAGATGGAGGCATGGAATGGGCTACGCGCCGGCGTCGACGGGGCTAGGGAGCGCTATCTCGCTGACGATTCACACCCTGTATCTGACCTCGCGGCGTCGTTGAGGCAACGGCTGGTAGGGCGTGCGAGTGTTTCGTACGGACTTGGGGACGCACGCCACGATGCGATGGTGGTTGGTGCTTTCAACGCTGGCCGGGCGTCGTCTGAGAGGACTGGCGCAGGAAGTCCAGCGACCATCATCGATCCGCGGCCGATTCTGTCTGAGATGCGCCTCTTCAAAACGGACGCCGAGATTGACGCGCTTCGCAAGGCGTGTCACATCAGCGCCGTAGCCCATGCAGAAGCGATGCGGTTCGCGGCACCAGGTCGCACGGAACGACAGGTGCAGGCTGCGATCGAATATGTCTTTGGAGCCATGGGAAGCGAGCGCATCGGGTACAGCTCGATCGTTGCTGGTGGCGAGAATGCGTGCATTCTTCACTACGTCGAGAACGATCAAGTGCTCAACAATGGTGAACTTCTCCTCATCGATGCCGGGGCCGAGTACCGACACTTCACCGCCGACATCACCCGAACCTTCCCCGTCAGCGGAACATTCTCGTCTCCCCAGCGTGCGGTCTACGAACTCGTGCTTGCTGCAGAACAAGAGATCATCTCGATGTGTCGCCCCGGTCTTGCCTACGGCGACATGCACCAGACGGCGTGTCGGATTCTTTCGGACGGTCTCGTCGACCTCGGCTTGCTACCTGGCACCGGAGAGGAAGCGCTTGCCAAGGGTTGGTACCGCGAGTTCTTCTTCCACGGGACAGGGCACTGGCTTGGAAGCGACGTCCACGACGCCGGCGCCTACCGGGTCGGTCGAACATCTAGACCACTCGAAGCCCGAATGGCGTTCACCGTCGAACCTGGCGTCTATGTCGCCAACCACAAGTCGACGATCTCACTGAGCGAAGCTGCGTACGACCCGGATGAGGTCATGTCGCTGACGATGGAGGTCGGCCTCTCCGCTGCAAAAGCAAAACTCGACGCAAGGAAAGAGGAGGCCGGAACACGGGAGCATCCGGTGCCTACGGAGTTCCTCGGCATTGGTGTGCGGATCGAAGACGACATCCTTGTTACCGACGACGGGCACGAGAACATGACCGCTGGAGTTCCCGTCAGCGCCGATGAGATTGAGGCGCTGTGCGCCGAGGAATCCTCCCTGCCGCTATTTGGCTAGACCCGCCTCAGGCAACACGGTGCGGAAGCGGCAGGTCTGAGAGACCAGCGATGAGGTTATCGGCAGCAAGGTCGGCCATCGCCACCCTGGTTCTCCACGTCGAAGAACCGATGTGGGGCACGATTGTGCAATTCGATAGGCCAACCAGGGGGTGACCTGGAGGGAGGGGCTCTGGGTCAGTGACGTCGAGTCCAGCGCACCGAATCAGTCCCGATGTCAGCGCCTCGTACAACGCATCAGTATCGACAACGGGCCCCCGTGCCACGTTCACGAAGTTTGCGGTGTCCTTCATTGCTTGAAACTCTGCGCGTCCAATGAGGTGTCTGGTCTGGTCGTTCAGGGCGACGCACACAACTACGTGATCTGCGATGCCGAGCATTTCATGGAGCGGAAGCCGCCGAGCACCAAACGCTGATTCGGCGTTTGGCTTCTCGCTACGGGAGGAATACACGACGTCCATGTTGAACCCGATCGACCTCCGTGCTACAGCTTCACCAATCCGACCCATCCCCACAATGCCAAGCGTCGTCCGAGCAATGTCATAGCCGAGGTCTCCGAGTGGATCCCATGGGCCCCAGTCACCATTGCGCACCTGATCGACGCCCTCGGTCATGCGCCGAGACGAGGCCATCAGCAACATCCACGCAACATCTGCCGTCGCATCGGTCAGAACGCCAGGTGTGTGACCGACCGCTATGCCACGTTTTGCACATGCATCGAGGTTGATGTTGTCTACGCCGACGGCCATGTTGGAAATGACCTTGAGCGAGGGGGCCAAGTCAAGCAGGGCCTCGTCAATCGGATCGGTAAGCATCGAGTACAGGCCTACAGCATCACGGATCTGTTCTTCGAGGGCGTCTCGGTCGATGCGGCGTTCCTCGGGCCACACCCATACATCTGCGACTTGATTCACCCTGTCAAGAGAGTCACCTGGCGGCTTGCGCGTGACCACGACCCTTGGCTTCATCGGTGACACTCCTCGTGCTCGTCGCTGTTGACGACGCTAGCGGAGCTTCAGTCGTCGGAGGTCATCTGCTTCCGGAGCTTGGCGATCGAACTCGATGCCATTCCAGCGTCAACACCGATACGCGGGAGCTTCGCCGAGTTCCGGCGGTAACGGCTCTCGACGACTTTCGGTTCGGCCGGTTCATCTGCATCGGCGGGGTCCGCCTTTGGCGGTGCAGGAACAGATGGCGAGTAATCGATGACAGCACGGGGAGCTGCCGCAGCCGGTGTTTCAGCGTCTGACCAGCCGTCTGAGGTTCTTGTCTGTTGAAGAGCTGCCATGGCTTCTCGTCGAATGGCGTCGATGCTGTCAGTCTCATGGCCGTTGCCAGCCGCCGTCGGCCAACCGTCCGTGCCAGTCCCTGCAGCTGGAACCGCGTAGAGCGCCCCACCTCCAGCAGCGGCCGTTGCCGCAGCCGAAGCCGAAGCCGCAACTTGGTGCTCCCGATCCGACACGGCACGTTCCCTGGCCGTGACCTCGGCTTCCCGGTCTGCCAGTTCGGCGGCCCGTATCTCGTCGGCATCGCCGGCGTCATCGTCGGCTGCCTCATCCCGAGCCTCTGCTGCGGCACGGAGTGCTGCTGCTGCTTCGGTCTCCATCCGATCCGCCTCGACCTTTGCGGCGGCCAGAATCTCTTCGGCGCGTTGCTCGGCTGCTGCGATCGACTCGTCCGATGCGGCGGACGCTTGGGCTTCCTCCATCATGCCCTGAGCCTCTTCGAGCTTCGCATCAGCCTCGGCAACAATGGCCGCAGCCTTCTCGTGCGCCTCAGCGATGGTGGATTCGGCTTCCTCACCAGCAGCGGTACCTGCGGCGGTGAGTTCGTTGAGCTCCTCGCGCTTCGCCTCAGCGGCAGCGACAATCGAGCCTGCCTTGTCTTCTGCTTCTTTGAGCATGGTCGCCGCACGCTCCTCGGCGGCAGCGTCTGACTCCTCGCGCTCTCTGACGGTCGCCTGCAGTTCCTCAACCTCAGCCATCGTTGAGGACCGAAGTTCAGCCATGTCGTCGCGCAATTCCTCGAGCTCAGCTTCGACCGCTGACTTCGCAGCGACAAGAGTCTTCTGCTCGGTCTCGATTTCGGCGGTGACCACTGCGAGCTGCTCTTTGAGATCCGAGAGTGTGTCTTCTGCCTCCGCAGCCTCGGCCTTTTTGACGGCAATCGCGGCGGTGATCTCCTGGAGCGTTCCCTCAACCGCGACCTGCTCGGCGGACAATTCCTCGTCGCGCTCTGCCACCTTGGCTTGTGCCTCAGCCAGAAGTGCTTCGGCCTCCGCCTTCTTCTGACTCGCTTCGTCTCGAAACTCCTGTGCCTCGTCGCGAAGCGCTTCGGCTCCGTCGCGGGCCGACGAAAGCGTGGATGCCGCTTCTGCTTCAGCCTTCTCGGCCATGTCAGCGAGTTGTTCAAGTTCGGCCTCGCGAAGCACGATCTCAGCACTCCTTGACTCAGCTGCCGATTCTGCGTTCTTGAGCAGAGCTTCAGCTTCCTCCTTGAGTGCTTCGGCCTCGGCCCTCGCATCTTCCAGAATGGCTGTGGCTGCCACCGCCGCCTTCGCCTCGGCCTCGACAACAGAGGAGTCTGATGCCTTGTCGGCAAGCTCGATCAGTTCCTGTGCTCGCACCTCGGCTTCGGCAACAATCGACTCTGCCTTCTCCTCGGCGCCTGTCGTAGCTTCTGTCGCTTCGGAAAGCTCCCTCTGGAGTCTCTCGCTAATGGATTTGGCTGCCTGTTCAGCTGAGGAGATGATGTCGTTTGCCTTGATCTGAGCTGCGGCAATGGCGAATGCGTCTGCACCGTCTGGTGACTTGACCTGCTGCTTGAGAATCTCAACTTCAGCGACAAGTCCGTCACGCTCGGCAATGAGTGCGTCGACTTCGGTCGAGTCGGTGGGATCGACGCGGGTCATGGTCTCGGCCTTCGCCTCGGCGTCCCTGACAATCTGAGCCGCCTGCGCCCTGGCCTTGGCAAGCACTTCCTCTGGCTCACCTGTCGCGCTTCCACCAAACTCGGCGTTCTGCTTGGCCTCTTCCTCGATCTGGGCGGCCTGTTTCCGCGCTCTCTCGAGTATCCGGTCCTTTGCGTCGAGGACGGCGGCTATGGCGGTGTCGACGGATTGGCTCTGCTCGTTCTTTAGCTTCCCAAGTTCGTACTCGGCCTGCTCGAGCCTGACCTTGGAATCCTGCGCCCTCAGACTGATGTCGCGGTATTGGTCATCAACCCGTCTGAGGTATTCGCGCACCTCGTCGCGGTCGTAACCTTTTCGACTTAGCGAGAAGTCGCGTTTGTCCAGTTCACCCGGACTGTCGTTGTTGATGATCGCCACGTGTTGACCTCGGAGGAGTTGCTTCTATGAGTCTGTCGGCGTTTCTCTCGCGACCCTTTATAGAAGAGTGTTCCAAGTCCAGAAAGGGTGCGTGCGACCCATTCCGGAAATCCGTCACTCCGGCAACGACATTTCGCCAGCCAAGTGTCGCGGCCAATCCGGGATTGTCAACCGTTAAACCGCCGCGGTAATCGACGGATCAAGCCCAGGGAACGTCGTGATGTACTCGGATCGTTCCGCCTTGAGCTTCGCAACCAGTTCTGAATACTCGTCAGCCCGCCCCTGAGCGGCGTACATCAGACGAGGTCGAAGGAGGTCGGGGTCATCGAATCCTTCGAGCTCCGCTGCAACGAAGTAGCCGAAGTCTGGATCTTCCTCCCACTCGATGGCACCCGTAACAAATCCCTCGATTACGGCGCTTGAGTGCCTGATCTTCACCTTCTTGGACCGCTCATCGCCTTCCGGCCCGCCGACCCGGCCGGTGTTCATCAGGTAGACCTCAAGATCAGGCATTGTGTCGAGAAGCTCGAGGAATCGATTTCCCATGAGCGCATCATTGTCAAAGAAGAACGGGTTCGTGCCTGGAACTCTGAGGCTCTTGCCTGCCTCCGCCTTACCGCCAGCGCTCGTGCCGATTGTCTCGCCAAGCATGAAATACGCCGCGGCTTGGTCGCGCTTTAGCTTGACCACCGCGGGGACGATTGTTTCATTCCGGTTAAGCAACATGATGTAGTTCGCTGGCGGCAGGTTGTTGGGGTCTCGATGGCGGATGTTTGCGAGCGGAAAGGTCGACCGCCCGTTCTTCGTGTCCGAGCCGTTGAAGAAATCAACCTTGCCTTCAGGTGACACCCATGTGTTCTCAATCCAGGCATCGCGTCGCGTTGTCCCACCGTAGATCGTCGGTTCGTCGTCGGGGTCTAGCCCGAATGTCTTTGCGAAACAGCCGTTCTCTGACGCGTAGACCTTGCCACCAGGGAACAGGGCATTGAAGTCATCCTGTACCGGGAGCGAACCGAGCTGTTGGCGGAACGTTGTTGTTGTCTTACCGGTCCCGGAGAGACCGAGCATCAGCGCGACTTTCTCTTCTCCGTTGACGCCAGGGAATGTCTTGAGGCCAGAGTGCAATGCGAGACCGCCCTGTTCGAAGACAAGGTGATTCCACATGCGGAGTCCCCCCATCTTGGACTCACCGAAGTAGTCAGACCCAAAGACGCGGGTGACATACGAGTCGTGGTCGACGAGGATCAGCCGATCGTCCGGCTTCCCTGGAGCGTTCAAACCTGGTGTGTAGATGACGGTGAATTCAGGCGTCCACTCATCATCCTTCGGGAAGTACAACTGCTGCTGCATCGCTGGAATGTTCGCCTGTGTTCGTTCCATGTACAGACGGCACCCTGTGCGGAACTTGGGATCGGGACCGATATAGCCCTCGATCAGGATCATGTCCTTGTCAGCGATGTAGGCGTCCTGTTTTGCTGACCATTCATCGAACTCGACCCTGGGCATCCGGTTCTTGTGGTTCTCAACCTCAGTGATGAAGAACGTGGAGCCGGCAAGTCTTGCTTTTACCGCCGCCTTGTAGTTGATGTTGTCGAACTCCGTGACCGTGATGTTCGACATGTACTCCAACACCCATGCACGCATCTCCTCCTGCGAAGGATTGACGGCGACGGATGCTGCTGACGGGAGTTCAAACTCCACTGGTCCTCCTCGACGAGTTACGCCGCAATGCTAAAGGAGCCAGGACTCGATGAGCCAATCGTGGCAAGAGCGAATCAGCCCGATGTCATGCAACGGTCACTTCATTGCTGAGATAGACATCCTGAATCGTGTTGAGCAAAGCGACGCCCTCGGCTCGTGGGCGTTGGAAGGCCTTGCGACCAGAGATTAGACCCATGCCTCCGGCCCGCTTGTTGATCACAGCGGTCGTGACCGCTTGCTCAAGATCTCCTGCGCCAGACGACGCACCACCAGAGTTGATGAGACCCTGACGACCCATGTAGTTGTTGACAACCTGCCACCGAGTCAGGTCGATTGGGTGATCGGTTGTCAGGTCTTCGTACACAGCCTTATGTGTCCGACCGAAACCGACAGCCCCATATCCGTTATTGGTTTCTGGCTGCTTCTGCTTGATGATGTCGGCCTGAATGGTCACACCGAGATGGTTCGCCTGTGCTGTGAGATCGGCAGCTGTCTCGTAGTTCGTCCCGTCAACGTTGAACTCGGAGTTTCGTACGTAGCACCAAAGGACGGTAAACATCCCGAGTTCGTGTGCTCTTTCGAATGATTCGGCGACCTCGACGATCTGCCGGTTCGACTCCTCTGAACCGAAGTAGATCGTTGCACCTACACCTGCGGCCCCGAGATTCCAGGCTTCATCGACTGAGCCGAACATGATCTGGTCGTGCGTTGCTGGGTATGTGAGAAGCTCATTGTGGTTCAGTTTCACGATGTACGGAATTCGGTGTGCGTACAAGCGAGAGGTAGCCGCAAGAACTCCAAACGTCGATGCGACAGCGTTGCAACCACCTTCAATTGCAAGTTCGACGATGTTGGCGGGATCGAAGTAGTCCGGGTTTGGAGCGAAGCTCGCGGCCGCCGAATGCTCGATTCCTTGGTCGACCGGCAGGATGGACACATAGCCAGTGCCGCCGAGCCTGCCGCCATCAAAGAGGGACTGGAGGCTCCGGATCGTCTGTGGATTGCGGTTCGACGATGTCACGACACGTTCAACAAAATCAGGCCCAGGCAGGTTGAGACGGTCCTTCGAAATCTTGGCTTCGTATGACAGCAGCGCGTCGGCTGACTCGCCGAGCAGTGACCGGATGTCCATCGAGTACTCCTTTGGTTCGGGTTACGACCCGAAGTTGCTTGCCTCATTATCGCCGGTCGTGGGCCGGGAGCGAATCTCAGGGGCCAATCGTTGCTCGCATCCAGTCTGCAAGGGCATTGCCCGCCTCGCCGGCACGGCCTACAAGCAATGCCTCCGCACCAAGCCAGTCACCGGTCTCGGGAAACGGGCAGCTCAAGTCGACGTAGATTTTGAGCTTCGGTTCGGTGCCGCTTGGTCTGGCGAGGACCCTGCCTTCAGAGCCGAGGTCAAGCTCGATCAGATTGGTCGAAGCAAGATACCGGGGACGACTCTCCGCACCTCCACGGAAGTCGGTGATGGCGACGACCGCCATCCCTCCAATCGATTCCGGTGGGCTCGATCGCAACGCAGCCATCGCCGATTCAATCTTCGCTGGTCCGTCGGCGCCCTCCATTCGTATCGACACCTGCGCCGAAGACGACACGCCGTAGCGCCGATAGAGATCGCCGAGGAGGTCGAGAACGGTCTGACCATTGGCTCTCGATTCGGCGGCCATCACGGCGAAGGCGAGGGCGGCAGAGATCCCGTCCTTATCGCGGACCGTGGTGCCGACCGAATACCCGAGGGCTTCTTCATACCCGAGCGCAAGGGAACCTCTACCGGCCTCTTCAAGATCGAGCGCTGCGTTCCAGATCCACTTGAAGCCCGTCAGGCTCCGATCCCATGACGCGCCATGCGCTGCAGCGATGTCGCCGAGAAGTGGCGAGGACACAACCGAGTTGACCACGGTGCGACCAGACGGATCGGCATCGTGGGAAAGCACGAACTCTGCAAGCAGACAACCGATCTGGTTCCCTGTGAGCGGACGCCAAACACCGCCAGGATCAGGCACAGAAACAGCAAGCCGATCTGTGTCTGGGTCATTGGCGATCACGAGGTCGGCGTCGGTCGCCGAGGCAAGTTCGTGGGCAAGGTCGAGGGCGCCAGGTTCCTCTGGATTCGGAAACGAAACGGTTGGGAAGGTGCCGTCGGGTGCGAACTGCCGAGCTACGGGTGTCACGTATGCGAATCCGAACCGTCGAAGCGCGTCGGTCACGAACCGACCCCCCACCCCGTGCATCGCTGTATACACGATCGACAGCGAACGGTCCCCGGTGACCGGGGGTAGTGATGCCGCAATGTCTCGAAGGTAGGACTCAAAGAGTTCACCATCAATAGCCGATGCCAAGGGATCCGAATACGGTTCCGATGACCTCGGGACCTCATTCGCAGGACCAACGAGGCTGATTTCGGCGGCAATCGATCTATCCGTCGGTGGAACGATTTGGACACCGTTCTGGGCGTAGACCTTGTATCCGTTGTCGGCCGGCGGGTTGTGGCTTGCAGTAATGACGATCGAGGCACATGCGCCCATCTTCAACCCGGCATATGCAACAAGCGGGGTAGGTGTCGGGTCGGTGAAGTATCGAACCCTGAAGCCAGCAGCAACAAGGACACCAACCGTGTCGGCCATGAAGGAATCGGATGATGGCCGGGCGTCACGGCCGATAGCGATCAGCCTTGCCTCAGGTGGGGTCGCTGCAACGAGGTGTGCAGCGAGACCGGCGGTCGTCCGAATAACAACGGCGCGGTTCATCCGGTTGGAACCGCCTTCGACGACTCCGCGGATACCGGCAGTGCCAAAAGAGAGCGCGCCGTCCATCCTGTCGGATAGCTCGTCAAACCGGCCAGCGTCGAGGAGCCCTGAGAGTTCGGCCCTGGTAGCGGAGTCCGGGTCCGACGCAATCCAGTCGCGGGTCAAACGCTCAATGTCAGTCATGGTGCAGAGGCTACAAGGCGACGCTGCCGTTCAATCAACGTCCGCATTGGACTGAGCCCGGGACCTGTATTCGTCGTAGATCTCGCCGCTCTTGTGGCGCCGGTAGTCATACACGACCCAGGTTCTCGCAAGGTGATCGTGCCATGCTTGGCGCTCATCATCGATAATGACCCAGCCGTAACCGACCCAAAACGCGAGTGCGGAGAGGCCGTAGCCGAGGAACCGAATGATCGACCGACCAATCGTCGGTGGCCGCCCGTCAACCCCGATGACCTTCAAACCCATGAACCACTTGCCGACTGTCCTGCCGGTAAGTGACCAGAACATCGTGTAGTACAGACCAATGATGAACGGGGTCAAGAAGACGTAGATGACGGTCATGTCGACGGGAGGACTCAGCCCCATCCTCTCGATCGCACTATCCATCAGCGATGCAATCAGACCGCCGACGACCACGATGCCTGCGACGAGCGCGAGGTCAAGTGCATAGGCGATCAGACGTGAGATGAAACCCGCCGATCGGTCCTGCAGGATATGAAATTCGTCTCGACTCATTCGATGCTCTCGACCGGCACAGGAGGTAGCCCTCGCTTCTCGCGACCGAGAAGCCGTCTGATGATGCCCTCGGTCAGGCCGTCAGCAGCGGCACCGGTCTCTCTGATTTCCCGAACGGCCGACCCTGTGATTCCCAAGGTCTGCTCGCGCACAAGTTCGCCGAGTTCATCGGACTTTCCGATGTATCCCATAATGCCGTCGACTGATTGCTCGAACGCCTGCACGGCAAGCACACGACCACGGGCGTACTCCGCGGTGCCGACCGATGAGAGCCGCTCGCGCTCCTCAGAAATCGCCGTGATCAGCGGTTCTGCGAGACCTTCAACGAACGCCGCTATGCCCGTCGCCCGCGCGAGGTACGCACCGGTGTCCCACACGACGCCCGCGGTTCGTGCCACCGGGTACGTGACACGCTCTGTTGACGCGGTCATAGACCGTGCTTGGGCTGGAAGCTCGGAAACCCAACCGAGCACGGCCATCACGGTCGGATCTGCATGGATCGGACCAACCTGGGTTGAGTCCGGATCGACGTCGGCGTCCTCCAGAGCATCGGACAGCTTCATGAGACGATCAAAACCCTCACCGATGCCACCAGCAACGAGGCGGACAATTGTCCTGTGCGCAGCGTCGGTCCGAGGGAGCATTTCTCCGGCCTGGGGCGGTGTGGATGTCATGTCAGGACATTACCTGACGTTGCCTACAGCAGAAACCTGATGGCCGCCAGTGCGTGACCCCGGATATACTCGCAAGCCGTAGCCAGTCCACCTCGATACAATGTCGGCGTCCCGCCCCCATCGTCCAGAGGCCTAGGACTCCGCCCTTTCAAGGCGGCAACGGGGATTCGAATTCCCCTGGGGGCACAACGCGGGGGCGTGGTGAAGTCTGGAGTTCACGCCGGCCTGTCAAGCCGGAGGTCGCGGGTTCAAATCCCGTCGCTCCCGCCAGTTACAACGCGTTGCCTTCTGCCCGATGTTTTCATCGGGCAGAAGTGCAAAGCGCTTGGTCAGGTAGCTCAGTTGGTAGAGCACCGGTCTGAAAAACCGGGGGTCGGCGGTTCGAGCCCGCCCCTGACCACCACTCTTGAACCCATGCAATGAACGGGTTACGCCGCGCAGCGTTCGCGCTGACAGCGCTAGCCGGGATTGCCGTCCTGACGACACCAATCCGCTGGCGCTGGTCGGGACTCGTCCTTCGAGGGATCACACCGTCACTCTCGAATCAAGAGATTCCAATAGCACCAATCCCTTGGCTCGCATTCGCTTTCGTGCTCTGGCGCGGGCTGCTCGACGAACCAACAACGCCTCCCGACTCCGAACCAACCTGAAACGGGCCCGCGCCTGCATGCGGCCCTCATGCGCCCATATGCGCCGATATGGGCGGCTATTTCACCACGGAGCCGCATCGCTTGGTTCGCTGCAAACCTATCAGAGTGAGGCGCACTCACGTGAGTGAAATGGCTGTCTACGCATACAATGTCCCGATGTTCAAGCGGGGGCCCTGCGTGCCCGCAGTGGTGGCCCACATCGACGACGGGCCGTCGACGTGATACTGAGTAGGGAGTGCTCCAAGCAATGACGGAACCACGAATCTTGGCAATCGGCAGATTGCAGTCAACCTTGGACGTCTTGGTGGAAGAGTGGGAGAGGTATGGCAGAAGCGTCACTGCCAGCAATTCGAAGGATCGAATCAAGGAAATAATCGAGACCGATTCAATCGATTTTGTCGTCATTGGAGGAGGATTGCCCGACGACAAGAGAGACGAAATGGTGGAATACATCGCT
>Ga0070726_10002074_pt1 | contig 18649 bp, 17 predicted proteins | sample tdAd471_FD_67275 | JGI IMG/M metagenome (GOLD analysis project Ga0070726, IMG submission 67275) | Marine sediment microbial communities from the Atlantic coast under amendment with organic carbon and nitrate - tdAd47.1 | ecosystem: Environmental > Aquatic > Marine > Coastal > Sediment | place... | reverse complement strand
CTTTCAAATAAACGGGTTCTGCCATGCATCTCCACGAGTATCAAGCCAAACAACTGTTCGCAGACTATGGCGTTGCGGTTCCCAAAGGTCGTATGGTCGAATCCATACAGGATGCTGCAGCGGCGGCCAAGGTGCTGGGTGGCGAGCGCTGGGTGGTGAAGGCCCAGGTTCACGCCGGCGGGCGGGGTAAAGGCGGCGGCGTTAAGCTGGTTGAAGGCGTCGAGGCGGTTGAAAAAACGGCCAATGCCTTACTGGGATCGAATCTGCGTACCCGGCAGACCGGCAGCCAGGGTCTGCCGGTACATCGTCTGCTGATTGAAGGCACGGTTGAAATCGAACGCGAACTCTATCTGGGTATGCTGGTCGACAGGGCGCGGGAGCAGGTCATGGTCATGGCGTCTGCATCCGGTGGTATGGATATCGAAGAAGTCGCAGCGCAGGACCCGCGCGCTATTCTCACCGAAGCCGTCCATCCCGCCGTTGGCCTGCAGGCGTACCAATGCCGTAATCTGGCCTTCGGTGTGGGACTGGTGGGCGACCAGATCAGGGCTTTCACCCGTTTACTGGGTGGTCTGTACCGTCTGTTTGAGCAACGGGATGCCAGCCTGGTGGAAATCAACCCGCTGGTTGTCACGGTGTCCGGCGATCTGCTGGCGCTGGATGCCAAGCTGGATATCGATGACAACGCCTTGTACCGGCACCCGGATATCAACGATTTACGCGACCCCAGCCAGGAAGACGAAAAAGAACGCAGCGCCGGTGAACATGGGCTTAACTACATCACCCTGGACGGAGACATCGCCTGCATGGTGAATGGCGCAGGCCTGGCCATGGCAACCATGGACCTGATCAAGCTGCACGGCGGCGAACCTGCGAATTTTCTCGACGTCGGCGGTGGCGCTACCGCTGAACGGGTCGCCGAGGCCTTCAAGCTGATCCTGGCGGACACCAAGGTTCGCGCTATTCTGGTCAACATTTTCGGTGGCATCGTGCGCTGTGACCTGATCGCCGAGGGCATCATACAGGCGGTGCAGGACGTGGGTGTGGATCTGCCGGTGGTGGTGCGCCTGGAAGGCACCAACCGGGATAAAGGTAAAGCGCTGCTGGCGGCTTCCGGCTTGAGTATTGTTGCCGCCGAAGGCTTCACGGACGCCGCCCGGAAAGTCGTACAGGCCAGCCGGGAGTCAGCCGCATGAGCATCCTGGTTGATCAGCACACCCGGGTGATTTGCCAGGGATTCACCGGCAAGCAGGGCACCTTCCATTCCGAGCAGGCACTGGCCTACGGCACACAACTGGTGGGCGGGGTCACGCCCGGCAAAGGCGGACAGAAACATCTGGATTTACCGGTATTCGATACCGTGCGCGACGCGGTGGATGGCACCGGCGCCCATGCCAGCATGATTTATGTCCCGGCGGCTTTTGCCGCGGACGCGATACTCGAAGCGGCGGACGCCGGCATCGCGCTCATTATCTGCATATCCGAAGGCATTCCGGTGATGGATATGCTGAGGGTGAAAGCCGCGTTGTCCGGCAGCGGCGCCAGTCTGATTGGTCCCAACTGCCCGGGCATCATCACACCGGGCGCCTGCAAAGTCGGTATTATGCCGGGCGCCATACACAAGCCGGGCACAATAGGTATTGTGTCGCGATCCGGTACGCTGACCTATGAGGCGGTCCATCAGACCACTTTGGCGGGCCTGGGGCAGAGTACCTGTGTCGGAATCGGCGGAGATCCGATTCACGGGCTGGATTTTATCGACTGTCTTCGGCGGTTCGAGAGCGACCCCGGCACCGAGGGTGTCATTATGGTGGGCGAGATCGGCGGCAGCGCTGAAGAGGAAGCAGCCGACTTTATACGGGATCACATGAACAAACCGGTGGTCGCCTACATTGCCGGGGTCACCGCGCCAGCCGGTAAACGCATGGGGCACGCGGGTGCGATTATCAGTGGTGGCAAGGGTACAGCCGAGGCAAAGTTTGCAGCGCTGGAGCAGGCCGGTGTCGCGGTTGTCCGTTCGCCGGCGGATATGGGTGTGCGCATGCACGAAGTGCTGGCGGCTTCATGAAGGGACGCTGGCATGCCGGCTGATTTACGACCCGAGCGGGCTGTGTTGCGTCTGGTGATGGCGCAATGTAATTTGCTGGTCGGAGATATTCCCGCCAATACCGAGCTGGTTATCGAATCCGCACACCGCGCACGCGATGCACTGGGTGCCGACCTGATCGTTTTTTCCGAACTGACACTGACCGGTTATCCGCCCGAGGATTTATTGTTACATCCGGGTCTGCAGGAACTGGTGGACGCCGGTTTAGCCAGGATTAGATCCGAGGTGACGGGTATTCACGTACTGGTCGGCCACCCGGAACAGACGCCTGAAGGCCGTTACAATGCGGCTTCGCTGATCCGCGATGCCCGGGTGGTTGCGCGCTGTCGCAAGCATCATCTGCCCAACTACAGTGTGTTTGACGAAAAACGCTACTTTGTTGCCGGTGACGGCTTCAGTGTCGCGGATGTGGCCGGTGTGCCGGTAGCTGTGACCATCTGTGAAGATATCTGGACGCCGGAGTCTGCCCGGGCCGCAGCTGACGCGGGCGCCAGGCTGCTGGTGAATCTGAATGCATCACCCTTCCATACCGGCAAGGGCAACGAGCGCGAAGCCGTGGTCGCCATGCGCGTGGAAGAAACGGCGTGCCCTGCTGTCTACGTCAATATGGTGGGCGGGCAGGATGAGCTGGTTTTCGATGGTGGATCCTTCGTGCTGGATCAATCCGCAACCACGGTCGTGCGTGCACCGGCCTACCAGCAGGGCCTTTATCCGGTCGATTTCGAAATTGCACAGGGAGAGCTCAGGCCCATAGCCGGGGAGGTAACGCCACACGACGATGAACTGGCCAGTATCTATAAGGCTCTGGTACTCGGGGTGCGTGATTACATTGACAAGAATGGTTTTAACGGCGTGGTCATTGGTCTGTCTGGTGGCGTTGATTCTGCCCTGACTCTGGCCATTGCTGTCGATGCCATTGGCGCCGAGCGCGTGGAAGCGGTGATGATGCCATCGTGCTATACCGTCGATATGAGCCTGGAAGACGCCCGCGCTGAAGCGCAGGCGCTGGCGGTGGATTACCGCGAGATTCCCATCGAGCAACCGTTTGAGGCTTTCCTGGAGACCCTGTCCGACGTATTTGCCGGTACCGAACGGGATGTGACGGAAGAAAACATCCAGGCACGATGCCGGGGGGTGATTCTGATGGCGCTGTCCAACAAGCAGGGTCGAATGGTCCTGACCACCGGTAACAAGAGCGAAATGTCGGTGGGCTATGCCACTCTGTATGGGGACATGGCAGGCGGTTTTGCGCCTATCAAGGATGTGCCCAAACTGCTGGTGTATAGTTTGTGTCAGTACCGTAATTCGATAGCGCCGGTTATTCCGCAGCGTGTGCTGGAGCGACCGCCGTCTGCGGAACTGGCGCCGGATCAGAAAGACGAGGATTCCTTGCCGCCGTATTCGATTCTGGATCCGATCCTGCAGGGTTATATCGAGCAGGATCTGAGTATCGAAGAGCTGATCAAACGCGGTTTTGACGAAGTGACGGTGTGCCGTATTGCCACTCTCGTGGATCGCAATGAATACAAACGCCGTCAGGCGCCGCCCGGAATCCGCATTACCCAGCGCGCCTTCGGCCGCGATCGGCGCTACCCCATTACATCGGGGTTTTTAACGGCTCAGCTGCGCAGCCAGGGGCGTTGCCGGCGCTGACTGTGCTCGATTCTTGTGCCCGGTTTTAGTATCGTTATTAACCTGGCAACAAATACCCGGCGCAGGAGCGCCGTCCTTCGGCGCGATATCGCGGCCGGGAGGCCGCTCCTACGTTGTAGGTTTAATTGCCAGTTTAATAGTAACTGGCGCACGCCTGAGTAAGCGATAAAACAAACATCAACAAGGGAACGACCCATGAAAAAAGTCGAAGCCGTTATCAAGCCGTTTAAACTGGATGATGTGCGCGAAGCGCTGTCAGAGATTGGTATTAAGGGCATGACTGCCATCGAGGTTAAAGGTTTCGGCCGGCAGAAGGGGCATACCGAGCTGTATCGCGGCGCGGAATATGTGGTGGATTTTCTGCCCAAGGTAAAGCTCGAAATTGTCGTCAAGGAGGATGACCTCGAACGCTGTATCGAAGCAATCACCAACGCGGCGCGGACCGGCAAAATCGGTGATGGCAAAATATTCGTTACCTCGGTAGAGAAGGTGGTTCGTATTCGAACCGGCGAAACCGATAATGATGCAATCTGACGCACTGTCCCCGTTCCCTGCAGAGGGTGCTGTAATGGATCCTAACTGATTGATTATAAATTAATATCTCGTTGCGCGCCTGAGCGTCAGGCTGCGCAGAACCGACTTTTGAGACCGCGCGCCTGCGGTTTGTTTATTTGTCCGCATCCCTGATGGCGGGAGGATTCAAATCCAGCACCCGCTGTACATCATGGGCCAGATCCGTCATGCCCATTTCGGTATAAGCCTGCACCAGCACCTGCAAAGCATCCTGTGCCGCCGGTGTGCGCTGATAATTCTCGATAACATACTTGGCGCGATTGGCCGCAGCCACGTAGGCGCCGCGTTTTATGTAGTAATTGGCGACGTTGATTTCGTATCGGGCCAGCTGGTTGTGCAGAAAAACCAGCCGTTCCCTGGCGTCGTCGGCATAGCGGCTGTCGGGGAATTTTTTCACCAACTGGGTAAAATCATTGAAGGAGTCGCGCAGCGCCCGGGTGTCCCGCTCGGAAGGTTTGCGCGGCGCCACACGGTCAACCAGATTGGCGCCACGGGTATAGTTGACCAGCCCTTTCAGGTAGTAGGCATAGTCCAGGTGGGGGCTGCCCGGGTTGTTACGAATGAAACGGTCGGCAGTAGCGATGGAGGAGTCCGGCTCGTCGAATTTGTAGTAAGCATAGGCGATCTCCAGCTGGGCCTGCTGGGCATATTTGCCGAATGGGAAGCGAACTTCCAGTTTTTCGAAGGTATTGATCGCTGTTTCATAATCACCCGAGTCAAGTGCTGTCTTGGCACGGCGATAGAGTTCGTCGGCGGGTAAGGAATCCAGCTCATCCTCGGATGTGGTCGCACAACCGAGGGTGAACAAAATTGTCAATAAAGGTATAAGGCGTAACCAGCGCATCAGCCTGTGTATCCGATTTCTATCGAGAAAATGAAATTGTAAGGCGGCTTGTCCCTTAATACTATGTCTGAACAGATTCATCTAACCGGACAGATTCCGGAAACATCGGCTGGTCGCCGTCTCGATCAGGTGCTTGCGGAGCTGTTCCCGAGCTTTTCGCGCAGCCGTCTGCAGCAATGGATAAAGGCGGGCAAGGTGCTGTTGAACCAGCAGCCGGTTATAGCCAGGTACCGGGTGGCGGGTGGCGAGCAGGTCGAAATACGCGCGCAGTTGCAGCGGCAGACCGAGGTGCGGCCACAGGATATTCCGCTCGATATCCGCTTCCAGGACAAGCATCTGCTGGTTTTGAACAAACCGGCCGGACTGGTGGTGCATCCCGCCGCCGGAAATCCGGATGGCACCCTGCAGAATGCCCTGCTGCACTATGATCCCGAGCTGGCTGCGTTACCGCGAGCAGGCATCGTGCACCGTCTCGATAAGGATACCAGCGGTCTGATGGTGGTGGCGCGCAGCCTGGGCGCACACAAGTCGCTGGTCGAACAGCTGCAGGCGCGCAGTGTAAAGCGGGAATACCTGGCGCTGGTGCAGTCAGTGCTGGCGGCTGGCGGAACGGTCGATGCGCCGATTGGCCGCCATCCGCGCGACCGCCTGCGTATGGCGGTGGTGGAATCCGGCAAACCGGCCGTCACGCATTATCGGGTCCTGGAACGGTTTGCCGCCCATACCCTGGTGCAGGCCCAACTGGAGACCGGACGGACCCACCAGATCCGGGTGCATATGGCCCATATCCGCTGTCCACTGGTGGGTGACCCCCTGTATGGCGGACGTCCGCGGTTGCCGCGCGGCGCCTCAGCGGATTTGCGGGAGGCTATCAGCGCTTTTCGCCGCCAGGCCCTGCACGCCCAGCGTCTGCAACTGATTCATCCCGCGACTGGTGAGGCTGTCGGCTGGGAGGCGGAAATCCCAAAAGATTACAGACAATTGCTTGCGGTATTGAGAAGCGGATGATTTATCCTGACTGGCCCGCAACGACGCATGTAAAAGCCGTGACGACAACTCGCAATGCGGGTGTCAGCGAAGGCCCTTACGACAGCTTGAACCTGGCGGATCATGTCGGTGATGATGCGGATGCCGTGCGGCGGAATCGTTTATCCATCCAGCACCAGCTGAACCTGCCAGGGCGGCCGGTCTGGTTGAACCAGGTACATGGTGACAGAGCGGTGGATGCTGCCGACGCTGGCGAACGCCCGTCTGCCGATGCCGGTTTTACCGATCAGACCCATGTGGTGTGTGCGGTGCTGACGGCGGATTGCCTGCCGGTACTGTTTTGTGATCGCAGCGGAACACGGGTTGCCGCGGCTCATGCCGGCTGGCGGGGTTTGGCCGGTGGCGTTCTGGAGAGCACTGTGCGGGCGCTCGATACAGAGCCCGGGCAACTGATGGCCTGGTTCGGCCCCGCCATCGGACCGGGTGCCTTTGAGGTGGGCGGGGAGGTGCGCCAGGTCTTTGTCGAGCAGCACGCCGAGGCTGCCGGGGCTTTCCTGGCCCGGCCACACGGACATTGGTTGGCGGACCTGTATCAGCTGGCGCGGATTCGGCTGCTGGCAAGCGGCGTCACTGCGCTCTACGGTGGGGGTTACTGTACCTTTGCGGATCGTCAACGCTTTTATTCCTATCGGCGTGATGGCCTGACCGGGCGCATGGCATCGTTGATCTGGCTGGTGTGATCGTGGCCAGGTGGTGCCGAGTTTCTATGGGTGGTTTCAGGTACTCTGACCCCTCGAAACTCACTGCGGTATACTTGTGAATTTTAACGCCATTATAAATTCGGAACTTTGATGCCGCTGCTGATCTGGATTCTGCTGTTCTGTCTGCTGGGCGGTGTACTCAGCGTTGTCGCTGCGGCTGTGTTTTTACTGCTGCCGGAAGCCTTGCGTACCCGCCTGTTACCGCATGCGGTCAGCTTTGCCATCGGTGCGTTATTGGGGGCCGCCTTGCTGGGGTTGCTGCCGCATGCGCTCGAAGCGGTTGGCGGTAACGATTTTCACAGCATTACAGGCGCCGTGCTGCTGGGTCTGTTCGGTTTTTTCCTGCTGGAAAAACTGGTGCTTTGGCGCCATTGCCACCAGGAGCACTGTGAAGTTCACGTGCCCGAGGATCACGACCACAACCAGCCGGCTGCCGCTACCCTGATTCTGATTGGCGACGGGCTGCATAACTTTATCGACGGTGTGTTAATTGGTGCTGCATTCCTGACCGATATCCACCTCGGTGTGGTCACCAGTCTGGCGGTTGCCGCTCACGAAATTCCGCAGGAAGTGGGTGATTTTGCTGTCCTGCTGCACAGCGGTTTCAGTACCGGCCGGGCATTTTTGTTTAACGTCATAGCCAGCCTGACTACCGTGATCGGCGGTGTCCTGGCCTATTTCGGCTTAATGAATCTGGAGCCTGCATTGCCCTACATACTGGCCATTGCGGCCTCCAGCTTTATCTATATCGCTGTTGCTGATCTGATTCCGGGGCTGCACAAACGCGTTGAATTCAGCGCGACACTTAAACAGATAGCGCTGATCGGTCTGGGTGTCGGGCTCATCTATGTCACGCATTCTACCCTGCATGCCTGATCTGCGCTGCGGAGATAATTGCAACGGGCTGTAGTGCCTAAGTCAGCCGACATAAGCTTTCGGGACCGTCGGCCGCAGGGATGCGGCCGTCGAGCGTACAGGGATGTATTCATAGCGAGTCCCGAAAGCTTATGTCGGCTGACTTAGGCACGCTTTATTAACCCGCCACATTTAACGCTGGATGTTCCGCAGCGGCTGATGTGCCCGCTTGGTGAGGTGTCGGCAGCAGGGATGCTGCCGTCAAGCCTCCATGGATGGATTCACAGCATCCTCGCCAAGCGGGTATATCAGCGGCCCATATGGATATAGTTGATAACCTCGTTAATAGTGAGTTGTAAGCGCGATCCCCCGACCGCGATGAATAACACGCTTGCACCCCTGGCGATTCCCTGACTATAGTGGAGCCTGTTGTATAGATCGGGGGAACCCCATGTCGAACTGGTACATGTTGACGCTGGTAGGCCGGGATCAACCCGGTATTGTGGCCAAGGTCACTACTGCTTTGTTCGAGGCAGGCAGTAACCTGGGTGAAACTTCCATGATTCGCCTGGGCGAATATTTCACGGTCATGATGATGGTGCAAAGCGATGCCGGCGACGACGCGCTGCGCCGTGTGTTGCAGCCGGTGGTCGATACGCTGGGGCTGGTTCTTCATATCGACGCCATCGACGGTAGCCTGCATCATCGCGCCATCCCGGATGTCTGTATCCTGGTACACGGCGCCGACCGTACCGGCATCGTCTCGCAGGTGACCAGCAGAGCCGCACAGGCCGGTTTGAATATTCTCGACCTGGCGTCGGATGTCGGTGGTACCGAGTCTGACCCGATTTACATTCTGCAGATCGAAGGTATGGCGACACAGGGTGTGGAGTCGATAGAAAAGGCGCTGGCACCGTTGCAGGCTGACGGTGTCAAGGTCGACGTGCGTCCGATCGAAACGCTTATCGGGTGACGCATGGCCGTACTGGAAATCCTGACCAATCCTGACGATCGCCTGCGCCAGGTTTCCGAACCTGTCGAACATTTCGACGCTGCCTTACAGGCGCGTATCGACGACTTGGAGGAAACCCGCCTGGCGGGGCCGGGCGCGGTGGGTATTGCCGCTCCACAGGTGGCCTGGTTTCAACGCGTTCTGATCGTTGATGTTTCGGGCCGCGAGAAGACCAGAAACCACGGTCACCTGATTCTGGTGAATGCCGAAATTACCGAGTGGGACGGTTTTGCCGTCGGCCGCGAGGGTTGTCTTTCGGTCCCTGATTACACGGGTAACGTGGTGCGCGCCGAGCGTATCCAGCTTGACGCGCTAGACCGCGACGGCAATGCGCTTTGTTTTGAGATGGAAGGCTTCGAAGCGCGTGCTGTTCAGCACGAAATGGATCACCTCGACGGCCTGCTGTTCCTCGATCGCCTGGTCAGCCGGCGCCAGGACCTGTTCCAGCGCAAGGTGTACAAGTAGACAGAATTTTGTCGCCTTGCTTGAAATTCCCCACGGAACCACCCATATATTACCCAGCTAATACATTATTCGGGGAGACTCCTTGTTATGCGAATGGATAAACTGACGTCCAAGTTCCAGATGGCGCTGGCCGATGCGCAGAGTCTGGCGGTGGGCCGGGATCATAACTATATCGAGCCGGTTCATGTCATGGTGGCGTTACTGGACCAGGAGGGCGGTACTGTCCGTCATCTGTTGACCCAGGCCAACGTCAACACCAACATGTTGCGTTCCCAGTTAGGCGAACAGATGGATCGCCTGCCGGTGGTGGAAGGCACCTCGGGTGAGGTGCATATCTCCAATGATTTGACCCGTCTGTTGAACCTTACCGACAAGCTGGCGCAGAAACGCAAGGACCAGTACATCTCGTCCGAATTGTTTGCCCTCGCGGCAGTCGAGGACAAGGGCGAGCTTGGCGATTTACTGCGCAGGGCCGGGGCCAGCAGGGGCCTGATCGAACAGGCGATTGAAAAGATGCGTGGTGGCCAGAATGTCGATGACCCCAACGCCGAAGACCAGCGTCAGGCGCTGGAAAAATACACCATTGACCTCACGGAACGCGCCGAACAAGGCAAACTGGACCCGGTGATCGGTCGCGATGACGAAATCCGTCGTACCATTCAGGTGCTTCAGCGCCGGACCAAAAACAACCCGGTCCTGATCGGCGAACCCGGTGTGGGCAAGACAGCGATTGTCGAAGGTCTGGCGCAACGCATCGTTAACGGTGAAGTGCCGGAGGGGATCAAGGGTAAACGCCTGCTGAGCCTCGATATGGGTGCGCTGATCGCCGGTGCAAAATACCGCGGTGAGTTCGAGGAACGTCTTAAAGCGGTACTCAAGGATCTTTCCAAACAGGAAGGCCAGATCATCCTGTTCATCGACGAGTTGCATACCATGGTCGGCGCCGGCAAAGCCGAAGGCGCCATGGATGCGGGTAATATGCTGAAACCGGCGCTGGCCCGTGGCGAACTGCATTGTGTCGGCGCAACCACACTGGATGAATACCGCAAGTACCTCGAAAAGGATGCCGCACTGGAGCGTCGTTTCCAGAAAGTGCTGGTCGGCGAACCCACGGTTGAAGATACCATCGCTATTCTGCGCGGCCTTAAAGAGCGTTATGAGGTCCACCACGGTGTGGATATCACCGATCCGGCGATTGTAGCGGCGGCGACCCTGTCAACCCGTTACATCACCGACCGCCAGCTGCCGGACAAGGCCATCGACCTGATCGATGAGGCCGCCAGCCGGATTCGCATGGAAATCGATTCCAAGCCGGAACAGTTGGATCGGCTGGAGCGGCGCCTGATCCAGTTGAAGATCGAACGCGAGGCCTTGCAGAAGGAAAGTGACGAGGCGTCGGTGAAACGCCTGGGTAATCTTCAGGAAGAAATCGATGTTCTGGAACGCGAATTCTCCGATCTGGAGGAAATCTGGAAATCCGAGAAAGCCGCGGTGCAGGGTGCGTCCCACGTTAAGGAAGAACTGGAGCGTGCGCGCATGGAGCTGGAAACGGCGCAACGCGCCGGTGATCTGGCGCGCGCCGGTGAATTGCAGTACGGACGGATCCCGGAACTGGAAAAACAGCTGGATATGGCTGCCCAGGCGGAAATGCAGGAGATGAAACTGCTGCGCAACAAGGTGACCGACGAAGAGATTGCTGAGGTGGTGTCCAAGTGGACCGGTATCCCGGTGTCCAAAATGCTGGAAGGTGAGCGCGACAAACTGCTGCGCATGGAGCAGGAAATAGAAAAACGCGTCGTCGGGCAGGGCGAAGCGGTGAAGGCGGTGTCCGACGCTATTCGCCGTTCACGTGCCGGTTTGTCCGATCCCAGCCGTCCCAATGGGTCGTTTCTGTTCCTGGGACCGACCGGTGTGGGTAAAACCGAGCTGACCAAGGCCCTGGCGGAGTTCCTGTTTGACACCGAAGAGGCCATGGTGCGCATCGATATGTCCGAATTCATGGAAAAACACTCGGTGGCGCGCCTGATCGGTGCGCCACCGGGCTATGTAGGCTATGAGGAAGGGGGGTATTTGACCGAGGCCGTCAGGCGTAAACCCTACTCGGTCATTCTCATGGACGAAGTCGAGAAAGCTCACCCGGATGTGTTCAATGTCCTGCTGCAGGTACTGGACGATGGCCGCTTGACCGACGGTCAGGGACGCACTGTCGATTTCCGCAATTCGGTGATTGTGATGACGTCCAATCTGGGTAGTCAGCAGATCCAGGAGCTGGCCGGAGAAGAGAACTACGATCGTATGAAGAGCGCGGTGATGGACGTGGTCGGTGCCCATTTCCGGCCTGAATTCATCAACCGTATCGACGAAGCGGTGGTATTCCACCCGCTGGGCCGCGAGCAGATTCGCTCCATCACCACCATTCAGATCGGTTATCTGCGCAAACGCCTGGCGGAGCGGGAACTCGGGCTGGAACTGTCCGAAGCGGCGCTGGATCGGTTGGGTGAGGCCGGTTTCGATCCGGTGTACGGTGCACGGCCGCTCAAGCGGGCGATTCAGCAGCAGCTGGAGAATCCGCTGGCGCAGCAGATCCTGGCCGGACGTTTCCACCCCGGGCAGGTCATCCAGGTTGATGTGGATGCTGGCCAACTGTTGTTCCGCGACCGGGGAGCGCAAGCCAGCGCAGCTTGAAAGGCGTTTTTTTTCAACGCGAAAGGGCGGGCGCTGGCCCGCCCTTTTTGACCTGTGCACGAACTTTCAACTTGAAGGGCGGATGGTGAATCCGTAGTATGGCCCGGTATTTGGTCTTGGGAGCCTGCGTTCGACCGGTTGCCGGCCAAAACAAGAATATTCAGGAGGAGGAGTGATGATTTCAAAAAAAGCCCTCGGGGTTGTGCTGATCATTTCCAGTGCGCCGATCGCATCCCCGTTGATGGCAGCGAAAGGGTTCAATTACAGCTTTGTCGATGCCGGCTATCAGTATACGAGCGGCGATCCTGAGAATTTCAAAGTGGGTCTGTTAAACGCGTCGTTTGGTGCATTCGACTACGTTGCCCTGCGTGCCGGTTTCCAGCGTGGCACGATCGAGGACTACCCACCCGCTAAAGATGGCAGCGATCCGGATTTCACCGAGTTTCAGGCCGGGGTGAGGGGACACTATCCCCTGATGAAGAAGAAGCTCGATATGTTCGGCACCGGCACCTGGTTCTACAACAGCATCAACAGCAATTCCAGCGGCGTTTCTTCCATCAGTGAAGGGGGAGGGCTCGCCGACCTCGGCGTGCGCTTCCAGGCCACCAAGAAGTGGGAACTCGATGCTGCCGTCGAGTACCGCTCGGGCGATTACAGCGGCACTTTCGGGGTAGTCGAGTCAGTTTTCGAAATAACCAAGAAACTCTCGATCTCGCTGAATACCCGACTGGGCAAGGATATCCAGAAGTATTTTGGCGGTCTTCGGCTCGACTTCTGAGCCTTATCAGCGCAAGGCCTTCAAGCCCACCGTTAACGGTGGGTTTTTTTATGCGCACGACTAATGTCTATTTCTGTTCATTGCGGGAAATGTGCAGCAGGATACGGTCCAGCGACTGCGTACTCAGTAGCCGTTTCAATGTCCCCAGCAGGTGAGTCGGGAAGGTGACGTAATAACGTGGGCGCGGTTTTCCGCTCTGCAGGGCTTTTATCACTTTATCCAGCACAGCTTCCGGCGGCAGGGTAAAAGGCACGCCCGCCGTCGTGCCGGCCAGGCGCTTCGCGGTTGCCCGGTAGGCTTCCCGATGCACGCTGTTTTCAATGTCGATATTGCGCTGGTAGGCGGCCAGCGCGTTGGCGCGGAAGCGGCTGCTAATGGGGCCCGGTTCAATAAGAACCGGGTAGATGTTGGTTCCGCTGAGTTCCAGGCGCAGCGTGTCGTACAAGCCTTCGAGGGCATATTTGCTGGCGTTATAGGCGCCACGATAAGCCAGCGAAACAAATCCCAGCACCGAACTGTTCTGGATAATGCGGCCTTCACCGGCAGCCCGCATCCAGGGCAGAATCCGGCGGGTCAGTTCGATGGTGCCGAAGACATTGGTTTCGAACTGCGCCCTCAGCACCTCGCGGCGTAAATCCTCGACAGCACCGGGCTGGCCAAAGCCGGCGTTATTGAACAATCCATAGATTTTCCGGTCGGTCCTGCCGGCCAGTTCCTCAATCGCCCGTGCGATGGATTCCGGCCGGTCCAGGTCCAGTTCAATGCAGTCCAGACCTTCTTCACGCAACCGCTCCACATCCCCGGGTTTTCGCGCGCTGGCAATCACTGTAAATCCACGGTTTTTCAATCCGTGCGCGACACAATAGCCGATGCCGGTCGAGCAGCCGGTTATGAACACCGTTCGGATAGCGGGGGCGGTCTGTGTAGACATAAGCAACCTTCTTGATTTGTCGAGGAAATCTGATGAGCAGTCGAGTTCGTTCAGGGCCGCATGTCGATTCAAGAAACCACGCAACTCGGCGATATAGCGGGTATTGATTTGCAGACTGCTTTAATGGAGTAAGTTTTTATGGATCTCGCCACCCTGGTCGGGCTGCTGGGCGCCTTCGGTATCATTCTCGTTGCAATGATGCTCGGCGGCAGCGTTATTCTCTTCATCAATGTTCCCTCGCTGTTGATTGTTGTTGTCGGTACCATTTTTGCCGTGTTGATCAAATTTCCGATGGGGCATTTTCTGGGCGCCTTCAAGATTGCCATGAAGGCTTTCTTCAATAAAGCGGAAGATCCCTCGAAACTGATCGAGGAGGGCGTTGATCTGGCCAATATAGCCCGTAAGGAAGGCGTGCTGGGCCTGGAAGGTCAGGATATCCAGAATGAGTTTCTGAAACGCGGTATCCAGCTGTGCGTGGATGGCCACGAACCCGAGTTTGTGCGCTCCATGCTCGGCAAGGATATTAACCTCACCATTGAACGCCACGAGCGCGGCCAGGCGATCTTCAAGGCGATCGGCGGTACCTCGCCGGCCATGGGCATGATCGGTACGCTGATCGGCCTGGTACAGATGTTATCCGCCATGGACGATCCCAAGGCGATCGGCCCGGCCATGGCGGTCGCCTTGTTGACGACGCTGTATGGCGCCATTATCGCCACCGCTTTTGCATTGCCGATCGCCGACAAACTGGCACACCGCAGCCGCGAGGAGCGCCTTAACAAGGCGTTGATCCTGGAAACGATCAGCTCGATTCAGGAAGGACTGAACCCGCGTGTCATGGAAGAACTGCTCAAGACCTATCTGCCCGGAAACAAGCGCGAAGACATCGGCAGTCAGCGAAATGCGGCCTGATGCCCGCCGGCACTGGGGTAGAGTTTGATGTCTGATCAGCCCCCAGCCCAAGTCGTCGAAGAGGGCTTGCCCGGCTGGGTGATGACCTTTGCCGATCTGATGTCCCTGCTGATGTGCTTTTTCGTGTTGCTGCTGGCGTTCTCGGAGATGGACGTATCAAAGTACAAGGAAATGGCGGGTTCGATGAAGAATGCCTTCGGCGTGCAGCGCAAAATCAAAGTCAGGGAACCGCCCAAGGGCGTCAATATCATTGCCAGGGAGTTCAGTCCGGGGCGTCCCGAACCCACCATCATGGATGTCGTCCGGCAGATGACCACCAGGGATTTACATGTCAATCTTGATCTGGGCAAGGAGCGCCGCCGACCAGTGCCGACGCCGAAGGCCGAGCACGAACCGGATCGGGACAAAACCTTAAAACCCCATGAGCAGGCCAAGAACAAGGCGGATCAACAGGCCGGTCAGAAGGCCGGCCTGACCGATGTCCAGCAAAAGGAACTCGAGCAGGCCAAGAAACTTGCCGTCGTGCGCCTGCAGCAGAAGCTGAAGGCCGAGCAGCGGATGGGCAATATCCAGGCGCAGCAGAAACAGGCCGGCGGCATCGACCAGAAATCCCTCGAGGAATTGATCAAGGCCAGGGTGGCCGCCGAAAAACGCAGAAAGCTCGAACACAACGCCAAATTGATCAGCCAGGCGCTCGGGCGGGAAATCAAGGGCGGTTCTGTCGATGTCGAGACGGAGGGGCAGAAGATTATTATCCGGGTGCGTGAAAAGGCCTCATTCGGATCCGGGCGGGCGCAGCTCAAGGGCGCTTTTCGGCCTATTCTGGAGCGGGTTGCCAACATTCTTAAAGATTCCGAGGGCAAGATTATTGTCGCCGGGCACACCGATAATGTGCCGATCTATACCGAGCGTTTCCGTTCCAACTGGGAACTGTCTGCGGCGCGTGCTGTTTCTGTGGCGCATGAAATGATGCTGGCGACCAAGATTCCATCGGATCGTTTTCTGGTGCAGGGTTTTGCCGATACTAAACCCATGACGAAAAATGATACGCCCGCTAACCGCGCCCGCAACCGTCGTGTTGAAATCATCCTGCAGCAGGGCGAGGACAAACCATCCGGTGATGATGGCATCGGCGGTAAAAAGCCGCTCACAGGCAAAGCCGGTGACTTGCCCAGCCGGACCGGGCAACGGCAAACCAGGTCGAAGCCGGCAGTGGCAAAAGCCAGGCCGGAAGCTAAGCCGAGTATGGGTATTAAAGCCGGGGGACACTAGTGCAGCAAGCTGGTTACACTATTAATCCGGCCATCAAGCCGACGTCGCAGCAGCGGCGGCCGTCTGGCCGCGATATCGCGCCGCAGGACGGCGCGCCGGCGGCGGGTGTTTTATTGACGGTCACCAATAAGTTCAGGATTTGTTATGAGTGAAGAACGCAGGGAATATTTCCGCATCGACGATGAAGTTGCTCTCGATTATCGGCTGATTAGCCAGGACGAGGCCGAGCGGTTGTGGGAAAAAATCCAGTCGCGCATGGTTGACAGGTTTACAGCGGCTTCCAGTTTCACCGCGACCTCCAGGCAAATGACCCACGTGATGCACAAGGTCCAGAATCAGTCCCCGGAACTCGCCCGTTGCCTGCAGGCGATTGACCAGAAACTGAACATGATTGCCCAGTTGTTTGTGAGTGAGGAAATCAATCTTCATGAACAGCCGACACTCGAGGTGAATCTGAGTGCCGGTGGTATTGCGTTCCGGGTCCAGCACGAAATCAAGATCGACAGCCTGCTGGAGTTGCGTATGGCGCTGTTGCCGTCACTGGTGGGTATTCTGACCATATGCCGGGTTATCCAGTGCGAACGCCCGGATGACGGGAATCTGAAGTTCCCCTGGCAGATTGCGGTGGTCTATGAACACCTGCGTGAATCGGATCGCGAACTTCTGGTTCGCCATATCATGTCCAAGGAAACCCAGCAGCTTCGATCCCAGCGTTTGGAAAACAACTAGGGCTACACAGCCGCCTGGTTTTGCTCTTCCTGTTGTTGAAGTTCCCAGAGATCGGCATAGAGTCCCTCCTGCCCGAGCAGTTGCTGGTGGCTGCCGTGTTCGACGATACGCCCGTCTTTCATCACCATGATCTGATCGGCATCGATAATGGTGGACAAGCGATGGGCAATGACCAATGTGGTGTGGTTTTCAGCGGCGCTGCGCAGACTCTCAAGAATCACTTGCTCGGAATGACTGTCCAGGCTGGAGGTGGCTTCGTCAAACACAAGTATTTTCGGGTTTTTGAGTATGGCGCGTGCAATCGCAACACGTTGCTTTTCTCCGCCTGACAGTTTCAGTCCGCGCTCACCAACAACCGTATCGTAAGCTTTGGGCAATCTGCTGATGAAGTGGTGAATATTGGCGGCTTTCGCTGCCTGTGCAATTGCTTCCTGACCGGAGCCTGGACGCGCGTAAGCGATGTTGTGGTAGAGAGTGTCATTAAACAGCACGGTATCCTGGGGGACTATGCCAATAGCGGCGCGCAGGCTTTGTTGGGTGACGGCGCGTACATCCTGCCCATTGATCATAATACGGCCGGACTCGACGTCGTAGAAACGAAACAACAGGCGTGCCAGTGTGGATTTGCCGGCACCACTCGGGCCCACCACCGCGACCTTGTGTCCGGCCGGGATCACGAAACTGATTTCGTGCAGGATGGGGCGCTCCGGTTCATAGGCAAAACTGACACGATCGAAACGAAGCTCGCCATTACCGATATCCAGCTGGATGGCGTCCGGCCGGTCTTCGATCTCCGGCGAGCGTTCCAGCACATCGAACATCAGCTGCATATCGGCGATGGAATGTTTCAGCTGACTGTAGACGATACCCAGGAAATTGAGCGGAATAAAAAGCTGTAACAGAAAAGCGTTGATCAGAACCAGGTCACCGAGGGTCAGATCGCCTGCGACAACACCGCTGGTGGCCAGCATCATAAGCGAAGTGACACCCATAGCGATAACCGCAGCCTGGCCGACATTGAGCGCGGACAGTGAGGTCTGACTCTTGACCGCTGCATCCTCCCACTCTTCCAGTGTTTCGTTGTAGCGCCTCAGTTCGTAGTTTTCATTGCCGAAGTATTTCACGGTTTCATAATTGAGCAGGCTGTCGATAGCCTGGGTGTTGGCTTTGGAATCCGTGACATTCATTCGCACACGGTATTTCATTCGCCATTCGGTAATTTTTAAGGTGATATAGATATAGATGATCACCGAGCCAAAGGTGATGACCGCAAACCACACGCTGTATCTCTCCAGCAGAATAGCGGCGATCAGTGTCACTTCGACAATAACCGGGAGGATACTGAATACCATGTAATTGAGTAGTGAACTGACGCTGCGGGTGCCCCGTTCGATGTCACGGGAGATGCCGCCGGTTTTACGCTCCAGGTGGTAGCGCAGCGACAGGCGGTGCAGGTGATCGAGCACGCGGGTCGAAACCTTGCGCATCGCACCGTGCCGTACCCGCGCGAACACCGAGTCGCGCAACTCGTTGAACAGTGAACTGGTCAGGCGTAACGCGCCATAGCCGAGCACCAATGCCAGCGGTAACACCAGCTGCGCATTGTCTTTGTCCAATGCGTCGACAATATCTTTGAGCACCAGTGGGATACCGACATTGGCAATCTTGGCAAAGACCAGGAAAGCCAGCGCCAGCACGACTCTCCCGCGGTATTCCCAGAGGAAAGGCAGCAGGGATTTCAGGGTTTTAATGTCGGAGCCGCGTGACTCGGGCAGTTCGGTGTGGCGTACGTGCATTTGCCGGATTGTACCCGAAATGGCTGAAACGTCGGCAATTCAGGGTTATGGCTGCTATAATCGCGCGCTTTGCAAATCGGGGATCGGAGCTTGCCGATTTATGAATACCGTTGTGCCGGATGCGGTTACGAAATGGACAGACTGCAGAAGATCAGCGATCCTCCGCTGACGGATTGTCCCGCCTGCGGAAGACCGGCCCTGCAGAAGCTGGTGTCTGCGGCCGGGTTTCGCCTCAAGGGTGGTGGCTGGTATGAAACCGACTTCAAGAGCGGCAAAAAGAAAAATGTCG
>Ga0070726_10002070_pt1 | contig 18663 bp, 11 predicted proteins | sample tdAd471_FD_67275 | JGI IMG/M metagenome (GOLD analysis project Ga0070726, IMG submission 67275) | Marine sediment microbial communities from the Atlantic coast under amendment with organic carbon and nitrate - tdAd47.1 | ecosystem: Environmental > Aquatic > Marine > Coastal > Sediment | place... | reverse complement strand
CCTGTTCATGTTGGCCGGACGTCGTCGCCACGCGTGAGGAATAAAGGGCGATGAACACGAAGGCAGGCACCGCCAGCAGCACCACCCAAAGGATGGGCAGTGCAATCACCGCTATCAGCGCCAGAAACAAGAGCGCAAACGGAACGTCAACGGCCAGGACGACCGGGGCGCCGCCAAGTGTGTTGCGAACCCGTTCGACATCGCGCTGAAGGACCAGCCAGCGCGCCCCTTCTGATTTTTCCAGCTGTCGGAGTGGAAGCCGGGAGAGTTTTTCGTAGAGCCGCGCGGAGAGTGCCGCATCGACGCGCACCGAGGCACGCTGCAGGACACGGCTTCGCGCCTGTCGCAAAACGAAATCGAACCCAATGGCGATTGCGATCCCGAACACGAGGGCCTGAAGTGTCGATATGCCGGCGAAGAACACCACCCGGTCGTACACCTGGAGCACGAACAGCGGCACCGCGAGGGCCAACATGTTGATGAACAGGGACAGGAACGTCAGTTCGCGGTACTGGGGCCAGAGGCTTCGCAGCAGATCTGGCATGTAGGAATCGGTTCGCGAGCCGCGCATTGGAAGGTCAGCGGCTAGCGGGCCGCGGTATCCTTCGTCATGGTGCGCTCAAGATCGTCGCTCAACGCGCCGCTTTGCGGTTGCGCGTCAAACAGGTTGACCGGCGTGAGCTGCCCCATCGAGAACAACAACTGGGCACGGGCGAGGCGCGCATCGAACTCGGCCCGCACTTGCTTGATCCGCGCATTGAACACTTCGGTTTCCGCATCCAGCACGTTTATCGCCGTATCGTTGCCGGCCGACCTGAGTTTCTGCCGGGCCTCAAACACTTCGCGCGCAATCGAGGAGGCGTTGCGCAAAAGGTCCGAACGCTCCTCGGCCGTCTTCAATGCCTGCCAGGAAATCCCGATATCCTCTTCAACGGTGCGACGGATATCCGCCTCGGTTGCGATCGCGGCCTCTTTTTCAAACGCTGCACCCGCCGCCGCCGACTCGTTGCGGAATCCCGCAAACAACTCCCAGTTGACCCGCAACAACACGGAAAAATCCCGCCGGACACCGCGATTTGTGTTCACATTGTCTTCGAAATTCGTGCTGCCGACGAGATCGACCGAGGGATAGAAGGACGATTGCGCCACATCCACGCGCTCCGCGGCGGCAGATACCCGATTGCCCGCGACCTTCAGGTCTATATTCTGCTCCAGCGCCGAATCCCGCGTTTCCGGCAACGTCCGCGGCAGAGTCGACGGCGGAACATCGATCGCGGTCAATTCACCTGTCGCTGGTGACACGCCGAACACCTGCTCATAGCGCGTGATGGCCTCGACAAGACCGCCTTCAAAGGCAACCCTCTGCTCTTTCGCCAACTGTAACCGGGTCTTGGCCAGTAACACGTCCACCGCAATACCCGAGCCCCTCTCAACCCGCTCGTCCTCAAGGTTGAGCTGTCGCGCGATCGTGCGTTCGCTCAAGGTCGCCAATTGCACGAGCAACGAGTCCCGGGTGACCGCGTTGTGCGCGCGAATGGCATCGAGCGTGAGAGATTGGCGGGTGCGCTCCAGCAAGAGCTTCGCCCGGCGCGTGTCGAGTTTTGAAATTTCGAGTGTCGATGTGTTCTCGAAGCCGGAAAACAGGTTCTGAGTCGCCGTCAGCGTCGCCTTGGTGCGGGGCAGGCTGGATGGATCGCCCGGATCCTGCCGCCGGTCGGGGCTGTCGATGTACTCATAGCCGTGGTCGGCCGACAGTGAGACCTGCGGCAGAAATGCGGCCCGCGCCTGGCCAATCCCTTCATCGGTCGCGCTGAGCCCCTTTTCGGCCGCGCGAATGCGGGGGTGCTCGTCCAGCAGACGTGCCAGCGAATCCTCAAAGGATTGCGCAACAGCCACCTCGCCGCCAACGAACGGAAGAATAACTGCGGTCGCAATCAATAGGTTTCGCGCAAGGCGCACCAGGCTTCTCCTTCCCCTCATTCAACCCTCAGGCCGCAGCGTGAGGCGGGTTCAAGGTACCATCGTCGAATAGCGGACAACAGAGGGCCGCGCGATCAGGTCGCACGTTGCAAAATGCGTGTAATGCGAGCGCCGGCACCGTTCGAATTGCGACCAACTGTGGGATTCACGGCGCAGCACCTCGTTACCCAGACCCGCACGACTTTATTTTATGCATATAAAATAATTGCTTACGGTCCTTCATCCACCAGATCACGAACTGGCACGGGAGTTGCAAATCCTTGGGTATGAACATCCTATTCACCCAACCAACGAGCTGTCTCATGAATGCAGCGACCGAATCAGGCGATACGACGTTCGAAGATATCCAAGCCGAACGCCGCGCAACCGAACGCACCTATAAAAGCTGGGATCGCTTCGCGCGTGACTGCCTTGGTGAGTTCGTCAATACCATGCTTAACGAGCATTGGGATGAAGACAGTCATGATTTTCTGATGGTCTATGACACGGTTAGCCCCGACCATTCATCGATCGTCATCTCAGGCACCGGCGCACAGGTATTCCTGGGCCTGCCATCGAGCCGTTTTCCCGCGGCCCAACGGTTGCCCAGCGAAATACGTGAAGAATTTCTGGCCACGGCCGGGCGGGCCATCAAGAACGAAGCCCCGAGCCGAAATAGCGGCGTCTACATCGACAAATTCGGAAACGAAGTCGCCTATCGCAGTATCTTCGTGCCGACGAAACCCAATGCAGACAATGAACCGGCCTGCATCTACGGAACGTTTTCCGCAAAGTTCGTCGCCGGGGCGACGACGGAAACCATTATGTAATGAGAAGAATATCCCGGCGGGATGTGACCACCGGGTTTTACTCTCCGGCCTGACGGCTTATCCCGGACACGACATCGGCATCAACGCCCGCGGCGGCATAGTTTTGACGAAATGCCTGCTCGGTCTCGGCCAGCACACCATTCAGCACCACCAGCCGCCGATGGAAATCAATTTCCTCGAAGCTGCGCCCCGCACGACAATCATGTTCAAGCTCACGGGCACGTCGCTCCAGACGTTGTGCGCCAAATGTCGCGGCACTGCTGCCGACACTGTGAATTTCACGCTCAATGTCATGCCGCGGCATCTCCGCCTCCGCCGAAACCCGGCCGAGACGCGAGCGGGCGTCATCAAGAAATTTCCCAACAAGGCTCGAGACAGCCTCGCCGCCCACGTCGGCCTCAAGCTGAGCCATGACAGAGACGTCGATCAGGGGGACATCCTCAACATCGTCCGCAGACGCCTCCGGCTCGGACGGCTCAGCTGCCGTCGACTCAACGTCATCATCACGCGACGCGCCATCGGTCCCGATCAGGCTTTCGACGGTCGCCCCCAGCGTGGCCTGGTCAAACGGCTTCGACAGCAGGTCGTCCGCCCCGGCCTCCTCGCACATGGTGCGATCGTCGGACACGACGTCCGCCGACAGCGCCAGGATCGGCATTTGAGAACGCGCATCGGGCCGCGCCCGGATCCCGCGAATAATATCCGTGCCGTGCATGTCCGGCAGATGCAGGTCGACAAGAATCGCATCATAGGCCGTCTTGTCGACGGCCATTAACGCCGCCTTGCCAGTATCGACGGCATCGACACGGAAACCGGCATTACGCAGCATCGCGCCGACAACCACGCGATTGACCTCCACATCCTCGACCAGGAGCACGCGCCGGCCATTGCGCGACACGTTGGCACCGAATGAGGGATTGAAGACTGCCAGATCGGCCTGTTCGCGATCGACGACCGTTTGGGTCGGATCGATCACGATCGGCTGGAACTCGCCATTGGGGCCGAAGGGGGTAAACGCCACCTCGCGATAACCGAGCCCGCGCCAGCGCGCCAGTTCTCCACGTCGCGTCGCCGATAATGCGATGACCAGAGCTTGTGGTTCTTCCATGCCGGATTCAGTGCGTAGATGCTGGATGACCCGCTGCGCGCCGTCGCGCGGCAGATTGGCATCGACGATCACGATGGTCCCGGCCATGTCACATGACGCGAGTACCGATCCGGACTCGCGTACCGACAGGACCTCATCAACGGTCCAGCCGCGCAAATGCGCCGCATGCTCGAACATTTCACGCGAGACGGAGTTCTCACTAATGATCACGCAGTGGCGTACCGGGAACTCGGATTCACGCGGTGCGCGCGCCGCTTGATCGGATCCGGCCGACGACAGGCTGACGGTAAACCAGAAACGGCTGCCTTCACCGGCCCGGCTGTCGAACCCGATCTGCCCGCCCATCATCTCAACGAGCCGCTTGGCGATCGAAAGCCCCAGCCCGGTCCCGCCATAGCGGCGATAGGTGCCCGGATCCGCCTGGGCGTATTCACCGAAGAGCTCATCCTGCTGATCTTCCGGAATTCCGATCCCCGTATCCGCGACCTCGAAGCGCAGAACGATATTCTCGCCGGCCACCGATTCCACATCCGCCCGGACGAATACCCCGCCCTGCTCGGTGAATTTCACCGCGTTGTTCACGAGGTTCAGCAGCACCTGGCGCAACCGCGCGGGATCGCCGATGGCCCGCTGGGGGACATCCAGTGAAAACCAGGGGAACAGCTCCAGGGCTTCGCTGTGTGCCTTCGGTGCCATCAGATCGACGACGTCATTCATCACCTCGACCGGATCGAAGACCTCGGGCGACAGCTTCAGGCGGCCGGCCTCGAGCTTCGAATAATCGAGCACATCATCGATGACGTTCAGCAACGCCTTGCTCGATCGCAAGGCGATCTCCGCGATACCGCGTTGCTGGCGTTCCAGCGGCATGTCGACCAGCAGATCCAGGGTCCCGAGCACGCCGGTCATCGGTGTGCGAATCTCATGGCTCATCAGGGCCAGGAATCGCGACTTCGCCTCATTGGCCCGGTCCGCCTCATCGCGCGCAATGCGCATTTCCTCCTCGGCCTCGCGGGTGCGCCGAATTTCACGGATCAACAGGAAGATCAGCGCACCAATGCCCAGGACCGTGCCCGCCGCCGTCAGCAGCATCTCCGCAAACGCCGGCTGCAGGTTGAGTTCGCGCGCCGAAAACGCCTCGCGCTCACCGCGTTCCGCCGTACTGATGAAACGCTGGAGAAACGACAGCTCCACCTCAATGTCGCGCCGCATTCCCAGCGGACCACGGATGTCTCCGGGTTGCAGGGCCAGTATTCGAGGTTCGAGCGATTGCAGAAGCGCGCGCAAATTCTGTCCGCGCGGATACGCGTATTGCGTCGCATCCTCCGCTGCCTCGATCGATTCGAGCAGCTTGGGCAGCCGCTGATCGAGCTCGCGGTAGCGGGCAAGGACATCTTCTCGGTCAACATTGCCACGGACCGAACCGAACTGGTCCAGCCCGTTTAACAGCTTCGAGAATTCAAACTCGATCTGCGACACGTACCAGAGCGCGGATTTATAGTCACCGGCCGAGACCTGGTACTGGGCGCGCAGATTGATCACCGACACGGCGCTGGTCGTGCCTAGAATCGCGATGGCGATTGCGAGGAGGACGTATTTGGCGTCGAGTTTTTCGAGCAGGAAGCGCATGTGTCCTCGGGCTAGACGCCGCCCACGGTGACGCTGATGTCAGCCGCGGAGAGAGAATCTATATTCAGGGTGGCGACCTGGTAACTCCCACCGTCGCCGCTTCCATTCGAATCATAGAAAAGCGCGCCCGTGTTCGTACCCGCGGTATCCGCAAAGATGAAGGATGGCCCGGCCAGTGTCCCATTCGAGAATGTGCCACTGACCGTCTCGAAGTTCGACGCGTCGATCGTCGTAGAAATATTGTCGAACCCGCCCTGCAGGAACCGGAACAGATCCGTCCCGCTGACAAAATCCGTAATCACATTCGTCCCATCCGACGTGCCCGCGAAGAAGAAAGTATCCGCGCCGTCGCCGCCGGTCAGCGTGTCATTGCCCTCGCCGCTGTAGAGAATGTCGTTGCCCGCGCCACCGTCCACGGTGTTGACGCCGTTGCCCGACCGGATCGTGTCGTTGCCCGCACCGCCGTCGAATGTCTGGGTCGCAGGACCACCCGTGATGTCGTCGTCGAAGCCTGAACCGACGATGCCCTCGATGTTCGCCACATCCGTATAGGTGTCGTTCGACGCATCGCCGGTGTTGTTGCCCGTATTCGTGAAGTCGACCGTCACGGCGGCGCCCGCATTGGCATAGGTCAGGGTGTCCGTACCCGCACCGGCCGTGAAGGTATCGTCGCCCGCGCCGCCCTCAAGGGTATCGTTACCGGTGCCACCATCAAGCGTGTCGTTTCCGGCACCGCCATTGAGGGTGTCGTTGCCCGCACCGCCATTGAGCGTGTCGTTGTTGGCGCCACCATTCAATGTGTCGTTACCGTCGTCGCCGTTCAGGGTGTCGTTGCCCGAACCGCCGCTGATCGTGTCACCACCGCCGCTGCCGGATAGGTTATCGTCGCCGTTGCTGCCGGTGAAAATGTCGGCGAACGACGTACCGATGAACGCCTGGATGTCGGTGTAGCTGTCGCCCGCGGCATCACCGGTGTTGTTGCCAGTGTTCGCCAGATCCAGGGTAAGTGCCGCCGAACCGGCATAACTCACCGTGTTGGTGCCCGTACCGCCGTTGAGGGTGTCGCCACCCGCGCCGCCGATGAGGAGGTCATTGCCCGCATCGCCGTTCAAAGTGTCGGCACCCGCGTCGCCGTTGAGGGTGTCGTTGCCGTCGCCACCGTTGAGTGTATCACCGTCATTCCCGCCGTTGAGGATATCGTCGTTGCCGCCGCCGTTCAGGGTATCGGCACCGCCGCTCCCGTTGAGCGTGTTGGCACCGCCATCACCCGTCAGGATGTCCGCCGACGACGACCCGGTCAGGTTCTCAATGTCCGTAAACACATCGCCGGCCGCGTCACCAAGATTGTTGTTGTTGTCGCTCAGGTCTGCCGTCACGCCGCTCCCGGCGTCGGAATAGCTCGCCGTATCGGTCCCGCCATCGCCATTGAGCGCATCCGCCCCGGCCCCGCCGATCAGCGTGTCGTTTCCTGTACCGCCATTCAGCGTATCCGTACCGGCGTTGCCGTTCAGCGTATCGTTTCCAATGCCACCGTTCAGCGTGTCGCCGCCACCACCGCCGGTCAGCACGTTCGCGCCATCGTCACCTGTCAACACATCGGCGGAGCCAGATCCGATAATATTCTCGAAGTTCGACACGGTATCCGACCCACCGCCGCCGGTCGCCGTGCCGGCCGCCAGGCTGACCGTCACCCCGGTCCCCGCCGTGGCGTAGGTCACCGTATCGATGCCGGTGTCGCTACCGCCGTCGAGGACATCGTCCCCGCCGCGGCCATCGATCGTATCGCTGCCGTTGCCGCCATTGATCGTATCGACCGCTGAACCGCCGGTCAGGGTATCGCCGCCGGCCTCGCCATTGATCACGACGGCTTGTGCCGCCGCTGAGGCGTCCACGGTATCGCCGCTCGACCCGGCATTGATCGTGAGCGTTCCCGAAAGATCGGATCCTGTCAGATCGCCGATCGTGATGTTGTCCGCGCCACTGCCGGTGTTGAGGGTCAAAACCTCGACCGCATCGAGGTTGATGGCCGCAGCCCCGCCCACGGTCTGCGTTACCACCACATTCGGGTTGGCGAATGTCACAGCGAAGGTGTTCGCGGAACCCGTGTGGCCGGTAATAATGGCCGTGTCGGTCTCGGTGCCGCCGTTGATCGTGTCATTGCCGTCGCCGTTGGACCAGCGAATGGTATCCGCGCCTGCCTCGCCATTTACTGTGTCGTCGCCGGTGTTGCCCGACAGATCATCGGCATCACCGCCGCCATTGAGGGTATCTCCACCGGCACCACCCATAATCGTGTTGGCAAGATTGTCGCCGGTCAGGATGTCGACAAACGCCGAACCGGTCAGATTGTTGATGCTGGCGTAGGTATCACCCGCCGCTTCGCCGGTATTGCCACCGGATGACGCCAGGTTCGCCGTCACGCCTGCCGCCGCGTTGGCATAGCTGGCGGTGTTGATACCCGTGCCGCCGTCGAGAACATCGGCCCCGTCGCGTCCTTCGAGGGTGTCGTTGCCCGCGCCGCCCGTGAGTGTGTTCACACCCGTGTCGCCGGTGAGACTGTCGTTGTTACCGGAGCCGATCAGGTTCTCGACCTGGGAAATCGTGTCCGTCCCGTCGCCGGTCGCCGTGCCCGACGTCAGGCTTGCCGTCACCCCGGAGCCTGCATTCGCATATGTCACCGTATCGGTACCATCACCGCCGGTCAGGATATCGTTGCCCGCCCCGCCGTCGAGCGTGTCGTTGCCGTCGCCGCCCAGCAGGGTGTTGGCGCCCGTATTGCCGGTAAGTGAATCGTTGAAGGACGAACCGGTCACATTCTCGATGGTCGCGAGCGTGTCCGACGCCGCGCCGGTCGTTGAACCCGCAATCAGACTGACCGTCACCGAGGCGGTCGCGCTGGCATAAGTCACCGTATCGGTCCCATCACCCCCGGTGAGGTTGTTGGTGCCCGTGCCGCCGTCGAGGGTGTCGTTGCCGGTGCCGCCGTCGAGCGTGTCGTTGCCCGCCGCGCCATTCAGCGTGTCGTTGCCTGCATCGCCGGTCAGCACATTCGCATTGCCGTCGCCCGTCAGCGTGTCCGCGTTGGAAGAACCGGTCAGATTGGCGATATCCGTGTAGCTGTCACCCGCTGCATCACCGGCGTTGTTTCCTGGCGTGGCCAGGTCCGCCGTGACGCCGGACGCTGCGCCTGCATAGCTCGCCGTGTTGGTGCCCGTGCCACCGTTCAGGGTATCGCCGCCCGCACCGCCGATCAGCGTATCGTCGCCCGCATCGCCGTTGAGCGTATCGGTTCCCGCACCGCCATTAAGCGTATCCCCGCCGCCGCCGCCGGAGATCGTGTTTGCGGCCCCGTCACCCGTCAGCGTATCCACGAATCCGGAGCCAGTCAGGTTCTCGAAGTTGGCGAGTGTATCCGTTCCGTCACCGCCGGAACTGGTCCCTGCGGCCAGACTGGCGGTCACCCCCGACCCCGCATTGGCAAAGGTCGCAGTGTCGGTGCCGTCGCCACCATCCAGCGTATCGTTCCCGGTGCGGCCGTCGATCACATCGTTGCCGGCACCGCCATTGATCACGTTGGCGTTGACGTCACCAGTGAGGCTGTCGGCGAAGGCCGAGCCCGTTAGGCTCTCGATGCTCGTAAAGGTATCGCTTGCGGCGTCGCCGGTGTTGTTGGCCGGGGTCGTCAGGTCCGCCGTCAGCCCCGTGCCCGCATTCGCATAACTTGCCGTGTCCGTGCCGTCACCGCCGTTCAGGACATCCGCACCACCGCGTCCTTCCAGGGTATCGTCGCCATCGCCGCCCGACAGGGTGTTCACGCCGGCGTCGCCCCGGAGCGTGTCGGCTCTCGCTGAACCGGTCAGGTTCTCGATGCTGGTGTAGGTGTCACCGGCCGCTTCGCCCGTATTGTTTGCCGGCGTCGTCAGATCCGCGATCACGCCGGCGCCGGTGGTCACGTCCGCACCTGCATAACTCGCCGTGTCCGTCCCGGATCCGCCGTTGAGGATATCACCGTCGACCCCGCCATTGAGGATATCGTTGCCCGCGTCGCCGTTGAGCGTGTCGCTCAGCGTGCCGCCGCCCGAATCGACCGTGCTGCTGCTGGTCAGCACGTCGTCGCCGTCGCCGCCCGAGGCGACGATCCGCCGCCCCGCCAAATCGCCATTCAAGGTGTCGGCGCCGGCGCCGCCATTGAAGCGGATGGTGTTGTTGGTGATGTCCGTGCCGTTCAGGTCGGGAAGATCAACCGTGTCTCCCGCGCCGCCCGCGTTGAAGGTCAACGACTCCACATTGCGAACGGTTACCGTATTTCCGCCACCAAGGTCGGTGACGACGTCGGATCCCGACTTGGTCACCGTAAAGGTGTTCACGGCGGACGCGTTTCCGTTGAGCGCCACCGTGTCCTTGCCGGCGCCACCAATGACGGTCACCGCGCCGGAACCGCTCAGATAGATGAACGAGCTACCGCCGGAGCCCGCCGTAAACGTACCGGGGCCGCTGATAGTCACCGTCGGGTCTGTTTGCACCGGCGCCGGCGCCTGCGGCGTCTGCTCCTCGCCCTGATCGAGGGGGTTGTTCCCCTGATTGGGGCCGAAATTGAAGCCGTTGCCCGGCGCCGAAACCGTAATCGGGCCGCCGTCCGGGCCTGCGTTCAGCGGGTTACCGTCGGTTTGCTGGAAGTTGTTCTGGACTACACGAAACTGGGCCGGGTTCGTGGTATCGAACTGCACCGACTGCTGCGGTGCGCTGGTCTCAATATACTGGAACGTCCGGTCGCCGATCAGTTCGATCAGCCGCGCAGGCGCCACCTCCTGCGCCGATGGCGCGCGAAACAGGCTGAACACTTCGGCCGCCTGGAGTTCCTGGGTCAGCACCATGGTTCCGGCGGTCGTCGCCACGAGGGCGCGACCGAGCGAACCGTCAAAATTACGGATCAGTGTGAAGAGGTTGAGTTCGGCCTCGGGCGCCGCGCGCCCGGCCACCCGCCCTCGCTCCACGTTGATCGTCGCGACCGGTGTACGCACATCGATCTGGCCACCGCCCGCATCGATCTTGTCCGGGGTTGTGAATACGAACGACCCCTCGAGGACGACGAAGAACGCGGAGCTCTGATCCAGCGGCGCGTTGGGCTCCACACGCTCGACCAGCAGACGACCTTCCTGATCCAGAAATGCGTCGGTGCCGTCGGCGAATGTGACTTCGACATCGGCGCCGGCGCTGGTGACGATCAGATCACCCTGGAAAATCGAATCTCCCGGCCCCACCTGCACGCGGCTGCCATCGGCGCGAACAACCGAGACACTTCCGGTCACGTTCGTGATCTGCCCGACCCCCGGATTCGGACCAGAACCCGGCGCCTGGGCGAGCTCCGTCGTGGCGTTCTGACCCGCGTCCGGTGTCACGGGACCAGCCTGCGCAACCTGCACGCCAGCCACACCCGCCGCGTTTCCGCTCACTGTGCCACCTGCTTCAGCCATTGCCCGTCTGCCTGCTCATTGGATTGCTATACCACCGGACCGTCTCGTGCGCTTTCAGCGTGTGACCCGGTGGGCAATTTCCGTTCAATCCAAAGGAGTTGCCAAGTAGTTGTCCGCGCCCCCTATTTAAGCACGGATTGATCGGGTATTCATGCAGTCTGGTTGCAATTTCCGCTGCCAATGGATGTCCCGGAGGGAAGCGGTTCCGCCGCATGGAGTCATTGCCATGAGCACACGTCCGAAAATACTCCTGGTCGAGGACACCTTGCCCCTCGCCCACACCTATCAAGAGTATCTGCGCGCGCAGCCCTATGACATCACCCATGTCGAGACGGGCGGAGACGCGCTGGATCAAATCGCCAACGGCAGCCCCGATATGCTGTTGCTGGACCTCGAACTGCCCGACATGAACGGGATGGAAATCCTCAAGCATTTGTCGGACAACGAAATTCCGATCCCCGTCGTCGTGATCACGGCGCATGGATCCATCGGCATAGCCGTCTCGGCCATGCAGGCGGGCGCGAAAGACTTCCTGGTCAAGCCGTTCAGCGCCGACCGCCTTCGCGTCACTGTGGCCAACACCATCGAGGCCGCGCAACTTGCGGGAATCGTCGCGGAGTATCGCGAAGAGATCGACCGGGATTCCTTCGGGGATTTCGTGGGCAAGTCGCTCGCGATGCTGAACCTTTACCGCATTCTCGAATCCGCCGCGCCGAGCGACGCGACCGTCTTCATCACCGGCGAAAGTGGCACCGGCAAGGAGTTGTGCGCCCAGGCGATCCATCAATACAGCCGTCGCGCGCGCGGCCAGCTTGTTCCCATCAACTGCGGTGCGATCCCCGAAGAACTCATGGAAAGCGAGCTGTTCGGCCATGTGCGCGGCGCCTTCACGGGCGCCACCCAGGACCGCGTCGGCGCGGTCGAGGTGGCCGACGGCGGGACACTGTTTCTCGACGAAATCGGGGAAATGAAGCTCGATCTCCAGGTCAAGCTGCTGCGCTTCCTGCAATCCCAGGAATTCATGCGCGTCGGCGAGAGCAAGACACGCAGCGTCAGCACCCGCATCGTTTGTGCAACCAACCGCGATCCGCATCTTGAGGTGCGCGAGGGCCGGCTGCGCGAAGACCTGTTCTACCGCCTGCATGTCGTACCCGTCTCGGTGCCGCCCCTGCGCGACCGCGAGAACGACCCGCTGATCCTGGCCGAACACTTCCTCGGCCTGTATGCGAAGGAAGAACGAAAGGAATTCGACGGCTTCGCCCGCGACGCCGCGGCGGCGATTGTCAGCTATGACTGGCCGGGCAACGTGCGCGAATTGCAAAACGTCATCCGCAACATGGTTGTGATGAATCCCGGCGGTGAAGTACCGGCTTCGATGCTGCCGCCGCAGATCGCGAGCTTGGCGCCGGGCGGCGGCAGCGCCGGCAGCCTGGCCCCGCAAACGACCTCGATGCCGCATTCCGGCAATACGCCCGGTGCGATGCCCGCTGGCAACGCGCCGGATTCCATTCGACCACTGGAGGATATGGAACGGGACGCGATCGAACGCGCCATCGAATTGTGTGACGGCAATGTGCGGATGGCGGCCACATATCTCGAAGTTTCGCCCGCGACCCTTTATCGCAAACGCGCCAAATGGGGCGAAACCGACCCGTCGGCCGACCTCGAATAGCCCCTCGGCTCGCATTTTGGCTACGACATCACGCGTCACAATGCGATTTCGTGTCTCAATCTGCGACCGGGACGGCGCAGCCACACACACCGTGTCGAGCATTGGCCATTGCGCGGACGAGGGCTGGAAACACATATTAACCATTTGATTTAAATATGTTTTTCATTGGATCGGCACGGAAACAATAAAGGCGGTGACCTGACTGGGCCACCGCCTTATTGGGGGAGGAGGACACAACACACTCAAGTGTCCTGCCCCTATCGATGCAACTGGCGTGCCAGTTTTTCCCATTTATTGACTTTTCAGCTGAAGATCGATCCGGCCGGCCAGCGTATCCGCCTCGTCCGCGACTTCCAGCAAGTGTTTCGCCTGCGTGCGAAGGTTCAAGGATTCCTTTCGCAGCATGTCGATCCAGCTGCGCATGGCCTCGCGGTCCGCATCAGAGTGGCCAACATCATTGGCGACATCGTGATCCCGGCCACGGAGTATTGAGAGCGTGTTCATGTCCCCTTCAGAGCAATCCCCGTGCCAACTTCCCGCCAAACCATGCCGGTTGTGATATTGGCCGTTCACCGCGAGAATGGGCCGGTTCCGATCGTCGGGGCGCCGCGCCGATCAGGCACAGGGGCAAGCCTTCAATGCATCTTCTGAAAAACGGAAATCGACCGTTTCATCTGGGGAGCTTTCCGCTCGAAACGCTTCCCCGCGACGATGCCTTGGGCGCATTGGAAATCTCACGACCGGCCGCACCGTCGGCCGGCGATCATCCTGCCTCGCCAATGCTGGGCGAAGTCACCCGCGAGTTTCGCAACCTGTTCGCACAATTTGCGGCCGGTGAATCCGCCCCCGCGATCGCCCCCGGTACGGGCGACGTCAGTCGCTGCACGGTCGACATCAAGGGGGCGGCCTATTTTCTGGATGCAAGCCAGGCCGGCATCTGTCTGATTCCCGAACGTGCGTGGCGCGAAGGCACGACACCGCTGCCCCACAGCCATGCGGTCGTTGTCATGGTCGAACACAGCCGGGTCCCCGATGACGAACCGCTCTCGGCGGAATGGACCCGGTCCGCAGTCGTCGAGACCGCCGAAATGCGCGCAACCGAAATCGCCGTCAACCTTGCCGGCCACATCCGGCTGATGGGTTATGACGCGCGCGCCGATATTCCCGGTGACCGAATGCTCGACGAGGAGCGCCTCGCCGTGTTGGCCGGCATCGCCATCCGCAACGCCGATGACGAGATCGCAAACCCGTATATCGAGAATTTCACCATCGCCGTCATCTCGACCTCTTATCAGCTCATGTGCGACCGGCCGTTGGCCGTCAAGGCCATGAATGCCAAAGGTCTGCGTTACTGGTGGGGAATCAACGATGCCCGCTCTGGCCGCGAACGCAACCGCCGCGCACGACGCCCGTCACATGCCAGCCGTTACCCGATGGAAACGGTGAAACGCGTGGACCGGCCCACGACATTGATTCTCGATGATGAAGTGCCAAGGGTGCCCAAACGGGCGGCGTTCTTCGAGCGCGCACTCCAGGGCGATCTGGGCGACAAGGCACAGCGTGAACGGGCCCGGTTTGCCACCAAACACCCGCTCGCCCGGTCGATGGTTTCGCTGATCCGCGCCATGGTGCCCCATCAGGACGCCAACCCCACGGTTGCACCTGATCTCTCGAAATACGCAGACCCGGCCCAGAACACCAAGGCGCTGAAGGCGTTGTCCTATTTCCTGGGCGCCGACCTGACGGGCGTTTGCGAGATTCCCCGCTACGCCTGGTACTCCCACAAGGACGACGGCACCGAGATCGAGATGTATCACAAATACGCAGTCGTGATGCTGATCGACCAGGGTTTCGACACAATGGAAGGTGCCAGCGGCGACGACTGGATTTCGGGCGGCCAGTCGATGCGCGGGTATCAGCGTGGTGCGGAAATCGCCGGGGTGATGTCACATTTCCTCGGCAAGCTCGGATTCGCCGCACGCGCCCAAACCAATGCCGACAGCGACGTCCTGCAGATACCCCTGGTCCTGCTTGCTGGATTGGGCGAGATGAGCCGGATTGGCGAACTGGTGTTGAACCCGTTCGTCGGCCCACGCTTCAAATCCGTCGTCCTGACGACCGACATGCCGCTCGAACCGGACAAGCCCATCGATTTCGGGCTCCAGACCTTCTGCAACAACTGCCTGAAATGCGCACGTGAATGCCCCTGCGATGCCATTCCGTTTGGCGACAAGGTGATGTTCAACGGCTACGAGATCTGGAAACCGGACGCCGAACGCTGCGCGCGCTACCGTGTTACCAACCCCCACGGGTCGGCCTGCGGGCGCTGCATGAAAACCTGCCCCATCAACAAGGTTGTCGACACGGACGGCCCGTTGCTGACGCGCTTGGCCAGCTGGATGGGCGTCAACGCCCTGTTCCTGAAACCGATCATGGTCCCTCTCGCCACCTGGTTGGATGATGCGCTGGGCAACGGCCGGCGAAACCTGAACAAAAAATGGTGGTTCGATCACGAAGTGGTCGGCGATCGAACGGTCGCTCCCAAGGGTGTCAATCAGCGCGAGATCGACCCCACGCGAAAGGTCGACCCGGCCAAGCAGCGCATGGCCTATTACCACGCCAGCATGATGCCCCCGCCCGATGCACCCGGCCCAGTTCCGGTGGATCGCAAGGCAGCGATGGCCGCCGGGGCGTTACTGGAAACACCCGAAGAAGCGGAGGCGCGCGTCGCAGATGGCAAACCCGCACCGGCGCATTACCGGCCCACCCCACCTGTCGGCGCGGGGCCGGCCACCAAACTGGCCGCAAACCCCTATGCTGCCGATTTTAAAGATGTGACGTCAGCCGACGCCGACTGATCGGCATCACACGAAATACCACACGGATTATTTACGGAGACGAGAATGGCCACGTTTGTTTTGGTTCACGGCGCATGGCATGGCGGCTGGTGCTGGTCACGCTTGACCCCGCATCTGCGCGCCGACGGGCATGACGTCTTCACCCCGACAATGACCGGGTTCGGCGAGCGTTCGCACCTGCTCACACCGGATATCGGTCTTGAGACAAACGTCACCGACATCGCCAACGTGCTCGAATGGGAGTCCCTCGAAAACGTCATCCTGGTGGGCGCGAGCTACGCCGGCATGGTGACCACGAGCGTCGCCGACCGCATGCCCGAACGGATCGCGGCCCTGGTCTATATCAACGCTTTCATTGCCGCCGACGGCGTGTCCCAGAACGACATGCTGCCCGACTGGCGACGCGAGATGATCGAGAAAGAAATCGCGGCGGACCCGGATGCCTGGCGCATGCCGCCACCCGCTCCCGAGCTGATCGGCGTCGACGACCCCGATGACGCCGCCTGGATCAGTGCGAAGATGACGATCCAGTCGGCCAAGACATTCCACGACCGGGCGAAGATCACCGGCGCGCTGGATGCGATTACCAACCGCACCTATGTCCGCGCGACCGGCTATCCCAACACGACCTTCGACGCGAATGTCGCCGCCTTCGACAAACATCCGACATGGCGCGCCGAGATCCTCGACACCAGCCATGACGCGATGATCACGGCCGTCGACGATGTGGCCCGCATCCTCCAGGAGGTCGCCGACAGCGTCGCGGCCTGAGCCCATCCCTGCTGCGTGCGCTACAGCGCAACGAAAAGAGCCGCCCCGTAAGGGGCGGCTCCGTGAGCGGGCATCATGCCAGCCCATGGTCTTTGAAGACCTGTGTCTCTATCCGGCCTGGAGAGGTTGCTCCGCAGTCCGAACCCGACACGTTGGGTTGAACATCATGCCTAACATCTCACTCGACATTGGATCACCTCCTTTCGATTGTTGAATGGTAAAGAAATCCTAGCACTGGATTCCGCGTCGCCGGCAACTGGAAAATGACCCGTCCGCGGAATCGTTACTCCGCCGCCATCGCGCGATACTTCTCCGGAATCTCCAGATCGAATATCCGCGCGGCGTTGTAACCGAGGATGTTGCGCTTGGCCTGCTCGTCAAGGAACGGCAGGTCCCAGATGGTTGCCGGCAGGTCGAAATCCCAGTGGGGCCAGTCCGACGCAAACAGCATCTGGGTCTCCGCGTTCATCGCGTCCATGGACGCCGCCAGCAACGTCTCGTTCGTCCGCTCCAACGGCTGGGTCGTGTAGAACATGTCGCGGATATACTCGCTCGGCAGCTTCTTCAGCAGCGGCGCCTCGGACGTGCGCATCATGTATTCATGATCGAGCCGCTGCATGATGAAGGGCAGCCAGGCCACCCCGCTTTCGATCCACATCACCTTCAGCTTCGGAAACCGCTCGGGCAAGCCGTTGATCACCCAATTTGTCAGGTGCACCAGGTTGCACAGCACGAACGAGATCGCATGCATCGAGATGAACCGGTTGAGCTGGGAAGTGTACTCATCCTGCCAGTTCAGATGCGTGTGAAAGCCCAGCACCTGCCCGGCCTCCTCCAGCATCCCGTACAGCCGCATATATTCGTTTGCGTGAACCGGCTTGTGGCGTGACGACGTCACCAGGAATCCGGCGACCCCGGGCTTGCCGAGGAAACGCTTGACGGTCGCCTCGGCTTCTTCCGGATTGTTGAACGGCAGATACATCATCGCCTTGATACGCGAGTCTTCCGGCAGCACCCGTTCGACCAGCCAGCGGTTGTAGGCGGTCGCCAGATGAATCTCCATTTCCCGAACCGGATGCATCCCGAGGAACAGCATCGCGTTGGGAAACATCACCTGATAGTCGAGCCCCATCTGGTCGATGCATCGCCGCGCCAACACGGTTTCGCGCGAAAGATCGCCCGCTTCGACCGGCTCCTTGAGGCCCTGACCATGGGGAATTCGGCCCCAGACATTCTGCCACTGCAGACCGTTCGTGCCGTTCAGGAACGCGCCGCGCTTGCTCCCGTCGCCGAAGGCGGACGCAGCCTCACGGATCACCGGATCTTCGACATAGTCCATGATCTCGGGCCAGTTGCCGCCATCGCTGATGTGCGAATCGATATCGACGATGAACACATCGTCCAGCTTTCGCTCGTCTGCCTGTTTGCGGGCATGCGCCAGCAACTCCCGGCTGTCTGTCCAGTCATCGATTTCAGGGTACGTCCGTTCGAATCCGTCATCCATCGCCATCATTGCCCTCTCCGGCGGGTTGTGCCCGCCCGGCCCACATCGCCAAGTCAAAAAGGTTTAGATCCGCCGCGTGTAACAACGCCGTCACCGTCACCGCCACATCCGTGGCTGTAAGAATGCTGCCGTCGGCCAACGGCGTAAAACTGCGCGCTTCCTCGTCGGTCTTGCGGGCATAAAGCCGCGTCGCCGTCGTCAGCAACTGCTGCACGCTCGCATCCGAGATATCCGCGGTCTCGCCGGCTGCCATGCGACGATCGCCCTCGCGCATTGTCGCCTCGGCCAGGGATGCGAAATCGGCTTCAGACAGTGACATAGACAGCTCCGTCGCGAACCGTGACCGGGAATCCGCGCAACCGCGTATCGGCATCGCCCGGATGCGCGCCGGTACGGATGTTGAACTCGAATCCGTGCCACGGGCAGATGATATGCACATCGGCCTCGACGAATTCATATCCGTGGGCGCGCTTCTCGTCGTCGAGCACTTCGTTCACCCTGTTCATGATGCGCCCCTGGCACACCGGACCGCCGGCATGGGGGCAGTTGCTCTCCCATGCGAAAAACTCGTCGCCCAGCCGGAATACACCGATCTCCAGCGCACCTTCCACGACGATCCGCCGATCGCGATCGGCCAGCTCATCGAGCTTCGCCACAAACAATTCCGACACGTGATTTCTCCGGCTCTATCCGATTGCCCCGTTGCGGACGGCAGACGCTACATCCGCGCCGCCGCGCCCCGCAATATCCACTATAAGAAAATGTCTAGGCGTTGCCGCACCCCCCGGTCAATGGCGGGGGATTGGTGGCCCGATGGTGGCCTCGCGCCACGACCGAGGCTATCGTTGTTCGACCCAA